>Ga0068855_100000328_pt1 | contig 59015 bp, 50 predicted proteins | sample KBSCornC52_FD_66592 | JGI IMG/M metagenome (GOLD analysis project Ga0068855, IMG submission 66592) | Corn rhizosphere microbial communities from Kellogg Biological Station, Michigan, USA - KBS Corn C5-2 | ecosystem: Host-associated > Plants > Roots > Rhizosphere > Soil ... | reverse complement strand
GCGCCGGCGCGTGCGCCAACACCTCGACGTCGTCGGCGTCGGAATGCGCGTCCACCGCGACTTGGGGTACGACCTCGTCTTGGGTCGGCAGCTGCGCGTCGTCCGAAGCCTCGCTCATGATTCGGAAACCAGCGATTGTCCCAAGCGCACGACGCCCGTCGCCCGCGTCAACGTGAGCCCCGGCTCGAACAACACCACCGCGGTCGAGCCCAGGTGAAACATGCCGATCTCGTCGCCCTTGGCCACCTGGTAGCCCGGCTCGATGACGTGCGGCCCCGGCGGCACGAACGGCCCCGGCAGCGCGTTCACGCTGATGCGTCCGACGATGGTGGCGCCCACCATCACGACCGTGACGCGACCGAGCGTCTCGGTCTCGATCACGATGGCGACGCGGTTGTTGCGCACGAACAGCTGCGGAACGTAGCGCTCGCCAATGCTGTTCACCGGGAACAAGTCGCCCGGGATGCCGCGCAGCAGGGTGATCTTGCCATCCACCGGCGAGTGCACGCGGTGGTAGTCGCCGGGCGCCAGGTACACGACCGCGAATTGACCGCCCGAATAACGACGCGCGTCGGCTTCGTCGCCGATCAGCTCACCCGCTTCGTAGAGCTGGCCTTTGACGTGGATCTGCGAGCCCGTGTCGATGCGCCCGAGGCACGACAGCTTGCCGTCGGAAGGACTCACCACCGGATCGGCGCTGATGCGTCGGGCCCCCTTCTTCAGCGGCCGAGTGAAGAAGGCGTCGAAGCTCGGATACGAGCCAAGATGGCCCTCCGCTTCGTCCATGTTCACTTGGTACGCTCGGCAGTAGGCGCGTTCGACCGCGCGTGCGAGGCCGCTTGGAATCGGCTGATCGCACAGGCGACCGACGGCCCGGCTGATGTGGACGCGCGGCAGTGCGCGCAGTATCTGGGCGGCGGCGAAGGTACTGAGGCTCACCAAAAATCCGTTGAGATTCGCGGAATTCGACCGCCCATCGTAGGGCTACCCGAGGCCGCTGGTCAATCTCGGGGGAGCTTTCGGGCCGCTTCGCACAAGGCGCGCCAGGCCGCCTCGGGCGCGGTTGGGGCCGCCGTCCCGTTTGGCGCCGACAAGAATGACGGTTCGTCGAGCTCGGTACCCACGCTAAAGCGGCCCTGGCAGGCCACGTCTTCCGCCAGCGGGTCGGACGCCAGGCCTAGCTCGAACGATCGCGCGGCGAGCTGAGGGTCGGTTTTTTCAGCCAAGCGTCCACGCAGCGCGAACCAGGGTCCATATATGCCGTCAATTTCCGCTTCGGACCCAAGCCGCGTGGCCGCTTGCTGGGGGTCGTGCCGCGCCAGCTCGGCGCGGGCGGCGCGCGCGCGGTACACCGGCTCGCTACCCGAAACGCCCGGGGCCAATGTGATGGCCGCCTCACTGCCGAAGCCGGCGCCGAGCAGCAGGTCACCCAGGCGAGCCCGACGGGCGAGGTCGCGAGGGTCGAAGCCGCGCGGTAAAGACGCGCTGGGCTGGGCGCTGGCGACCCCGTACGACGAGTCGAGCAAGCTCTTTTGCCAGCGCAGATTCCAAGCCGGCAGGTCGTAGCCGGTGACGCTGCGCAGCGCCGAGTTGGGATCGTCGACGGGCAAGCCCTTCAAGTCGGTGAACAACAGACGCAGCGCGCCTTCACCCTGCTCGCGAATGAAGTAGCCGATGAACGCCTGCACCTCTGCGTACGCGGTCGAAGCGGCCTCCGGCGTGGGCAACATCGCAATCGACGGACCCAGCTTGTCGATGCCGACTTGGCGACCGTGTCGGAGCGCGCGCGCGGCCGTGTCTTCGGCCCAGTCTTTGGGGTCGAATGGACGTGGCTCGCGCCAACGCGTCTCTTCGCGCTTGGCGATGCCTTCCTGGAGCCAGAGCGGGGCGCGGTCACGCGTGGCGCGCGTGACCAGCAAATGGGTCAGCTCGTGCGCCAGCGTGTCTTCCCAGTGGTAGCCGCTGCGCGTGGCTTGGGGCGAGAGAATGATGATGCGACCGAAGCGGGCGACCGCCAAAGTACCGGTAGTTTCCGCATTTTCGAGCGGAAGGCCCGTCACCGCGGACAGCGAAAACAGGTCGCGCACCATGTCGATGCGGAGCGGCCGAGGCAAATCGATGCCAAGATCTGCGCCGATGCGATCGCGCGCCTGGGCCGCCACCTGAAAGACGAACGGCGCGAACACGCGGTCAGCATCGTCTTGCAAGCGCAGCCAGATGCCGCGCTCTTTGTCCTCGACCACGAAGCCGGCGGCGGTGGCATGGGCGCAGGTGCGCGCGTACTGCGCGAGCTGGGCGCCGTCCTTGGATTCGGTGGCGGCGGGGTTGGAAAAGACGGTGGCCGAGCCGACGCAGTCGCCCAAGTACAGCAGCATGCGCCCGCGCTCGACCAAGAACTGCGGCGTCTGCGAGTCGATACCGGCGGCTAGCTTCTGCGCGCGCCCCAGGTCGATCTCGGTGATGGCGTCGGACAACGCTCGCAAATCGTTGGCGCCGAACAGCGCGGCACGCGCACGCGCGCCCAACAGCGCCCCGCACAGTGAAAGCGCGAGCAGCAGCAAAAGCGTGCGCTTCATTTCAGCAAGCCCTCCGCGTAGCGCTTGACGGCGGGGCCCAAACGCCCGCCCTTGTCGCGGGCCAAGCCTTCCAGCACCCGCTTGCGAAAGGCTTCGGCTTTTTCGTTCTTGTCGCGGCCCGGCACGCCCGCGTCCTGACGCATGTCGGCGTGATCTTTGTCGTGCGTGCCGCGCGACTCGGGCTTGTCGTCTTTGGGCTCGTCCTTCGGCTCTTCGCCCTTGCCGTCGTCGTCGTCTTGGTCGAGCAGGCGTTGGGCCTCGCGCTGCAGCTGCAGAGCGCGCTCGCCGTGACCGTTGCTCAGCTCTTGGGCGGCCTCGCGCATCAAGCCCTCCGCGCGATCGAGCGCCTGCGCGACCTCGCCCGGCAACGCCGCCTCGCCGTGGCTGCCACGTCCGGAGATGTTCTGCGCGCGCTCCGCCATCTCTTGCTCGCGCTTGCCGGACTTCTCCAACGCTTCTTTGGAGCGCTCACTCTCTCGTTCGCGAGCCTTCTTCAACTGCTCGTCGACCCAGGCGCTCTGTTTGGCCAGCTCCTGCTCGGCGCGCTCCAGCGCTTCGGGTGAGACACCGTCGCTGTCGCCACGCTGCTTGGCCGAGCTGAGCTGCTGCCTGGCGCTGTCGGCGCTCTGCTTGGCGTCCTTCAGGGCCAAGCGCGACAGGCTCTCGGCCATGGCGCGACCGTGCTCGCGCGACAGAGCGGCCGCTTGCTCGGCTTTGGATTGGCCCGGTGCGTAGTCGGGCAGGGCTTCGAACGCGCGGCGCAACGCTTCGGCGCGCTCCTTGGCTTCGCGCTGAACGTCCGGATCTTGCTCGGGTTGCTCGGCCGATTCGAGGGTGTTTTCGACCGAGCTGATCTCGCCCGAATGCTCGGCGGAGAGCTGCGCAAGCTCGCGCATCAGCTGCTCGAATTGCTGGTGGGCTTGCGAAGCTTCGCCGGGCTTTTTGGCCCCGCGCCGCCCGCCTTGCCCACCCGACTCGACACCGGGCTCCGAGGCCGAGCTGAACGACGGCTTGGGGCGACGTAGGCGCGCGGCCAAATGGCGCGCCGCCAGCTCCGACTCCACGTAGCTTTGCGCAGCCAAGCCACGACGAATGCGCCGGATCTCGCCTTGCGCGACGCTGCCAATGTCGGCGCCCAGCTCGCTCAGGGTCAAGAGCGCGTCGGCGCCCTTGGTCAACACCGGCAGCGCGTTGCCCAAGCGCTTGCTAGAGACGTCGCGCTTTTCGGGATCGAGGCCAACCTTGCACGCTTCCGCGACCTCGTCGGCGGCGTCGCCCAGTCGCTTGGAGACGCCCTCGGCGTCGTGATTGCCGGTGGCGCGCAGCGCGGCGTCGACGGCCAACAGCACGTCTTCCAGCCGCCGCACGAAGGTCTCACGGGTCGGCGCCGGCCGTTCGAGGGCGCGAGCCTGCCCTTGCAAGAACGCCTTCAACGGCTTGGGCACCGGCGCGCCGGCGTAGGTGGCGTCGACGAAGCGCCGCAACGGCGCGAGAGCGCTCTTGACCTGCTCGGCCTGCGATTTGCGAAGCGCATCCACGTTGACGCTGGGCGCGTCTTTTTTGGAGGCGGCGTCGGCGTCGCGTTGCGCCTGCGCGTACAGGGCGACCAACGCCGCGCGAGCGTCTTTCAAGGCCGCGTAGCGGGCGGCTTCGCCTTCGCCAATGCCGGGCGGCACGATGGTGATGGCCTTGCTTTGGCCCCACTTGGCGCCCGTCACGCCGTCGTTGTCGCGCGCTTCGATGGTGACCTCGACGGGCAAAAAGCTGCGACGAATCAAAGGATCGCGCGGAGACAATGCCTGAGCGCCGGTGTGCTGCTTGGCTTCGCCGTCCAGCCGCTCGAGCGTCTTTCGGCTTTCGCGGCCGCCCGAGCGCAGCACCAGCGCCACCTCGCGGATGCCGTGATCGTCGCGCACGCCGTAGCGCAGCTCGAGTGATTGCAGGTCTTGCAAGAGCACGCTGCGCGGCGCGTCCTCCAAGTCGACCTCGGGCGCCTCGTCGGCGATGGCTTTCAACGACAGCGTGTCCGGCTCGGTGATGAGCACGTCGCCGAAACGCGCCGCCACCTGCAGCTCCACCGGGCGGGTGAGCTGCCAACGCGCGACCACGCTGCCGGCGCCGTCGCTCACGAACGGCACTTCACGACCTTCACCTAGCAAGACCAGTTGACGACCCTCGCGCTCGGGAACGCCCCGGAACGAGATCGAGCTGCCGGCGGGCTCGTGCACGACCCCTTCGGGGAACAGCGGGTGAGTCTCGCCGCGCAGATAAGCGGGCGGCTGCGACTCGACGCGCAGCGAGCCCAGCCAAGGCATGGGCACCGGAGCACGCCCGTGACGCGCCACCAGCACGTCGAGCCCTTCGAGCACCCGCGCAGGATCGAACGCCAGCCCCACGCCCGCCCCCACCACTACCAGCAACAGCAACAGCCGCGCCCGTTCGGCGCTGCGATCCGCCCACTTGTCCAACACGCCGGCCGGTGCTTGGCCCAGCACACGCTGAAAATGCAATTGCGAAAGCTCGGGCGACTCACCGCTCGCCTCCGCGGGGTCGCCCGGCTCGCGCTCGATGAGAGTCAGCGCCCGTAGCGCGCGCGCTCCCAGCGCGGCGTCGGCTTGCAGCAACGTGGCCCTGAGCAAGCGGCGGCGATTCGCGAGCGTGCGCCGCGCGTGCACCACCGCGAAAACCAACGCCGCAATACCTGCCAGCAGTAGGCCGGCCGCGACCAACCGGAGCGAGCCCGTCCCGCGACGCGCGACGTGCGCAGCCGCCACCAGCCCCAGCAGCACCAGGCCCCAGCCCAGCTGCCGCCGCGCCCGTGCGACCTTGCCGCGAAACCGAGCCGCTAGGGCGTCGAGCGGCGCGGGCGGCGGCACTCGCCCCGAAGCACCGGAGCGACCTGCTGACGGAGGGCGTGAAGAAGGGCGAGGGGGCGGGCGAGTCGACGACACGAGGCGCGAGGAGCATAGCTCGGAACCCGGCTCCGGCAGCCCGGTAATGTTCGAGCGCCCGAAGGTTCACGCTTTCTGTGCTACAGTGCCAGTATGCGTGCGGGTCAGACCAAGACGACCAGCTTCTCCCTCAACAAAGAGACGCTGCAAAATCTGAAGGCGCTGGCCGCCAGGCGACACAACGGAAACGTGTCCGCCCTGTTGGCTGAAATCGCCATGCGGGAAGCGAAGTTTGCGGCGGCCGAGGCCTACTTCGAGAAATACGGCATCCCCCCGCTGAGCGCCGAGGCGGCCGAGCGCATCGAGGCGGAGTGGCAAGGCGGCAAGCCAGCCAAAAAGAAGCGTCGAAGAGCCGCGTGACGTTCACGTTCGATACGGGGATGCTGATCGCGCTCGAGCGGCGCAAGCAACGAGCCACCGAGGCTTTCCGTAACATCGTTCGCCGAGGCTTTCTGCCGGTCGTTCCGGCGATTGTGTACGTCGAGTGGTGGCGAGGGCGAAGCGACGTTCGCGAGGAAATTCTCGCGGCCGTCATCGTCGAAGATATGCCTCCGGGGCTGTGTCGGGCCGCGGGCGAGGCGCTCGCCGCCGTCAAAGGCTCGTCGCTCGCGGATGCAGTCGTCATGGCCTCGGCCGCGCTGCGGGGTGGAGGCATCGTTTACACCTCGGACGTGGGCGATCTGAAACGATTGCAACGACATTTTTCGACGGTGATGGTCCTGCCCGTTTAGGACGGCCGGTGAGGCTCGACATCTCCTCCGGGCTAGCTCATGCTTTCTGGCGACAGGCCGTGACCCTCGAAGGCGCCGACCGGCTGCGCAGAGTTCTGCTCTCACTTCCCGACGTTACCCTTCGGGTGGGATGGCTCCGCGCGCACCTGGGCGAGCTGCGCGACGCGGAAGCGGCCGAGCTGCTGTCCAGCTTGTGTGAAGACGGAGAGCGCGCCGACCCCCACTCGCGCGAGGCGCTGCTGGTCGTGGCCATGGTGTTGGCCGCCGACGGCGACTCGCCCTTCGTCGAGCGGCTGCGCCAGCACGCCGAAGAAAGACGGCTGCTCAGCTTGGCGCGCTTGCTGCGCCGTGGCCCCGAAAGCGCGGCCGGCCGCTCACTTTCCCAGCCCCCGGTGCCGGACTACGGCACCGGCCGCGAGCTCACGGTCGGCGAGCGCCGCAGCTTGGCGCGCTCCAACAACCGTCGCGTGCTCGAAAAGCTGCTGCGCGATCCGCACCCGCTGGTGCTGCGCCAGCTGCTCGGCAACCCACGGCTCACCGAAGACGACGTCGTGCGCCTGGCCGCGCGCCGCCCCCTGCCCGGCAGCATTGCGCCCGCCCTCGCCGACAGCCCGCGTTGGCTCCGACGGCCGCGCATCCGACTGACGTTGCTACTCAATCCCGGTACGCCGGAGTCAATTTCGATGCCGCTGCTCGCCGTATGCACGCGCACCGAGCTGCTCGAGGTGGTGCACGGCGTCGACGCCCCGCTGGCCCTGCGCGGCTCCGCCCAAGAGCTGCTCGAGCGCAGCCCGCCCCTGCAAAAGAGCGCCACCGACACCACCTTGATGCAGTAGAGCGGCGCGTTGGGCAAGCGAGCCCAACGCCGCGGCATCCAACCATTCATCGAATCTTGGGGCTGCCGCGCCGCAGATCTCTTGCAGAAACTCCCGTGGCGGCGAAAGGTCACGCTGCCCGACCGTTCCTTCGAGCGCCGCCCCCCGTCTTTTCTGGCCGTCCCCCTGTCGATTCCCTCGAGCAGCGCACCCGACTGTCTTGTCGTTCCGTTCTTCGACGACAGCTCGCGAGGCTTGGGCAGCTCGCGAGGCTTGGGCAGCTCGGACGGCTCGGGCGGTTGCGCGGCGCGGGCGGCGCGGGCGGCGCGGGCGGCTCAGACAGCTCGGGGCCGGCGGCTCGGGCAGCTTGGTCAGCTCGGAGGGCTCGGGCCGCCCATCCACCATCGGGCCGGCCAGTCCTCGATCCTGATATTAGGTGATATCACCTGATTATCAGGTGATATCACCTAATTCTCGCGTCGACGATTGGCGCCGCGCGACACCGAGCTGGGCCCCGCGGTTGAAGGGTACGCCCATGACTGACCGACCATCTGCCAGCCAGCCAATGCGCCTCCGGTCGCGGTCGCGGTTGCGGTCGCGGGTCGCGGTCGCAAGGCTGTTTCATGGCCTCAGGGCGGCGGTCGCGGCCGCCATCAGCGACTACCGGTGAAGTCTCCGTCGTTCAAAGCGGCCTGGATCCGCTACGGGAGCTTCTGCAAATTAGGCTGCGATTTGGCAGCCCCAATCGTCGCGGAGTGACCGGAGTGGGCGGCGCGGTCGTGGGGCGCGACTCGATGGGCTCCGGAGGCGCGGCTTCCGACGGCGCGTCCCGGCGTCAGCCTTCTTCTTCTTCTTCGGCTTCCCAGCGGGTGAGCGCGTCGAGCGTCACGTTTTGGGCACAGGCTTCGCACAGCGGCGGCTCTTCGAAGCGCAGCTCGTCACCGCGGCTCCACATGAACAAGCCGGAGCCGGCCGGCTCCCCCTCGAAGTGAGCGCCGCACATGTCGCATTCGAAACCGGGCGAAGGCGCAGCCGGAGCGGGCGCGACGTCAGGCGTATCGAAATAGTGGATGATGGCGTTCGGCTCGAGCATCAACGACGACTCCCGGAGCCTAACGCTTGCTGGGCGAAATGCCAGGGTTGCGCACTTGGACGGCGTTTTAGGCGGCCGGCGCGGCCGCGTCACCGGCGTCACCCGCCGCTGGCGCAGGTTCCCGCACGCCGCACGACTGGGCCAACAGCTCCACGATGTCGAGGTTTTGAATCTCCTCCTCTTTGGACTGAGCTTTGACGCCGTCCTTGAGCATGGTCATGCAAAACGGGCACGCGCTGGCGATGGTGTTGGGGCCGTGGCCGTGCGCGTTGCCGACGTTGGTGGGCGCGCCCAACGCGTCGACGAGCTGCAAGGTGCGCTTGACGTTCACGCGGTCCTTGTTCTGCTCTTCCATGAACATTTGCGCACCGCCGGCGCCGCAGCACAAACCCTTCTTCTTGTTCCAGCCTTCGACCTCGACCAATTCGACACCCGGGATGGCCTGCAAGATTTGGCGCGGTGAATCGTAGATGTCGTTGTAGCGGCCCAGGTAGCAAGAGTCGTGATAGGCGACCTTGCCCTTCACCGGCTGTTTCGGGATGAGCTTCTTTTCCGCGACCAAGCCCAGCATGTAGTCGCTGTGGTGAATGACCTCGAACTTGGCGCCGAAGTCGGGGTACTCGTTGGTCAGCGTGTTGAAGCAGTGCGGGCACGTGGTCAGGATCTTCTTGATGCCGCCCTGCTGTTTGTAGCCGTTCAAGGTGGCGGCGTTCGTCTCCGCCAACATCGTGAACAGGTATTCGTTGCCGGCGCGGCGCGCCGGGTCACCGGTGCACGTCTCTTCTTCGCCCAAGATGGCGAAGTCGACCCCCGCCGAGAGCAAGAGCAGCGCCGTCGCGCGCGCGATCTTCTTGGCGCGATCGTCGTAGCTGGCGGCGCAACCGACCCAGAACAGCACCTCGGCATCGGGCTTTTCCGAGAACATCTTGAGCCCCAAGCCATCCGCCCAGTTGGTGCGATCGACACGCGCGAGGTTCCAGGGGTTGCCGTTGCTTTCCATGCCCTCGAACGGCTTGGCCAGCTCCTGCGGGAATTCGCCCTTGATGACCACCAAGTTGCGGCGCATCTGCACGATCTTGTCGACGTAGCTGATGTTGACCGGGCATTGCTCTTCGCAGGCGCGGCAGGTCGTGCAAGCCCACAGCACGTCGGGGTGGATGATTTCGGGCACCAAGTCGACCGGCTTGAGCTTCTTCTCGGTCTCGAGCTCGTCTTCGCGGCTGTACAGGTGGTTGCGCAGATCGAGCGTGAATTGTTTGGGGCTCAGCAGCTTGCCGGTCTTGAACGCCGGGCAGTTGTCGGAGCAGCGGCCGCACTCGGTGCAGGTGTAAAAGTCGAGCACGTCCTTCCAGCTGAAGTGATTGATGCGCGCGTAGCCAATGCGCGCCGACAGCAGGTCTTCGCCCTCGGTGGCTTTCTCGACCGCCGCCATTAGCTTTTCGGTGTTCTCCGCCAGTGGACGCAGTCGCCCGCGCGGCGTGAGATCGCCCAAGAAGACGTTCGGAATGGCGGTGATGATGTGAAAATGTTTGGAGTGCGGCAGGATGTTCAGGAACACCAACACCAGCGTGGAGTGGGTCCAGAAGCCGGCGTGGGCCAACACCACCAGCACCGGTACCGACAAGCCCGACACCAATAACGCAACCAGGGAGCCCGCCGGATCCGGAAAGGCGTGATAGCCTGGGCCTTGAGCGTGGCCCAGCGGCGCCACCAGCGTGCCGACGCGCGCGCACCAGGCAGCGTCGGCGTCGCACACGCCGTTACCGAAGCGCTCGCGCAGCGCGATGCCGCAGCCGTCGTACAGCAAGTCGGCCAGCATCATGGTCATGATGATGCCGAGGATCACGAGGCCTTCGCCGCTCAAGGTCATGCGCTTCTCGCGCTTGATGGCCCGAAAGTAGACGAACACGCTGGCGCCGACGATGACCAGCACCGCGAAAAAGTCTTTCACGGATGAGTACAGCTCGCCGAGCGGCAGCCCGAGCACCGGCTCGTGCCCCAAGATGAACAAATTGAAGCGGGGGTCGAAGCCCCGCCCCCACAAAATCAGCGTGCGCAACAGCAGCACGATGAAGCCCATGAAGATGAGCTGATGCGCCAACCCCGCCGCCAGGTAGTTGCGCATCTTCTTCTGATAGAAAGCGAACGTCCAAACCGCCTTCAGGCGCTCGCCGATCTGATCCGTCCGGCTCTCCCAGGTGGCGTCGCCCACCTTCAACAGATGCCACCGACGCCGCGCGCTCCACACGAACGCCCCGGTCAGGCTTACGATGATCAGCGCCATCAAGACAGGATTCATTCGGCATGGAGTTTAGCCCCGCCCGCGCGCCGCAAGCCAAGTCTATTCGGGGGGGTCCAGTCCCGATCTGGCTTCGACGAGGGCCGTGCTCGCGCCCTCGCCTGGGGTGCAGGTGACCATCCGGTCATCTAGCCAGGGTAAGTGGGTTCTGTCAGGTTCAGTCGAGACGACGAGCATGAACGCCCAGGTGTTGATCGATTCCATCGTTCGCCAGATAACGGTGCTGATCGCCCAGCTGGCGACCTCGGGTGGGATTCGGGCGCCCTTGTCGCACGTGGCCAATCAAGTATTCTTGGACTTGGCGCGTGAGCTCGAGACCCAAGGCGTCAGCCGCAAGGTGAGCGCGGACATGTTTGGCATGGCGCTGCGTGCGTACATTCGTAAAGTGCGGCGCCTGAGCGAGGCCGAAAGCGAGAAGGGGCGCACCCTGTGGCAGGCCCTGCTCGATTTCGTCAGGCAGGAAGAGCTCGTGACTCGCGAACGCTTGCAGCAACGCTTTGCGGCGGACGGGGAGCTACAAGTGACGGCCGTGCTGCACGATCTGTCCGAGAGCGGAGTCTTGTTTTGTTCTGGCTCGGGGAAGCACGCCGTGTACCGCGTCTCCACCGACGACGAGCTTCATCGACTAGCCAAAATATCGGACGAATATGGCGGCGATGAGCTGGCGTGGGTGCTCATCTATCGACAAGGTCCGCTCAGCGAAGTGCGCCTGGCCGAGTTCCTGCGACGCGAGGCGCATGACACGGCGGACCTGGTCCGCCGACTGCTCGCGGATGGGCGTATCGAACGGCAAACCAACGGGGACTTGATCGCGCGCGACTTCGTGATCGCGCTGGGCTCCGACGCCGGCTGGGAAGCGGCGGTTTTCGATCACCTGCAGGCGGTGGTCCAGACGGTCTGTCAACGACTCCAGCAAGGCTCAGCCGGGGCGGCGGCAGCGCCCGTGGGTGGCAGCACTTATAGCTTCGACGTGTGGCCGGGGCACCCCCTGGAACAGGCTACGAAAGCACAGCTCGCCGAGATGCGCTCGCGCCTGGGCGCTCTGCGCACCGAGGTCGAAGCATACAACCGACAGCACGGCTTAGCGGCTGACTATCAGCAAGTCGTGACCTACGTGGGTCAATGCCTGGTCGAACGAAACTGTGGGGAAGAACGAAATGGCGAAGGCACCGAGGATTAAATTCACCTGGCTGGGGCTGGCGCTGCTGTCTTGGGTGAGCGCCTGCGGAGGCCTCGTAACCAACAAGCCGACCGCGGGCGGGGAATCACATTTTCTGAAGCCCTGCACAGACGGGTGCGGTGGGCTCCAGTGCATCTCCGACGTCTGCACGCGCAGCTGCACGAGCGACGCCAGCTGCGATGACCTCGCACCGTCGGCCGTTTGCACGAACACGGGCGCCAAGGAAAGTAGTACCGGCGTCTGTGACGTCGGCTGCGCCAGCGCCACCGATTGTGGCTGGTTGGGCCCAAGCTTCGCGTGCGTGGAGGACTTTTGTCGCGCATCGCCGACGCCTGACCCTACCGACAATACCGAGCCAGGGAGCGAGACCGCCGCGAGCACCAACGTCGGTGCCGCGAGCACCGACGTCAGCGCATCGGCCTCGCAAACTGCCACTGAATTTCCCGCCTTGTGCTCGCTGCCGTTCGATCCCGGAGCTTGCAATGTATTGGAACGGGTTTATACCGCCGTAGACGGCGCTTGCGTGCCAGCGGCCTACGGAGGCTGTGGCGGCAACGACAACCGCTTCTCCACGTTCGAAGAGTGCGTGGCCACGTGTGAGGGTACCCCGCGAAAGGACTGCTCGGTGGCCTACGACGCCGCCCGGGTATGCGTCGCGTGCGCGCCGACGGGGGGCTGCTTGCGTTACGAGACCATCTGCTCCCGCGAGTGCAAGAATGAAACCCAGTGCACCGAACCAGGCTTCGCCTGCATCGACCACCGGTGCCAGCCGCCCCCGTGCCCCTAGGTCGACAAATTCGCGTTCTTCAACGACTCCCCAACGGCTACGAGCTACACCGGACTGCTAGCCGCGGCCGGCCAGGCGCAGCCAAATCAAGAGCAGAATCCACAACAGTACGGCGATGGCGACGATCACGAGGGCCGTCAATCGCGGCTTCGCGACCGACGGCGCAAGCTGCGTCGGTCCGTCTTCGCTGTCGACGACGACGGCGGGGGGCCGCTTGGACGGTACTCCGCGCAGCGGCTTGATGTTCGGATCCGACTCGGCGCTGGGCACCACCGTGAGCAGGAGCACGCCGCGCGGCAGGTCCGAATTGGGGGGCGGCAGCCCACCTTGCTCGGGTATCCGTAAAGTGATGCCGCGCGAGTCGGGCAGGTCGTCGTCGGGGCGCGATGGCAGCGTGACTTCGACGACTTCGGCAGGCTCGTCACGTTGGCGCAGAGTGATGGCGCCTGAGCGACCGCATGCGTCGCAGCCGCCGCCGCCGCACGCCGCGCACGCCAGGTTGCGCGGCAGCTCGAGCTCGACGACCTCCCCCACGACGAGCCACTCGCGACGCACCTTCACTCGGTGCAGCACGTCGGGACCGCGTGGTCCCTCGACGGCGCGGCTCTTCACGCGAGCGAGGACTTCCGACAATAGCTCCTTATACTCAATTTCCGAGGAAAGGGCCGCCCAAAAGCCGGCTGTTTCTAGTTCTAGGCGACCGGCCCCTTCTTGCCCTTGCTGGGCAAGAAGGACCGCGCCTCCGCGAGTAGCTTTCTGTCGAAGAGCGCAAACGCCGCGAGCCAAATCGCGACGCCCAGGAGCACGCCCCCGCAGAGGTGTACCAGCTCGGGAAGCCTGCCGCGGAGCAGGTGATTGAACGCCAACAGGCCGAGGAGCACGGGAGCCCCCAACGCGCCGGCCGAAGCGAAGATGCTCGCTATGTCGCGAATGCGCCCCTTCAACAAAACCGCGACGACGATGTACATCGTGGGCAGGAAAATCGCGCCGTACGCCAGCGAGTAGCCGATAGCGACGCCGCGGATACCGAAGCGCACGCCGAGCGCGATACCGCCCATCATCACCAGGCTGTTGACCAGCCCGACGATGGCCAGCAGCCGCGTGCGATTCGTAGCCAAGAACACCGCGCCGAAGGTGCTGCCCACCGGCTGGATACTGCCCACGATGCACAAGATGGCAAACACCCGCACGCTCGGATCCCACTGCTTGCCCCAAACCGTGTGCACGATTTCCGGGGCCAGAGCGCCCAGCACGCACATGGCCGGCACCGCCAACGTTGCAACCAGGCGTGCCACTTTTAGGTAGGCGCGCGTCATGCGCTCCCGATCGCCCTGCATGGCGGACAAGAGCGGGTGCAGGCTGGGGTTGATGATGCCGGTGATGCCTTCCAACGGGTAAAGCATCAGTGCGTAGGCGCGCCCATAGAACCCCAACTGCGCGGCACCCAACGCGCGCCCAATCAACGCCTTGTCCAGGTTGCGGGCCCAGTAGTTGATGGCGGTGAAGGCCGTCACTCCACCGGAATAGCCACTGACCGCCTTGAGCGCGGCGGTGTCGAAGACCAGCTTCGGACGGAAGCGGGCGAAAAGCAGCCGCAGCGTCGCGTTCGAGAAACCCGAGACCAGCGTCTGGAAAACCAGCGCGAAATAGCCGTAGCCCAAGCGGGCGAGCACGACGCCGACGATACCGCTCAACACCGCAGAAATGATTTCGGCCACGGCCAGGTGTTGAAATCTAAAGCTGCGCTCCAAGAGGCCATTGGGAATGCGTCCCATGGCCAAGAAGACGAAGCTTACGCTCAGACACGCTACCACCGGCGTAAGGCGCGGCTCGGCGAAGAACCGCGCCACCAAGGGGGAAGCCAACGCCAACGCCAGCGCGGCGACAGCGCCCAAACCTAGCCCGCTCCAGAACAGCGTCGACAGCGCCTCCGGCGCCAAGTCACGCTTCTGCACGACAGCGGTGCTGACACCGGCCTCGGCCATGATGTTCAGAAAGCCGGAGATCACGACCACCATGGCCACGATGCCGAAGTCGGCAGGTGTGAGCAGGCGTGTCAGGAGCGCCGTCACCAATAGAGATATGATCGAATTGGAGGCTTTCCCGAGCGCCGTCCAGAGCACGGAGCGCGACGCCATCGCGCGCAGGGAGGACGGAGCCGCCGCGGGCTCCGCGACCTCGGCTGGCGGCGAATCGCTCATGTGACCCGCTATATAGAGCGGCCGCTGACGCTGCGCTACGGCCATGACGTGCCGATGCCAAGCGCTTTGTGCTATTCGCCCCGGCGCTTGCAACCTTCCCCCGGCTCAGCTCCGCCCACAGAGGAGGGCTCGTGACGCGCGTGCTGTTCGTGGCCGACCAGTTCAGCGATGCGACCCGAAGTCGCGCGGAGCGGCACCCCGGTGGGGCCGAGCTCACGGACGAGGCTGCAATCGCCGCGTGCCCGTGGTCCCTTTCGACGACGACATTTCACATGCTGGCGTCGTCCGGAGTTGGCGCGCTCGAGCAGAGCGACATCATCGTCGTGGGCAACTCCGAGACCGCAAGCTCGGAGCAGCTTCTGGCGATCGCGCGAACGGGCCGCCACGTTACTTTCGAGCACGATCTGCGCATCTGTCGCTGGCGAGGCAACTTCCCGAGTGGACGCGACTATGCGCATCGCATGCTGCAGCGCTGCTGGTGCGCACAGGCCGCTCAGCGCGAGCTGTTCGAGCGGGCCCGGGGGGCGATCTTCCTCACCCGCCTCCAGGAGAGCTACTACCGCAAGAACCCGTTCTTCGCCTGCCCGGCCACGCTCGTGCTCGGCTCTTCGCTGTTTGGGCCGGCCCTCCTCGAGGCGGCGGCGTCAACGCCGGCAGACCGGGGCGTGCGCTCGGGGGCCAGCGTGTTCGCGTCACCTCACCCGGTCAAAGGCTACCGGCAAGCCATTCGGTACTGCCGTCAGCACGGACTCGCACCCAAGGAGATTCGGGGCCTCTCACCACCGCAGGTGCTCCAACATTTCGCGGCCTCCCGCAGCTTCGTCTACTTGCCGATCGGCCCGGAGTGGGCGGGGCGCATGTTGGTCGAAGCGCGACTGCTGGGCTGCCAGGTGGTGACCAACGAGCTTGCCGGCGTGGCGAGCGAACCCTTCTGGCAAGGGGATCGCGACGGGGCGGTGAGCTTCCTCGCCGACGGGCCGCATCGCTTCTGGCGCTTGGTCGAAGAGCTCATGAGCACGCCTCGCCACGATGCCGTTCGGCCCGTGCGCCCCCTCGAAACCGTCGCGGAAAAGCTGAGCGGGCTGCTGCGCGCGCCCAAGGCGTGCTTTTGGCCGGTCGGACCGAACCCCCTGCGCAGCTCACCGGTACACACCTACGCGGCTTGGTGACCTTCGTCAGCTCGGCCGCAATACACACAAGAATTGGTAGCAAGTGAGCCCGCTGATGCCGGGCAACACGGCGAGAATGGGGCCGAGCTTTTCATTCACGCGGTGCGGCGTTTCGAAGATGCGATGGTTCTGTCGGCGTTTTACTTCGGTCAACCCTGCGCTGGCGAACAACTCGGGCAGGTTTGCGGCGCCGAAGAATCTGAGATGCGTGCGGTCGTGGATGCCCCGCTCACGGTACGGCCAGCGCTTGGTCGCAAACAGCGACCACAGCGTCGTGTAGTGCGCCACGTTCGGTAGTGAAACAATCACGCTGCCGCGAGTCAGGCCTCGAATCAAGCGCAGCGCGCGCCAAGGATCCACCAAGTGTTCGAGCACGTCTCCGCACAGCACGAGGTCGAACGACTTGCCCTCGGCGCTCAAGGTTTCGAGCCCCGCAAGCGCGTCCGCATGCAGCACGCGATCGAGCCGTGCCGACGCTTGCTCGGCAAGCTGCGCGTCCAGCTCGATGCCCGTCACGATCGATCCGGGAAAGCGCTCCTTGATCACCGCTCCCGTAGCGCCATTGGCGCAGCCGACGTCGAGAACCTCGACCAATGGCTCGTCCGGAATGACCGCCAATAGGTCGTCGCGCACGCCGGTGTACGAAGTGTTGTTCGCGCTCATCGACCCGCGTATGCCCTAGCCCGCACGCCGCGCCAAGGCTCACCGAAAGCGACATGCGAGGGGTTGTGGCATGATGACGAGTGAATGCCGGGTCAATCCCATCCCATCTCGGTGGTCTGCTCTGACCTCAGCGAAAATTGTCTGGGGCGCGCTCAGGTTTTGGCCGAGGTGCTGGCCGGCTTCGGGCCCGTACGCATCGTAGGCCCGCAGCTCGGTTCCACGATATGGCGACCAGCTTCCTCCTCCACCATCGAGATGCGCGGCATGGCAATGGGTGGCTCGGCGCTCGGCTACTTCAAGGCCAGAGCTTGGTTGCGTTCTGAGCTGGCCGGGTCGCGGGTCGTCGTCAGCAAACCTCGTTCGACGAGCTTCGGGCTCGCACTGGCCGCCGGCGTGTCTCCAACGCAAATGTTGCTGGACATAGACGACTGGGAGCTCGGCTTCATGAAGCCGGCGCCCGAAGGTCGCAAGCTGGCAACGCGAGCCAAGGCGTGGTGGTCGCGGAACACACAGCTGCTGGATCCGCAGGCGCTGAATTCCTACGCGGCGATTCGCCTACTAGACTCCGCGAGCTTTCGGATACCACGGCGCAGCGTCTCCAATTCGTGGCTGCAACGCCGCTTCGGCGGTGCGCTGCTCCCCCACGTGCGTGACACCGGCAAGCTCGACCCCAAACGCTACACCGAAGCCGCGCTCGCGCGGCGCTCGGAGCTGCGCATGGCGGGCCGGCCCTGGGTTGCCTTCATTGGCACCATTCGCGAGCACAAAGGCGTCGACGACTTGCTGTTGGCCGTGGCCAAGCTAACGGGTGAGACGGCACCTGGACTGTTGTTGGCCGGCGTCGACTTCGAGCACGCGTTTTCGAAAAAGCTCTTGGCACAAGCGAGCGCCTGTTTGCCCGAATCGCGGCTACGCGTGATCGGAGCATTCGACGGCAGCCAGCTGCCGAGCTGGGTGGCAGCTGCCGACGTGCTGTGTATACCCAGCCGGGATATCCCGGGAGCGTGGGGGCAAATCCCGGCCAAATTGTTCGATGCCATGGCCATGGCACGCCCGATCGTGGCCTCAGACGTCAATGACATGGGTCGCATTTTGGACGGCTGCGGCCTGGTTTTTCCACCTGGAGACGTAGCGGCGCTCAGCGCTCGGCTAGCAGATCTCGCAAACAATCCCGAGCGGGGGGTGATTCTCGGCGCCGCCGCCCGGTCGCGGGCGGTGGCCGAGTACAGTGTGGACAGCGGTCGGCGCAGCATGGCCAAGCTGATTGCCGACGTGCCTGTGTTCTTGCCCCCACGCTGAGAACACCGTAAGAACCGCGCGAACTCTACCCCCCACGAGCCCCCCTTGAGCCCCATCCTCGCCATTTTCGACTTCATCCGGCACATCGACAAGCACCTCGTGGACATGACGCAGACGATGGGGCCTTCGCTCTACTTCGTGCTGTTCGCGATCGTGTTCGCGGAGACGGGCTTGGTGGTCACGCCGTTCTTGCCGGGTGACTCGCTGTTGTTCGCGATTGGCGTGTTGTGCGCCATGGATCCGGTCGAGCTGAACGTGAAGGCGGGTGGGTTCATGCCCTCGCTGCCGGTGGTGATGGTGCTGCTATTCGCGGCCGCCGTGCTGGGCGACGGCGTGAACTACCACGTGGGCAGGTTTCTCGGCCCCAAGGTCTTCAACAGCGAGAAGTCCTGGCTGTTGAACAAGAAGCACCTGATCAAGACGCAATTGTTTTACGAGAAGTACGGCAACAAGGCGATCATCTTGGCGCGCTTCGTACCCATCGTGCGCACGTTCGCGCCGTTCGTCGCCGGCATCGGTCAGATGCAGTATCGCCGCTTCGTGCTGTTCAACGTCATCGGCGCCGCAATCTGGGTCAGCTTGCTGGTTCCGCTCGGCTACTTCTTCGCCCACACCGAGACGGTGAAGAAGCATTTCGAGCTGGTGATCTTGGCCATCGTTTTCCTCAGCGTGCTGCCCATGCTGGTCGAGATTGGCCGCGAGTGGCTGAAGCCCAAGGCGACCAGCAGCGCTTCTTAGTTTCTCGAAGCGACGTCCCCTACACGTCCGCGTTCAGGGTGATGATGGGCGCCTCCGCCGGGCAATTGAGCCGGAACGGAAACCAGTGACCGAACCCCGACGTGGTGTAGAGGCGACTGTTGCCGCGCCGGTACGTGCCCCACAGGAACGGAATACCGAGCACGACCTCGAACATGCTGCGACCAAACATGCCGACCTGCCCGCCGTGGGTGTGGCCGGACAGGGTGAGGTGAAAGCCGTGTTTGGCAGCCGCTTCGAAGCCCTCGGGGCGGTGGCAGAGCAAGAGCCGAAACGCATCGACCGGTGCCGAGACCGCGCAATCGGCCACGACCCGCTCGAAGAAGGGGCGCGGTGCACCGCTGAAGATGGGATCGTCGACGCCGGCCAGAAAGAGCGTCGCGTCCCCCACCGCTATGCTGGCGGTCTCGTTGAGCAATAGCCGCACGTTGCTACGTTGGTAAGCGGGCAGCATTTGCTCGATGTCGTTCAGGTATTCGTGGTTGCCCAGCGCCGCGAACACGCCCAAACGCGGGGCAAAATCGGTCACCAACACGAGCGCTGCCTCCAATTCTTCGAGCTTGTCGGCCACGTCTCCGGTCAGCACGATCAAGTCGGGCGGGTCGGCGCGCAGCCCGTCGAGCAACTGGCTCAAGTCGCGAGCCGTACGCCCGAGCCCGAGGTGTAAATCGCTCAAATGCAAGATGCGGAGCCCCGCGAGCGCTGGATGCAGCCCGCGAAAGGTCAACGGAACGTGCACGATTTGGGTCGTGTCGTTGCCGCTCATGGCCGCGGCTCCCACCGCCACCGCGGAAGCCGGCAACACCGCCGCCGCGTGGCGCAAAAATTCGCGTCTGGCCCCAGCGCGCGCCGATTTGGCCCCGCGAGCCCGACGCCGAGCCAGCAGCCCCAGCAAACGATGAACCGGCGCCGCGACCAACATGGCAACACCTCCGGCCGCGAGCAGCGGCAACAAGAACCAGCTCAGCTCGACCCCAAGTTGCGCCAGCGCCGGCGCATCGGCGCGCCAGAGCAGCAAGCCCATGGCCACGGCTGCCCAAGCCGCCCCCACCAACGACGAGAACCAGCGCGAGCGCCAGAGCCGCGCGTCGTACAGCGTGACGCCCGCGGCAACCAACGCCGTGCAACCCGCGAAGACGACGCACGAGGCGCGCCACGGCAACAAAGGGACCATCATTCTGTCCCCTCGCGCGCAGCCGCCGGCCCCGCCGCACCGTGGGCGGCAAGCTCACGCTCGAGCCTCTGAAAATCGGCTTCCAGCGCCGCTTCTGCCTCGTCGTGCAACACCTGCTTTTTCGCCCGCAGCAGCCCGAAAGTCAGCGCCAACAGCAGCGCTACGAATGACCCAGCTGCCACCCAACGCGCAGCGTGAAGGTGCGCCGCAACGGACCCGGCTGCCCCCACCGGACCTGCCACGTCCAGCGCGTTCACCGCAAGACTCCGTCGATGCCGCTACCGAAGACGGTCGGCACCGTGAGCACCGGCGTCGCCAGCGACACCAACTGCAGCAACGAAAGCGCAAGCGTGATGACCGCGACCGAGCCGAGCAGCAAGAGCTGCAACCGAGGCGCTGGCAAACGGGAAAGCTCGGAGCGAAGCGCGACCGCGCCGCACCCGAGCGCCAAGAGCCCACTGCCTTGCGCCAGCCAGGGCGCCACCCATTGGCTGGTGTAGGCGTACACGGCCAGCAGCGGGGCAAAGCCGAGCAGCAACAGCGACGCGCGGTACAAGCTAGTGACCAGCGCCGCGCACAGCTCGAACGGAGCCACGCGAATACGTAGCAAGTGCCGCGTCACCAGCACCGCCGGTAGCGCCACCACCGCCGACAACGCCAGCACCATCGGCACCTTGTAGACGTTGGCCAGCGCTAGCGCGGGCGCGCCCGAGCCCGCCGCTAGCCCCCAAATTGCCGCGAAACCCAACCCGCTGAGCGCGCGACCGAGCACGTCGTAGCGCTGGCGCGAGCTCCCGGGCGGCGCCGGGCCGACGCCCACGGCTCCCTCGAACGTTTCCATCGTCTGTGCCATGCATTGCCTCCAGGTTCGAAGAGCAGCATGGGGCGGTGACTTGAATCGCCCGCGAGCCGGCTGTGAATCGTGTGTGAAACGCTAAGGGAGGCTCGAGGCGGGAGCGGGGAAGCGCGCTTTCAGGGTCGCGCCCTGCCCTGGCTCGCTCGCGACCGCGACGTGCCCGCCGTGCGCTTCGACGATGGCGCGCACCAGCGCTAGCCCTAGGCCGGTGCCCTTGTCGTGTCGGCGCGTGGTGTAAAAGCGTTCGAAGACGCGCGAGGCTTCTTCGGCGGGAATGCCGGGCCCGTCGTCGCTGACGCGCAGCTCCACATGGCCATCGGCAGCTTCGACCACGACCGTCACCTGCCCGCCCGGGCGGGCGAACGAGGCGGCGTTGACGAGCAGGTTGTCGAGCACGGTTTCGAGCCCTTCGGCGACACCGCGCAACGGCGCCGGCGTTGCTGCTTGCAGCTCGAATCGCAGGTCTTTCCAGCGTTCGTCGGCGCGGGCTCGCGCAACACGCGCGCGCGCCAGCTCCGCCAAATCGACGGTGGCCCAAGCCTCTTCTCGCAACCCGGCTTCTGCGCGCGCCAACTCCAAGAATTGACTGACGAGCGCGTCCAGGCGCGTGGAGCTTTCGTGCAGCAGTCGCGCCAGGCGCTGAGCGCGCTCCGGCGTCACGTCGCTCGACGCCAGGCTTTCGCCGCAGGCGCGGATGGTGGCGACCGGGTTCTTGAACTCGTGCACCAAATCGGCCACGAACGCTTCGTTGGCGTTGCGACGCTCCTCCAGTCGCTCCAGCAACGTGTTGAAGGCCTGAGCCAGCTGCTCGGTTTCGTTGCTGGCCGGCGCCTGCAAGTCGGCGCGCGGGCGTTGCTCCCTCACCTTGCTCAACACCTGGTCGCGCAGCGCCTCGAGCGGGCCCACCAAGCGCTTGCCCACCCAGAACGACAGCAAGAGCGCAAACGGCAAAATCACCAGCGTGAGACGCCCGAGCTGAAAGCGCAGCGCATACAACAGCGGCAGCGGCCTTTCGGCGGTATCTTGCACGTGGACGACGCGCAGCGCGCCCGCTTGGCGCGTGGCCCGAGCCGCGTAGCACACCACCATGCTGGTCTCGGCCGAGTCCTCACAGCCTTCGGCGCCGCCTTGGGCCAAGGCTTGGCGCACCTCCGCGCGCTCGGAGATCACGCCGCGCAAATCGTCGGGAGCCACCCGGGCGTGGACGCCGGAGCGCAGCACCACGCCACCGGCGCGCTCGCTCAGATCTCGACCCCAGTCGAAGTCGTCGTCTTCCAACACCCGACCCGCGGCGTCCAGCACCCGCACCCGAACACGGTGCAGCCGGGCCACGCGAGCGACCGCGCTCTCCAGGCTCGCCGATGCGCCAGAGCCAAAGCTGGTGGCGGTGGCGGTCGGCGCCGCCTCCAACGCGGGCGGCTCATTTAGCGCCTTCACGGCTTCGACCAGCGTGAAGCTCGCGTTTTGCTGCATGGCCGACTCGAACTGGCGCTCCATACGCAGCCAGGCCGCGACGAGCAGAAGCGGCGCCGCCACCACCGCCAGCACCAGCAAGGCCACGTTGAAGCGCAGCGACCAGCGCGGCAGTCGGGGACTTCTGCTCATCGAGCTCCGCGCAGCCGATAGCCCGCGCCGATCACCGTCTCGATCACGTCGGCGGCGGGGTCGACCTGCTCGAATTTCCGCCGGAGCCGGCGCACGTAGGTGTCGACGATGCGTGGCTCGACCACGGTGTCGCCCCGCAAGAGCTCGAGCAGCCGCTCGCGCGAAAACACGACGCCGGGACGGCTCGCCAAGCACTCCAGCAAGCGAAACTCGGTGACCGTCACTTCGATCGGCGTACCGGCGTAGCGCAGCTCGACGCGCTCCGGCAAAAGCTCCAGACGCCCCACGCTCAGCGTCGGCTCGGTGGCTTTCGAGCCGCGCCGTAGCTCGCTGCGGCGCAGCAAGGCCGTCACGCGCGACAGCAATACGCGGGTGCTGAACGGCTTCGACACGTAGTCGTCGGCGCCCACGTCGAGCCCCAAGGCTTCGTCGATGTCGCTGTCGCGGGAGGTGAGCAAGATCAGCGGCAAGGTGCTGCCGCCCTGGCGCAGCTTGCGGCACAGGGCAAAGCCATCGACGAGCGGCATGTTGACGTCGCTGATGACCAGCTCGACCCCACCCGCGTCGAGCGCGCGCAGGCCCGCGGCGCCGTCGGGCGCGGTGGCCACCGTGTGCCCGGCATCTTCGAACGCCAACGTCAGGACCTCGAGCAACGAAGGGTCGTCGTCAATCAGCAGCAGGCGCGCCATGACCGGCCTTCACTCGATCAAACGCTGTCGAGCTCCGCGCGCGATATCGAGGTGGAAATGGTCGCGGTGAGCTTGGTCGTGATTGGGGGTGAGGATGTGATGGAAGAGGCCGGAGCGTGAAGCTTGGCAGACCAGGTCGCGCAACGCGGCGGCGTCGCTGGAGAGCTCGCCCCGAGCGCGAGCACCTTCGCCGCACACTGGCTCCCCGATGGCGCCCTGAAAATCGCGCTCGACCACCAGCTCGCTACCGTCGGCGCGCTTGAGGCGCGTGAGATCGGCGGCCAGGCCGAACGAGTGCTGGCTCGGCTTCTTCTTGCCGGGCAGGTGCGCGTGCGGTCGGTACATGTTGTCGATCCGGGCCTCGACCACGTCGAAACGCTGCAGCAGCGGCGCCAGCTCCGAAAGTGCTAACGCCAACCGACAATCCAAGATGCCGTACGGGCTCTTGCCGCCCGGAGTCACGAAGCGCACCCCGCCGATCGGGCCCGTCACCCGGACGGGGGTTGCGACGCCGACGGCCGCTCCGCGAAAGCGCGTAACCGAAAGCTTGCGCCGCGCGACCTCGGCCAAGCATTGAGCCCCGGACAAACCGGCCAGGCGTGAGGCCGGCGAAGTCTTGGCGACGATGGGCGAAGGCAGCGGCTCGGCGTACGAAGCGAGCTCGACGCCAGCGTTGTCGGGCGCGGCTTGCCCCTGCGCCGCATACGCCACGACGGCGCTCAGGGCCAACCCGGCCCAGCGGGAGCCAGCCTGCGAGGTCCAGCCCTGAGGCCCTCCGGCGCGCGACATTCCTCGATCCTTGGCACGCCCCTTCGGACCTGCCAACTTTGGCCAAGATCAGCCTCGCCAAAACAGGCCAACCCGAGGCTAGAATACGCCCGAGATGTTCTTCCCAGCCGGTATCCCGATCGTCGCCGTCGTTGCCCTCATCATCTGGAGCACGCGCGAAGAAGCCATCCGCTCGCGCGGCGGCAGCTCTAAGCCCAAGTGAGTCGCCTCGCGCGCCGGAGCGCACGAGCCGTGCTCAGGCTTCGTCTTTCTTCTCGGACAGGTGCGCCTTGGGGGCGGCCGGCTTTTCGCCGTCCTCGGGTTCGTCGTTCAGTCCCTTTTTGAAGGAGCGAATGCCTTCACCGAGGCCTTTGCCGACGCCCGCCAGCCGCCCTGGACCGAAGACCAGGAGGACGATGACGATGACGATGAGCCAGTGGATAGGAGAGAGAGAACCCATGTTTTAGGCCTCCGGGCGGCGGGGACAGTGCCGCAGGGCGGAGCTGGTTGACAATAGCATTCTGGGGCCCAGAAGCCACGCCACTGGCGATTCATTCCAAAGGGCGGTCGGCTGGGTCCGTAGGCTGCAAACACGCATTTTTTGCAGCGCGCTGCGTCTAGAACCACCGTTTCTTGGCGCCCTGCGGCAGCTCGTCAGAATTTCAGGCGAATTTCACGCTCGGACTCGGGTGTTTCCAGCTCGATGTCGTACGAGCGCGAGGCTCCGCCCAACCGGGCGCCCAGCGTCACGTGAATGGGCGGCGTTTCGCCGCCCAGCGACTCCAAGCGCAGGCGCAGTCGGTATTCGCCCTTCATGGGCTCGCCTTCGGCCAGGTATACGTTCTCGAGATTCTTGCCCTGGCACTCGGTGCCACGCCCCGGACAATCCCGATCCTTGGTGAGCCCGCTGCGCGCCACCCGCCCGACTTCGATAAGATCGCCGTTCGGATCCACCACGCGCAGGTCGACGTCGGCTTTGGGGGCGCTCCAACCGGCCAGAAACTGCACGAGCCCGAGCGACAAGCCGCAGCCCTCGTCGATCAAGCCATTCTGATTGTCGTCCACCGCGTTGGCGCACACTTCCGGACCGGTGGTGGTCGTGGCGCTGGGAAGCGCAGAGCCGTCAGTCGACTCTACGACGCCGACTGGGCGTGGCTTGCTCGCCCCGCAGGCGGCCAGCACCAAGCCAAAGGCCAGTGCTGAGCCGCTGCTCGGGCGAAAGCTCATTCGCCCTTCTTCTCGTTGTCCGGCACTTTGACGCCGTCGAGCACGACCTTCGGGTTCATCAGCTCGAAGTAAGCGGCGCGCGCCAGCTCACCCACCGGACCGCTCTCGTCACGCAGCGCTAACAGCACGCCCTGCTCTTTCATGAACTTGAGCGTGCGAATGGCGCCCGCGCGCTTGGCCGCGTCCTCCGCCTTGGCCATCTGCCACAGCCGGTAGCGCAGCACGACGCGCGTGAACGAGTGCGGGCCGTTGTCGAAATCCAGGTTTTCGAACTGCTTCATCAGCATCACGCGGGCCCACTCTTGCTGGGTCATACGAATGCTGAGCTTGCTGATGGCCTCGGCGTTGTCGACGAACTTGAACAGCAAGCCGCTCTCCAAGTCCTCCGTCGACCAGTAGCCGAAGCTGCGGTACCAGAGGTCACCGAGCTCGTCGAGGGCAGCCTTGGGCTTGTTGGCGTACAGCGCGACCGCGCGCGCGGCCGTGTCGGGCGTGCCGCCCAGCATCAGGGCGAGCGCGGCGTCGTTCACCAGCGCGTCGTTTTCCATCATCTTGAACAGCTGCGCCTCGACCGCGGCGTCGAAGCCGCCCTTGGCGATGGCGCGAGCGACCTGATGGCGCGTCTCGACCGCGGCTCCGGGCGTCATCAGCGACATCAAGGCGCTGGAGGTGCCGGGCACCGGGCGCTGAATCAAGGTCTCGAGCAGACAGGCGCGTCGGATTTGGTCCTTCGGCTCCTCCGTCGAGTATTCCTGAATCTTCTTGGCGATCTCGATGAAGTCTTCCTGCTCGGCCACCCAAGCCAACGCCTGGCACGCTTGCATGCGCGACTGATCGTTGTTCTTCGGCTCCTGCACGTAGTCGAACAGCGGCTTGAAGGCCTTGTGGTCACGCCACTCGGACAGGCCATCTGCGGCGCCCATGCCGATCGCGCGCAGGGTCATACCCAGGATGGCAACGCCGCCCACGTTCAGGCCCGCCATCGTGACGTCGAGCTCTTTGGGGCGTGCCGTGAGCGCCTTCTCGAGCACGCCGTAGCTCTTCTGATCCTTGAGCCAGCCGACGTAGCGCATGGCGCTTTGAGCGACGACCCACTCTTCCGGCATCGGCGGCTGCTGGCCTTCTTTGGGCAGCGGCACGTTCGGGTTGGCCCATTTGCGCAGAGCGTCGATGTCCTTGGTCGACTCCATGGCCGCCAGCGCGCGCAAGCCGTTGGCGTGCGGCGACGGTTGCTCGTGAATCCAAAAGATGATCGCGTCCTCGGCCTGCTCCGCGATCTGTTGTCGCTTCTCGGGGTGCAGCATGGCAAGATCCGCGATCATGCGGGCGGCGACGACGCGCTCGTTGTCGTCGCGCTTCAGCATCATCTCCCAGTCGTACTGGTCGCTGTAGATCTTCAGCGGATCCATACGCAGGCGCTTGGCCAGCGTCGGCACGGCCCGCACGTCACCAATCGCGGCCATCGCGATGGCAGCGCGGGTTTGGTAGTGAATGTGCGGCTTGCTCCCGATGAACTCGAACAGCGGGTTGCCGCCACGAGGATCGTTGAGCTTGTCGATCATGTCGAAGATTTGCTTCTTTTGGTACCAGGACAGCTTTTCGTCGTCCTGATTCACGGCCGCCAAACCGAGCACCAAGCCTTCGGTGCCGATGCCGTCGCGCAGCGCTTCGAGGAACTTGTTGCGGCTGTCCTTGTCGGCCGTCTTCATGGCCTCGATCAAAGGGTCGCGCGCGTGGCGATCGCCGATTTTACCCAGGCCCGGGGCGGCCTGACGGGAGACCTCGGCGTCCTTGTCCTGCACCAGCTTGATCAGCGTGTCGGTCCACTTCGGCTCGGCGTTGGCCGAGAGCACGGTGGCGACCAGCTGCCGGACCGCCGGGCTCTCGTCGTTGGCCATGGTGGCCAGCTTGTCGAGGCTCACCAGCTGCACGATCTTGTCGGTGTCGAACGCCACGCCACCGCCCAAACGCTGCACCTTGGACAGGTGGCCCAGGCGGTACAGCGCCATCACGTCGTCGAGCGCTCGCGTTTCGCCGAGCACCACCAGCGCCCACGCAATTTGCGGCTTGGCGCCGGGGCCCGCCTTCTTGAGCGCGGCCAACAGCGCGTCGCGCCCGGGCTCGCCCATCGGCCTGCCGTATTCGGCCAGCGCCGTCGCAGCCATGGCTTGCATCGGCTCGGTCGGATAGCTGAGCGCGTCGATGGCGGCTTTGACGCCTTCCGGATCCTTGTTCCAAGCGAGCTGCTTCAGCGCTTCCATGCGCACTTCGTCGCTCGATTGGCTCTTCTCGCCGATCGACCACTCGCGCCACTTGGGAGCTTGCTCCGCTTTGGGCAGGACGAAGATCTCCTTCTTCACCTGCTCGCCCTGCTCCACCGTGAGCTTGGCGGCGTCTTGCTTGGCACCGAGCGCCAAAAAGGCGCCGAGCCCACCGACGGCCAGGACGCCGATCAAGATCGCGATGGGAGCCGTACGCCCCTTCTTGAAATTACCGTCACCGGAATCGTAACCACCACCGGCCGGCACCCCACCGCCACCCGAGGGCATGCCGGGCATGTCGTCGTCTGGCGGCCACTTCGCAAAATCGACCCGGGGTGAAGGTTGCTTCGGGTTACGAGCCGGAGTGATTTCGGGCAGATTCGGATCGAGCATGGGTCCTCGCGGTGAGAGCACTATCGGCAGGCGCGTTGACGGCGAAGGGCGCGCTGACGTGGGGCGCGACCTTAGCCCAAGCGTGAAAATCGTGGGAGGTCCGCGCGCTTGGGCAGCGAAGGAATCTTCGTACCCAGCCGGAAAATTGCTTCTGCGCAAGAGAAAGCCGCTATGAGCGGGCCCATGCACGCTGCAGCGTCATCCCCGCCGGCCGGACTCGGGCGGGTGCTCGGCGTGGCCGCGGGCGTTACGGCCCTGGCCACGGCGCTCTCTTATTTGCTGCCGGACAGCTGGGCCGCGACCGGCGTCGGCTTCACGTTCTTGCTCGCCAGCTACGCCCTCGTCTTGCGCACCGACGACAGCGAACGGATCCGCGAGTTCGGGCTGTCGATGGGCGGATTGCTCGAAGCGGGGCCTTTGTCGGCGGGCCGGCTCCTGCGCTCGGCGCTCGGCGCTCTGGCCTACGCTCTGGCAGCCGCGCTCGTCATCTATCCGTGTTTTTGGGTTGGGTTTCGGATTTGGTGGAAGGTGGGTGCGTTCCACGCGGCGCCGCTCGGCCCAGTGTTTTCAGACGCGCTCGGTCAGCTGCTGGTGATCGCGCTGCCGGAAGAAGCCTTTTACCGCGGATACCTGCAGACCTCGCTCGAGCGCGAGCTACCCGCAAAAATCTCCGTGCTCGGCGCGCGCGTCGGCTGGGGCCTCGTGCTGGCCAGCGCCATCTTCGCCGTCGGACACCTGTTCACGGAGCTGAATCCAGCGCGCCTCGCAGTGTTCTTTCCGTCGCTCGTCTTCGGCTTCCTGCGCGCGCGTAGCAAAGGCATCGGCGCCTCCGTCGCCTTCCACGCCATGTGCAACCTCTTCAGCGCCTACCTAGCCCACAGCTACTTCAGCCACTGAACGGCTCCGAACGGACCCAGATTTTTTCACAGGAAGGACAGAAGGGCACAAGGCGAGAATTGGGGTTTGGCCTGGGAGGCGCCTGACCGCGACTGCGCAGGCGCCGCTCGAATCCGGACGACGCAACCCCATAAATCTCTGCTTCTCTTCTGAACTTCTGTCCTTCCTGTGAAAAAATCTGGGTCCACCCAGCGCCGTGGCGGTACCGTGCAGCGCATCGTGATTGCTGATTTTCTACTGGATGACGTGGTGGAGCGAGCGTTGGCCGAAGATCTTTCGGGGGGCGATGTGACGAGCGCGGCGGCGGTGGCGGAGGACGAGCGGGCGGTCGCGCGGGCGGTCGCGCATTCGCCGCTGATCGTGTGCGGCGGCGACGTATTTGCGCGCGCGTTTTACAAAGTGGATCCCGGGCTGCGCGTCGAAGAGCGCATGGCCGAAGGCAGCCGCGCCAAGCCCGGCGACGTGCTGTGGATTGCGGAGGGCGCGGCACGATCGCTGTTGATGGCGGAGCGCACGGCCTTGAACTTCGCGCAGCGGCTGGCGGGCGTGGCCACCCTGACGCGAGCCTTCGTCGACGCCATTCCGGCGGGCTCCAAGCTGCGCATCGCCGACACGCGCAAGACGACGCCGGGGTTGCGCTTTCTCGAGCGCTATGCGGTGCGGGTCGGGGGTGGCCACAACCACCGCGACTGCCTGGGCTCGGCGGTATTGATCAAAGACAATCACATCGTCGCCGCGGGCGGCATCGGCGCCGCCATCCAGCGCGCGCGCGCGTACGCGCCCCACACCAGCCGCATCGAAATCGAAGTGGACTCGCTCGAGCAGCTGGACGAGGCGTTGGCCGCCGGCGCCGAAATCATCATGCTCGACAATTTCGATTCGGCGATGTTGGCCACGGCCATGGCCAAGACGCGCGGCCGCGCCATCGTCGAAGTATCGGGCGGGCTCACGTTGTCGCGCGTGAAAGAGCTGGGTGATTTGGGCGTCGATATCGCCAGCGTGGGGGCACTGACGCACTCCGCGCCCGCCGCCGACATTGGGCTCGACATCGAGCGCATCGGATGACCGGCGAGCGGTTCGACGAGGCGCGCTTCAAAGCCGAATGTACGGCGCGCGGGCTGGAGCTGGGACGCGCCGTCAGTTGGCAGGACGTGACCGAATCGACCAACGACGACGCCTTGGCCGCCGCGAGGAGTGGCGCCGAGCACGGCGCCGTATTCGGCGCCGAAACTCAGACGCGGGGGCGTGGACGGCGCGGGAGCGAGTGGCTTTCGACGCCGGGCGCGGGCCTTTGGTTCTCGGTGTTGTTGCGGCCGCAGTTGAGCCTCGAGCTCCTGCCGGGGCTCGCGTTGTGCGCCGGTTTGGCGGTTCGCGCGGCGGTGGCCACGCGGGTGGCGGCGCCCGTGCAGGTGAAGTGGCCAAACGACGTTTGGGCCGGCCGACGCAAAATCTCTGGAATTCTCGTGGAGAGCCAGCTCAGCGGAGCCAAGGTCGGCAGCGTCATCGTAGGCATCGGCATCAACGTCAATCAGACCGCGTTTCCCGACGAGCTTGCGCACATCGCGACCTCGCTCCGGCTGCTGTCAGCAGACGGGTCGTCTCGCGAGCCCTTGCTGGCTGACGTCTTGAGTCGGCTCGAGAGCGAGCTCCAGCGCTTGACGGAGCAGGGCCTAGCGGGCGTCGCGGAGGCGTTGAGGCCGCACGACGCGCTCTGGGGCCGGCGCTTGCGCGTCGACGCGCAGGAAGGCGTCGGAGACGGCATCGACGGCGACGGGAGACTGCGGCTGCGCCGCGCCGACGGGCAAGTCCATGCCGTGATCGCCGGCCACGTCGAGCTACTCGATCAAGGCCTGTAGCGCTCGCCGACGGTGGTGAGCGTGGCGGCGGTGCCGGTGCGCCCACCCCAGACCACGAGCTCACTGCCGCTCCACACCCCCACGCCGTACAGGTGCGAGTAGGCGGAGGGCCACGCTGGCACCGCGCTCCACGAATTCGTGGTCGAGTTGTAGATGCCGCCGTCGGTGAAGAAGGCGGTCGCCATCGCGCCCATACCGCCCACGAACAGGGTGACGCCGGGCTTGATCCGCGCGCTCCAGCCGGTCTGGCGGTTCGGCGCCGAGCGGCTCGCCGGCTGACCCATCGTAGCCATGGCCGTCCATTTGTCGGCGGTCGGCTCGTAGATCTTGCCGTTGGCTTGTAGCGGTGTCGCGCCGCTCCACGCGCTGAGGTAGCTGCCGTCCCACGTGCCGAACGCGCCGTAGCGGGCGGTAGGTCCGTCCGTTCCCTGCGACCAGGCGTTCGCCGCGACGTCGTAGGTGTAAATCCTGGGGGTGTACGTCCCGCCCCCGATGTTGCCGCCGTAGACCAGCAAGCTCGAGCCGCTCCAACCCACGGTCGGATCGGTGCGGGCTCCGGGCTGCATGGAGGTCGAGCCAAGCGTCCACTTGTCGTTCACCGGATCGTAAAGGCTGACGGTGGAGTAGGCCGCGCCGTTGCGATCGACACCGCCCCAGATCAGCACTCGCGAGCCCGTCCAGAAGCCGAACGACGCGCGTCGCCCGGTCGGGGCGCCCACCGTCGACACGGCCTGCCAGCTGTTCGTGGCGGGGTCGTAGCGGCCGCCGCTCGTGAGATCCGCGTTGGCGTTCCCGCCGCCCCAAACCACCACCACCGAGCCGGTCCATACCGCCGTGGCGCCGACGCGCGCAGCCGGCGCGCCGCCGGACGAGCTCACGGAAGCCCAGCTGTCGGTGTCGGGATCGTAGACCGCGCCGTCGGCCAGGTACTTGCTGTTGTCGTCGATGCCGCCCCACACGAACACCTTGGAGCCCATGGCGGTGTAGGCGCTGCGCTCGCGCGCGACGAAGCCTGCAGGCGGATCCGCGGTCTTGAGCCACTTGGGCGAGCAAGCCGAGCTCGAGCAAGTGCGACCTTTGCCACAGTGCTGGTCGCAGCTGGCGCAGTTGTCGGCGTCGGTCGTCGGGTTGACGCACTTGTTGTTGCACAGGATCTGCGGCGGCGGGCAGGTCAGGGTGACGCACTGATTGCCGCTGCAGGTGTTGCCCGGCGAGCAATCGGCGTCACCGCAACAGGCAAAGCAGCCCGTTCCAGCGCAGCACTTCAACGCACCGCCCGCGCAAGGCGCGCCCGCGCCACAAACCCCGTTGTTGCACACGTCGGCCGTGCAAGAGTCGCCGTCGCTGCACTGGCCGTCGGAACAGCACTGCTGGCAACTGGCGCCACAGTCGTTGGGAGTGGTGGGGGCGCAGGCGCAGGTGCCACCGGTGCAAAGAGCGCCGCTCTTGCAGGCGGTGAGACAGGTGCCGCAGTGAGCGCCGTCGGTGTCAGTGTTGACCTCGCAATCGGCCGGATTGCCGTCGCAGTCACCGTAGCCGGGCACGCACACCGGTTTGCCGGCGACGCACGTCTGATTCAGCCCGACCGCCTTGCCGCAGCCACCGCAATTCTGCAGATCCACCTTCGTGTCCACACACGAGGAGCCGCAACGCGTCAGCGCGCCGCAACCCGTGCTGCACGCAACGCCATCGCAGGCCGGCGTTTGAGCCGAGCACACGGTCGTGCAAGCGCCGCAGTGGTTGGGATCGGTGATGGGCGTTTCGCAACCCGGCACGTCGGGATCGCAGTCGAGGTAGCCGGTCAGGCAGCCGCAGGTGCCGGCCGACACGCAGGCGCTGTGCACACCGCAGTCGAGCCCGCACGACCCGCAGGTGTGCGCGTCGGCCAGCGACGCTTCGCAGCCGTCGACCGCTTGCAAATTGCAGTCGGCGTAGTCGACCTGACAGCTGCACACGGAACCGGCGCAGCGCTGGCCAGGACCGCACGCCTTGCCGCAGCCGCCACAGCTAGCCGGGTCCGACGACGTGTCGGTCTCACAGCCGTTGGGCTTGTCGCTGTCGCAGTCGGCCGTGCCCGTCGGACACATGCAGTTACCGCCCACGCATTCCTGCTGAAAACCGCAAATAATGCCGCAATTGCCGCAATTTTCGGGATCGACCGCCGAGTTCACCTCGCAGCCGTCGGCCACGTTCTTGTTGCAGTCGATGTACCCTTGCGCGCACAAATTCGAGCACGAAGACTCGACGCAGGTGGTGCCCGGGCAGCCGTGCCCGCACATGTGACAGTTCTTGGCGTCGAAAGCCAAGTCGACGCACGTTCCTTCGCAGCACGCCTCGGGTGCGCAATCGGCACACAGACCGATACTGGGGGCGCCGGCATCACCGCCTGCGCCTGCGCCCGCGCCCGCGAAGGCGCCGCCGTCACCGCCGCCACCAGTTAGCTCCGACCCGCCGGTCGTGGTGCCGGCGCCCGGTGCCGTACCGGCCGTGTTTCCGCCTTGCGGCGCACCGCCGTTGTCCGGCGCTCCGCCATTGGTCGGTCCCGGACCCGCGCCCACGCCAGCGGTCGCGGCGTCACCCGCCATGGAGCCGCTGGGCGGCGTCGTCGTGAAATTGTCGTCCAGCACCGCAGGGCAGCCGCCGACGCCGAGCACGGTGAGCAAGAGCGCGCGAGAGAGCCACTGCTCGATCCTCAAAACGCCCCCATGACACCCGCCGAGCCAACGTTGACCCACAGGCCCAACGCACCGGTTTGCGTCCCACCCGAGGGCCGTGACGGAGCCGTCAAATACAGCGTGGCACCCGCCGCCAAGCCCACGCCACCGACGATGTAGCCCACCGTGGAGACGGTGCGCAGCGTGCGAAACGCCTGCACGTCATCCCAACCGGCGCCGCCCTCGACACAGTGGTGATCGGGGCATTCACGCTCCGCTTTGGAGTAGCGGCTGCCCGCCATGAGCCCCGTGACGATGCCGGTTGCGACGCCCGCGACGCCGATACCACCGACGACCAAGCCCGCACGCCTTTGCCAAGGCGTGGGCGCCGGCTTCGGTGGCGGCTCGGTTGGTGGGGGCGGCGGCGGCGCGACCACGGCTGGCTTCGGAGCTTCGGCATGATGACCTGCCGGTACGAGCAGGTCGACCTGCGGCCGTTGCTTCTCGACCACGCTGAACACCACCTGCACCGGCTCGCCTCCAGGCGCGACCGCGTTCAAGGTGTGCTCTCCGGGATCGATCGGCAGCTCGACGCCGACCAGGGCGCTGGCCAACGGGCGACCGTCGAGAGTCACGCTCAACTCGGGATCACTCGCACCCGGACCCGAGGTGGTGATGGTGACCTTGGGCATGCGAGCCTGCAGAGCGGCAAGGTCGTCTTCGGCGTCGTGGACGGCCTTGCGGAACGGCTCGGGTGATTCGGCGTCCAGAGGCGTACGAGCCGCCCGCATCAGCGCTTCTTCGGCCTCGACCAAGCGGTGCAGCTTGGCCAGGGCTCGACCTTCGTAGAGCGCGATGGTGGGGGCCGGCACCAGCGTGTAGGCGCGATGAAACAGGTCGCGCGCGCGCTCGTATTGGGCTCGATCGAGCGCTTCTTTGCCTTGGCTGGCGAGGCTACGCGCGGCGTTGCGCGTGCTGTCGTCGACGGGCTCGGCCGATGCGCAGGGGCTGAACGAAGATGCCGTAGCGACGAGCAAGAGCGCCCGACAGGTCGACCGAAATCTCAAAACCCGAACTCCGTGTTGAGGCTTCGCTTGGAGGAAGCCTTTGGCGGAGACGTACTCCGAGTTGCCTTCGTTGACGAGCCCGGAGAACGGCTCGGCGCTCGAGCCGGCACCACTGCGGCAGAAGGCACCACTGCGGGCGCGCTCACCGTCGGCGACGCGGAAGGTGCAACGTCGACAGCGACCGGCTCGGGCGCCGCGACCGGCGGTGCAACCAAGGGTTCCGGAGTGGATGGAGCAGAAACGACCACATTGGGCGATACGGCCGCTCGGGCGCGTTCTTCAGCGACCGGGCGCCGATGCAAATACGGCCCGAACACGCTGAAACTGATGAAGCCGGCACCACCGAGCACGAGCCCCATCAGTGTGAGCGGCCACAGTCTTTTCTGAGTCTGGCGCGCAGAACGAGGCCCGGTGTCGGCGGTCGGAGAAGGTGAGACTGGCGTCACGCTCAGCGCCAGCGTGGCTTGCGGCGCCGAATGGCGTTCCTCGGGCGCTTCCGAGGTCACCAAGATCTGCAAACCTGTCACACCGCTCTCGAGCCAGTCGTGCTTGAGCGAACGCGATGCCACGTCGACGCGCACGCCACGCTCGAACAACCAGAGCGCGAGCGCCTCGCCCAGCTCCCACATCGAGGCCCAGCGCTGCGCCGGATCTTTCCTCAAGCAGCGCTCGAGGATGGTCCAAAACTGCGCGTCGCCGGCCAAAAGCTCGGTCGTAGGCCGGGGCTCGTCGCGCAAGATCTTGCGGATGAGCGCGTTGTAGTTGGCGGCTTCGAACGGAGGCGTTCCCGTCACCAGCTCGTACAGCACCACGCCCACCGACCAGATATCCGAGCGCTGATCGACGTCCTCCAGGCCTTCCGCTTGCTCGGGCGAAAGGTACTGCGGGCTGCCCAGCACCGCGCCAACCTGCGTGAGCCGAGTATCGACATGCGTACGGTCGAGCTTGGCGATGCCGAAGTCGAGCACTTTGGGTTGGATGCGGCCCTGACCGTCGGTGGCGATGAAGATATTGGCGGGCTTGATGTCACGATGCACGATGCCCTTCTCGTGCGCGGTACCTAGCCCGTCGATGACCGGCAACAACAGCGCCGCGGCTCGCTCCGCTGGTAGCCGCTGCGCGCGCAGCAGCATCGTGTTCAGCTCTTCGCCCTGCAGCAGCTCCATCACCAAGAACGGCTCACCCTCCTCGCTCCGGCCGAAGTCGAGGACCCGCACCATCGCCGGATGCCCGAGCTGCGCGGCGGTGCGCGCTTCGCGAGCCATCCGCTCGACGGCTTCGGTGCCCGCGATTTCAGGGCGCAGCATCTTGAGCGCTACGTCGACGTCGAGCGCCATGGAGCGTGCCACCCAAACGAAGCCCATGCCGCCTTCACCGAGCTTCTTCTGAAGCACGTAGCGTCCAGCGATGACATCGCCAGGACGATGTTCGCGGTGCGACACGGAGGCCAGTTCGGTTGGCATGCCAAGGGTTGCGCGGGCAACGACGTCGCCCGGCAAAACTAACCCCTAAACGTAGCACGCAAGCCCAGCCTCGCTCAGAGCGCTTTTGGTTTTTGGCTTCCCGCGGCGCCGGGCTTCCCCGGTTTCAACGAGCCCGAACGCGGAGGCTTGCTGGGCTTTTGGCCAACCGGCCTTCGCGGAGGCACGGGCGGTGGTTGCGCCCGCGCCGCTGGTGCTGCATTCACGCGCAGTGGGGGCGGGAGTTTAGCGTCGGCGTGGAACGGCCAGGCCACTTTGGGAGGCGGCGCCGCCGGGCGCGCCAGCAGGTAACCTTGCGCGTAGTCGACGCCCAGATCACGCACGCAGCTGAGCTCGTCGACAGTCTCGATGCCCTCGGCCACCACGCGCGCTCCAAGCTCCTTGCAAAGGTTCACCACGTGTCGCACGACCGCGCGTCTGCGCGCGTGGGCGTGGATGCCGCGGGTCAACGCCAAGTCGAGCTTGACGATCGACGGCTCCAAATCGACCACACGCTCCAGGTTGGAGTGACCAGCCCCAAAGTCGTCGACGACCAACAGCGCGCCGGTCCGGCGGCATAGCTCGCGCAGCACGCTCAAGCACAGCTCGAAGTGGGTAAATGCCGCAGATTCGGTGATTTCCAGAAACACCGGCGCAGCGTGAAAGCAGAGCGGATCGTCCGGACGAACCAGCCAGCGCGAGCTGAGCTCGTCGGGGTGCAAGTTCACGAACAACGGCACGTCGCCACAGGTTTGGAAAGCCACCTCACGAATCAGGCGACCGAGCCTTCCGCACGCATTCTCCTTCACGGCGTGCTCGAACAGCACCGGCGGCGCCAAGTACTCCGGTCGCCGGCAACGCACGAGTGCTTCGTGCGCGAAAGCGACGCCCGTCTTCATGTCGACGATCGGCTGAAACACGACACCGATGTCCGACACGGTCAGCGCTCGCACCCCACCGACGTCGGCTTCCGACCCGCCGCCGCCGAGCGTCCAGCTGAGCTTGTCCTTTTCCATCCGTGGCTTGGCAGGCGTCAGGCTATCCGGACGATCGAGTCCTCGTCACGTTCCAGACGGCCACGCTGGCGACTGGTTCAGGCCGGCGCGCTCACGAACTTTGGAGCACCTTTCACCCCCGCCCCCTACCCTACCGCTGAATGTAGCTGCGCCGCCCACGTTCAGCGCGATGGCCGCTCGCTGAACGTGGACGGCGCGGGCCGACCACCCGAATCGATCTATTTCAGAGAGGGCAGACCATCTCACAGCTGCCCTGGAGGCAGGCTTCCACCGCGCATTTGCCGCCCGGACACATTTTGCAAATGTCAGCTATCACCGGGCAGTCCTCGGTGACCTTGCACTGCGGCTCGGGGTTGGGCGGACACGCGAACACGCACGAGCCCGAGATGCAGTCGAAGGTGGCGCAAGTGTCGTTGCCGCAAGGCACGCACTTGGGCGGAGGCGTACCGCAGTCCATCGCCGTCTTGCACATGCCGGGGTTCGCGCATTGAGGCAAACCGGGCTGGCACTTGCCGTCGGCGCTGCAGTAGCTGGGCTTCATCGTGTCACACGCGCCGTCGGGGCCGCACACCTTGCACTCGGCTCCGCACGCCTGGCCCTTGCACGGATCGATGTTCGCGCAGCCCGGATACGACGTCTGGCATTGGCCCATCAAGCACTGGCTCGTCGGACACGACGTGCTGCCGTCGCCGCAGTCGGCGCAGGCGATCTTGGGTACGGGGCAGTCCTTGTCCGTGGCGCACTTGGTCGTGCACATGTCGCGCTCGGTGATGCATTTGCCACCGGCCGCACAGTAAGTCCTGTTGCAGGCGTAGGTACCATCGGCGCACGGCTCGCAGGGAGAGCCCGGGTTGGGGCAGTCCGCGTCGGTCATGCAGATATCGATGGGCGTGGCACCGCCCACGCCCGGATCCTTACCCGCGACGTTGCCGTTGGCACCCATGCTGGTGGCGCCGTTCGCATTGGCACCCGTGCCGTTGGCGCCCATGCCTTTGCTGCCGCCGGTGGTGGTGCCGTCGCTGCCGGCTTTGCCCATGCCGGGCTCGTCTCCGCTGCCGATGTCCGACACACCTCCGCACGCGGCCAAGAGCAGCAAGCTCGTGCTCAGGCTCGCCACCAATCCCCATCGCACAATTTTCGTCGCTTTCATCGGCAACCCATCCTTTCTTCAGACGGTCATCCCCGCGTGGGGCTCCGAGCGATCACGGAAAGAGCAATTTGCGAGCGCGTGACGCGTGCGGGCTCTTGGGAAAGCCATCCAGCAACCGCCGCGCGGCGCTGCGAGCCTCGCTGGCGCGCCCCAGCCGGTCGCAGGTTTCGAGCTGAAGGAACAACACTTCGGGCAGCAACCGAGCTTCCGGAAAGTCACGCTCGTAGCTGCGCAGCAGCGCGAGCCCCGGCTCGACCTGGCCCGACGCGAGCAGCGCGCGAGCGCGATCGACGTAAGCGACCTCGGCCGCCAGCGGCGCTCCGATTTCGAGCACGGGCGCCGGCGTGACCGGCTCACCTGCGCCGACGTGAGGCGCCGGCGTGCTGGGCGTGGTCGGGACCGCGACGACGGGAGCTTCGACGGCGGTGCTCGGCGCGAGCAACTCCGGCGTTGCGGGCGCGGGTTTCAGAACGGGTTCTGGAGCCGGCGCTGGCGCCGCGACCACTGCATGAAACGCCGGCGGTGACACCGCGGGCCCGCTGGCGACCGCAGCGGCGCCGGCGAGGCCGACCCCGCCCACGACGCCGATGCCGACCCACTTCATCAGTAGAGTGGCCGAAACTACCTTCACGGCTCCGCCCGCCGCCGTACCGCCTACCGTTGCCGTACCGGCGCCCGCGCCCGCGCCGAGAGCACCCTTCGCGGAGCCCGCCACCGCGCCCGCGCTACCGGCGGCGCTCACGACTGCAGCCGAGGCTCCGAGCGCGGCCAAGGTTTGCTGCACCGACGCTTCGGCGGGTTGCTCTTCGGCGCCGGCTTGCAGCAGCTGCGCGGCCAACCCCCGCGACCGTTTGGAGATTCGTTCCGGATCGGTCATGTGTCGCCTCCAGAAAAACGCCGACGCGCTTCCGCGCGCGCCACCCGCTCTTCGAAATCCTCGCGCGCCCGGCGCAGCCGCGACGCGGCGGTGCCGACCGGGATGTCGCACAGCTCGGCAATTTGCGGCGTCGACAGCTCTTCGAGCTCGAACAGCACGAACACCACCCGCAACTCTTCGGGCATTTCGTCCAGCAACTGGTCGAGCAACGCGCGAGCCTGCCGGCGTTCCAGCACTTGCTCGGCGTTCGGCTCCGGCGCGACGCGCTCGCTGGCAGCCTCCAGTGGCTCTTCGCGCCGCCGGCCCAAGCTGCGGCGCGCCCGCGCGCCGACATTGAGCGCGACACCGTACAAAAACGCGCGTTCCCGCGGCGCCTCGACCTCGTGCAGCCGGCGGGACGCCGTCAAAAACACCTGCTGGGCCGCGTCGTCGGCGTCGCCCTCGCGCAACCCCAGCCGGCGTAAGAGCCGCCACACGAAGGCGTAGTGGTCGCGCACCAACCCGACCAGGCGCTGGCTGGAGGCTCGGGGGGACGATTCGGCTTCGTCCAAAGCGGCTGCTTCTGCTGCCACGGTCGTTTATCCCCAGGCAGCCTGGCAGGCGATCACCAAAAGCGCACGCCGACCGCGGTACTGCCGGCGCCGCTGAACCAAGGCACCTCGTAGACCAGCTGGGTCGGGTTCAAGAACCGAAATTGGTGCGTGGCCCGCAGGGGAAACATCGCAGCGCCGCGCAGCTCGAGCCAAAACGGAGCGTCGGGCTCCCACGCCAGGCGTAGCTCGCCGCCCACAGCCGCCCACAAGATGGTCCTGCCGTCGGGCTTGGTCAGCTCGTCGCTCCGCTCACCCTGCGCGCGCAACGAGCCCAGATCGAACGTGGCGCAGGGAGCGAACGCCAATTCACCGGCGTGAAAACGCCAAGGGCAGGCGCTGGTTTCGACTCCTAAGATCCGCAGCTGGGCGCGTCGCCCCTCGGCGACCGTGACATCGTGCCAGTCGTAGTGAGCCGACAGGCGCAAAGCAAAACCAGCGCGCCAATCGAGCTGACCCACGAGGGCCAACCGCGGCGCCACCCCCAAATCGAGCGCGTGAAGCAGGCTGCCGTAGCCACCGGCCACGCCGACGCGCGCTCCCGCCAAGGCGCGCTCGCGAACGCGTGGCGGCGGGGCTTTCGGCTCCGGCTTGGCCGCGACCGGCGGCTCGCGGGGCGGTGGCGCCGTCGTTGGCGTCGCTGCGGACACCGCCGGCTCTTCGTCTTCGCGCAGGGTCGCGTCGAGCGCCAGCGCGGTGATGAGCGCCAAGCTGCTCACGACGGCGTCGCATTGCTCGCCGTGCAGGTGACGCGCAACCCTGGTCCCGCCGTCGTCTAGAAACGCGATGTCACCGGCAAATCCGTCGGCATCGGCGACGATCGCGACATTGAAAGTGCGAGCCAGCTCGCCGGGCTCGGCGATGCGCCCGCGCGACGTGCGCTCACGAACCCGTTCACCAAAGGCAGCGGCGTCGGGACAGCTGGGCGGAGCCGCGTATTGAAACCGCACGGCCTCTTCGCTCGGCTCGGCGCGCAGCGGGGCCGCCAACGTCACGAGCGGCAAAAGCGCGAAGGGCCACCGAGCCACGCGCGCAGCTTCGCTCAAGCGCTGCCAGAACCGAGCTTGGAATCGTCTTCGCCCTCGGATCCTTGCGTTTTTGCCAGGCCCGGCCGCTGTTCCGAAAGCGCCCGCTCCAGATCGGCCACGTCCGAGTCGCTCAAATCGGGAGTCAGGCGGCGAGCGCGCTCCAGCACGTTGGCGGTTCCGAAGTAAGCCTCGGCGCAGCTCGCGTGAATCGTGCCAATCGGCGTCGGGCGCCCTTCTTCGAACATCAGCAGCGCAAAGCGCCACTCACCCTTGGCGATCAGCTCGCGGCAGGAGCGGCAATGCGCGCGCCCCGAGCTGGCGCGCTCGGCCCGCAACAGCCGCGGCAAGCGCCGATGCTCGATGCCAAAGCTCACGGTCTCCAGCAACCAGGCGCGCTCAGCGAGCTCGTCGGTCGTCGCTTCGAGCACCGGCTGCAACTTTTCCGGTCGCATCAGCGCCGCGCAAGCGAGGTGAAACCAGCTCGTAGCTTCTCCCTCGCCGAAGGAGTTGGGCCCAGTTTCCCCGAAGCGCAGCTCGCCCTTGGCGATCGCGTTGCCACAACCTCGGCACTTGGCGCGCCCGGTCGGCGCAGCTTGAATCGAATCCGGCACGACGCGCATTTTCGCGGCGCGCGCGCGACCAGGTCAAGTTTCGCGTCGGCGCCCGGAGACTGAACATCCGAGCGCCTACGTCAGGTCACGGCAGGACGGCTGTCATTGCGGGATCGAATTGATCCAATCGGTCACCGCTTTCACGCCGCCGTCCGTGTCGGCAATCTTGGTGCTGGTGGTGTTCTTGGGGGGCATTTGCAGCGTGGGCTTGGAGTCACCCCGCCACTGCATGCGGATCAGAAGCGCGCTGGTGCTGGGGCTCATGGGCTCGATGCGATGCAGCCCCTTGATGTCGTCTAGGCCGCTCGACACGGTGACTCCGACCGTCTTGAGCACGGCGTCGGTGGTGGCGTAGGTCTTCTGCCCCGTCAGCAGCCGCAGGAACAGCGGGTTCTCGGCGTTTGGAATGCTCTGACCCTGATTGTGGCAGCCGCCGCAGTTGCCGTGCAGGTATCCGAGCGCAGCCTGTTGCACCGGCGTGCCCGGGACCTCGAAGCCGTCGGGAGCAGGGTCACTCAGCCAGCCGAGGTCACTGAGCTTCTTGATGTCGAGCTGTCCGGGCTTGGCAGTGTGGCTGAGCTGGAAGGCACCGAAGCCGAGCACGCGTTCGGAGAGCTTGGCGTGGCAATTGATGCACTGCCCCTGCGCCGGGATGTCGTGACCGGTGCCCAGGGCGACGACCCCAGTCGTCACCGAAAGCGCAGCCGTCGGATCGTCGGGCTTGGTGTCGTTCCATTGATAGGTGGCGTACAGCCACTGGTCCTCACCCGGTCCGAAGTGATGCAGCATGCGCGTCTCGACCGGCTTGTCCGCGATCAGGAACGTCTTCCAAAACCGCGTTCCGACCGGGAATTTCCAGTGATCCATGTCGCTGGTGTCGATGGTCGAGCACTTCGGAATGTAGACGTGACGGTCTTTGATGGCGCCGTCAGCCCACAGCGGATACTTGGGCTCGAAAGAGCGCACGTACGGCGCGAAGGCGATCGGCATCGCCAGCTCGACGCCGCCCGCACCGGCGCCGCCCGCGCCGCCCGCACCCTCACCGCCCGCGCCAGCGATGGTGGCGAACAAACCCGTCTCGGCCAACGTCGGCGGGATGGTCGACGTCACCGGCAGCGGATTGTCGTCGACGCACGTCTTTTTCTGGCAGGCGCCGGCCGGGCTGCAGTCGGCTTGGCACGAGCTGCACATGCAGTCGTAAACGTCAGCATAGACGCGCGCCGCGTCGGGGTTGTCGGCGTCACAGCCGGCCACGCATTCAGCGGAGTCGCAGGCCGTGACGCAGCTGAGCCAGGCGCCGCATTCGGCGCTGGCATTGCAGCTTGCCAACGTGGCGGCGCACTCGCCGGCCGCGCAGGTGGTGCATTGTTCGCCCAGCGTGGCGACGTGAGGCTCACCGCCGACGCCGCCGGCGCCGGCCCCGGCTCCATTATCCGTGGCTCCGCCCTCGGATGCGCCACCCGCGCCGCCCGGCGACGTCACGGCGGTGCCGCCGGCGGACTTGCCGGCGTTCCCGGCCGTGTTGGTGCCGCCGGTACCCGCGGCATTTTCCCCCGCTTGGCCAGCCGCCCCGGGTTCTTGCCCCGGCTCAGCAGGGTCGTCCGAGCACGCCGCAGCGACGCCCAGACCGACCAAAGACAACGCAACCCAACGCAAACCCATGGCGTGCGAACGCCGAAGCAGCCTCTCCATGACCGCGGAGCATCGGTTACCGCCGCGTGCTCGTCAACGGTCTCCACACGCCACATGCGAAGTTACTAAGCAGCTACGTCTCCACTGCAAATGCGACTACCTGCGAGGGCGCCTGCGGCTCGGGCGGCGGGCCCGGTGCTAGGGTCCGTGAATGCCCGACGAACGAAAGTATTCCGACGTCGAACTCCGTGAGATTTTGGAGCGCGCTCTCGCGAAACAAACGCCCGACGTCGCCGGCATCACGCACGGTGAGCTCATAGCCATCGGCCAGCAAGTGGGGGTTTCGCCGGAAGCCATGGCGCGCGCCGCCGCGGAGGTTTCGCGCGCCAAGCTGGATGCCGAGGCGGGCCGGACGGTGAAATCACGCCAGCAAAAGTGGCTGGCCGCCCACGCCGCCGCCTTCGCTGTCGTCAATGGCCTGCTGTTCACCGTCAACTACCTCACCACTCCGGGCGAGTGGTGGGTGCTGTTTTCGGTGTTCTTCTGGGGATTGGTGCTCGTTGCGCATGCCGGTATTGCGCTCGCGTTTAGCTCGTCTTCGCGCGCGCTGGAGAGCGAGCGCCGGAAGCTCGGAGCGGCGCCGTCTCGCGTCCGGGTCGACGCCGCCGGTTCCGCGGAGCACCCGTCCAACGACGCGGAGCCAACACTCGAGAGCGACGCGGACCGGCGCGTCGCCTCGCGACCGTAGCGACGCCCGCTCAGGCCGCTTGCTTCGGAGCTTCGGGCGAAAGCTTGCCGGCGAGCAGCCGCCGCCCACGGTGCAGGCGGCTCATGACCGTGCCGATCGGCACGCCCAGCTCTTCGGCCGCCTCGCCGTAGCTCATGTCGTTGAGGTCGACGAGCACGACGACTTGGCCAAACTGGAGCGGCAAAGCCTGAATGGCGTGCTGAACGGGCGGGCTCAAGCCTTCGTTCGGGCGGAGGTTGTCGCGGTTGCCACACCACAGGTTGGGATCTTGAGCGTGCTCGGCAATGAAGCGACCAGCACGGCGACGACGACGGCAGCGCGTGATGAAGACGCTGAACAAAATTTGGTAGAGCCAAGCTTTGACGTTGGTGTCGCTCTTGTAGCTGGCTTCGAACGACAGCGCGCGCAGCGCCGTCTCTTGCAGCAAGTCGTCGGCGGCGTCGCGATCGCGACAGAGCTTGAGCGCGCGCAGCCGCAGCTGCGGCAACAGCTCCGTCAATCGGGCCCGCACCTCGCTGGACTGGGACGCTGGAATCGAAACCGTGCTCGCTGACATGACCTTCGAACCTCCGAGGGCTCGCTATCGCAAGCCCTGTGCCAGCAGCGTCAGCCGGCCAAATGCGGGGAATTTCTGCCTGCTCCGCGTCCCGGGCGACACACCCTCGGTGTCAATCTGGCAATAGCCCCCTGCCGCAACCTACTCGTCCTGCCTCCTTGTCTTTTGGACTAGGCTGCGGCTCGGCAAGGGCGGGGAAGTCGGGGGGACGTTGTCACTCAAACCCGGAAACCCCATGAAGAATCATTATTTTCTCGCACTGGGCGCCTGCGCGCTTTCGCTATCGCTGCTGCCGGCGGCGGCGCGCGGCGAAGGCCCCCCGGCTCCCTCAGAAAAACACCCCGAGCCGAAGCACGGCAGGCCGGACGGCAAACCCGGTGAGCCTGGCAAACCCGACGGCAGACCCGGCCACGGCCGACCCGACGACGAAGCCAAGTCGGACAAGGGTCCGAAGGGTGAGCACGGCGCGCCCGGCACCGATGACGACAAGTCGGATCGACATGGGCACGACGGATTTCGCAACGCCATGCGCCAGCTTCGCGAGGATCTCAAGTCGGGCAAGCTGAAGAAAGGCGACCTGAAGGACAAGCTGGCCAAGCTGCACGAAACCGCCGGTGAGCGCGGCAAGGAGCATCGCCAAGAGCTGAGCCGCCGCTGGGGCAACGCGCTCGGTCTGCCCTCGGCGCGCGAAGAGCTAAAAATTCACGCGCGCCGCATGGCGTTCTTGGATCGCGCCATGGTTCTCGCCGAAACGGAAGCGAAAGACAAAGACAAAGACAAAGACAAAGACAAAGTGACCGATCGGATCTCGAAGCTCATCGACAAAGAGAACGAGCGTCACGAACGCGTGATGGAGCGGCTGAAGTCGATGCCGACACCACCGGCGCCCTCGGCAGCGGCCAGCGCGCCAGCTCCCGCCCCTGCACCGGCTGCGGCCGACAGCGCCCAAGGAGCTGCCAAATGAAGCGCATGTATCCCCTCGCCTTGGGCCTCGCTCTGCTCGCGCTCGCGGCGTGCAACAAGAAGGAAGAAGCGCCCACCGCCCCCGCGCAGTCGAGCGCCGAGGCCACCCCGCCCGCCCCCGCGCCAGCGCCCGTAGCAGCGGCCGCTCCGCCCGTGGACGTCGACTCTTTGCCGGTCGAAGAAGAATTCGAAGCCGACGCCGAGAAAGAGCTGACGAGCGCCAACCTCAACGCCAAGCTCGACGAGCTAGAAAAAGAGATCAGCGCGCCGTAGCCGATCAGTTTGCAGCAGTTTTGGTCAACAGCTCGCCCAGCGTGCGTGGCAGCTCGTCGGCCAACTCGTGCGCCAAGAGCCCGCGGTCGGTGCCGCGGGCCTTGGCCCACGCGTCACCGGCAGCGCCGTGCACGTAGGCGCCCACCGATGCAGCCTCGCGCGGCCCAAGCTCGCACAAAAGCGCGGCAATGATGCCGGAAAGCACGTCGCCTGAGCCGCCCGTGGCCAGCACTGGCCCACCCGTGGGGTTGACGAGCGGCAAAACCCCGGGCGCTCCCACGATGCTGAAGCGACCCTTGAGCAGCACCACCGCCGACGTGAGCTCGACCGCGCGCGCGACGGCGGCAAAGCGATCGTCTTCGACTTGTTCGTACGGGATGCCGAGCAAGCGACCGAGCTCGCCAGCGTGGGGAGTGAGCACGACACCGCGAGCACGCGAAAGCTCGCCCGCGCGACCCGCAAAGTGCGAGATGGCGTCCGCGTCCACGACTTTGGGCCCTTCGTAGCCGAACACCACTGCGTCCACCACGCGACGAGCGGCGGCGTCGAGCCCCAGGCCTGGGCCCACCACGACCGCGTCCGCGGGCGCCAGCAAATGTTGCAGCGCAGCTTCCGGCGAAGCCGGATCGATGCGTGCGGTCATGATCTCGAGCACTCGATGATCGAGCGCGTCGGCGGTCGCTGGTGACGTCGCGATCGTTACCAGGCCAGCGCCGGCACGCTGCGCGCCGCGAGCCGACAAGAGCGCCGCCCCCAGCTTGCCCGGCGAGCCGGCGACCACCAGCACCCGTCCGGCCGAGCTTTTGTGCACGGTGTTGGCTCGTCGCGACAGCTGGCGCGAAATGTCGGCGGCTTCGACGATTTCGGCCGAAATGCCGGTCGCGCTCGGATCGGTAGGCTTGACGATGTCACACACCTCCACGTGGCCGGCTAGGGCGGAACCGCGCGGCGTGCACAGACCGAGCTTGGGGTGCGCGAACGTGAAGGTGTAGTCGGCTTGCACCGCCACGCCCAGCACGCGCCCCGAATCGGCGTGCAGACCGGAAGGCAAATCGAGCGCGACCTTGCAACACGTCGTCGGCGCCGCGTTGATGACTTCGATCACGCTCGCCAGAAAGCCGGTAATTTCGCGATCGAGCCCGGTGCCGAACAGCGCGTCGACCACCATGTCGGCTTGGGCGAGTGCCGCCACCAGCGGCTCCGTGTCGTTCGACAGCTCGATGACGGTGGCGCCCATGTCGACCAACGCGTGATGGTTCGTCAGCGCGTCTCCCGAAAGCTTGCTCGCCGGCAGCGCCAAGAACGTCTTCACGCGCGCTCCCGCGACCGTCAGTCGCCGCGCCACCACGAAGCCGTCGCCGCCGTTGTTGCCCGCGCCCGCAACGACCACGACGCGCGGCGAAGCTTCGTCGCCCCCCGCCAGCAACCGCTGAATGCCCTCGGTCGCGCCCGAGCCCGCGTTCTCCATCAGCTCCAGGCTCGGCACGCCCAGCACGTCGGTCGCGCGGCGATCGAACGCGCGCATTTGCTCAGCGGAAAGCACGGGCTGCATCGCCGTCAATTTGGCAGGCTCACGCTCGCCTGTCGACGTCGCACTATGATCCCGTTTCCGCGGCGCCTTGGGTCATTTCTCGCCAGTGCTCAGCTCCTAAGGATTCATCACATCTTGGGCTGCCGCGCCGCAGCTCCCTTGCAGAAACTCCCATAGCGTCGCCAGGCCACCCCGCGCGAGCGCTTCGGGCTGCTCCCGTGCTGGCGGGTCGTGTCGAGAGCCTCCGGGATTTCACAGGGAGGACGGGAGGACGGGAGGCGTGCGGGGAAGGCGAGAACGCATTTTTGTTTCTGGAGGACCAGAACCAAAAATATGTCCCTCGGGAGATAGCTGGAGTGATTGATAAAGCGACGCTGCTACAGACTCGCTGGCGGCAGCGCTTACCCCAAAATTCTCGCCTCTGTCTGGTCCTCCCGTCCTCCCTGTGAAAAAATCTCGATCGTGCGAGGTGGCCTTGTGCCACCACAGAAGCTTCTGCGATTCAGGCTGCGTCTTGGCAGCCCCAGAGGTGTTGAATCACCGCAACGTGCGTCTCCGCCAGCGCGTCAGTGGCCCACCTCGACCTCGACGCGCTGCCCGAGCTTCAACGGCACGGGCTCGTTCAACGCTACTTTGACGATTAGGACGCGCGTGTCGACGGGGCGCGAGGGGTCGAGCGGTTTGAGGGAGCGTGGCACGACGCGATCGGGAATTTCGGCGACTTTGCCGGACCAGCGTTGGCTGTAGCCTTCGGCGCGAATCGTGACGTCGGCGTCCAAGCGGACGCGGGCGACGTCGAATTCGCCGACCTCCGCCTCGACGCGGGGCTGCCGCAAGTCGGTCACGGTGAGCAGCGGCGCGCCAGCCGCGACCATTTCGCCCACGTCGGCGAAGCGTTCGGTGATGGTGCCGTCGATGGGCGCCACGATCTTCGATTTGGCGATGTTGGCCGAGATGCGCGCGGCGCCGGCCAGCAGGGCGGCGCGGTGACTTTCGGCGGCGGTCGAGTCGTGCACGCTGCGATCCAGCGTGGCGTCGGCAACGACGTTGCTGCTCCACAGCTGCTGGCTGCGCTTGCGTTCACGCGCGGCGAAATCGACGTCGGCGCCAGCCTCTTTGACGCGCGCCCAAGCCTCGCGCAGCGCCGCTTCTTGCTCCTTGACGTCCACTTCCGCCAGCACGTCCCCCGCCTTGACCTGATCTTGTTCCTTCACCAGCAAGCGGACGAGCTTGCCGTTCAGCTCGGCTCCGACCGTGATTTCGGCGCCGGCCGGCAGCGCCACTCGGCCTTCCGCCAGCACATTTTGCGCGTTCTTTTGCGCGGCGGGCTTGGCTTGAGCGGCAGGGATGACCTCGCCGGCTTTGGCCTGCTTCCACTCGTAGGCGGCCACACCCGCCAGCAGGGTTCCGAGCACCAGCGTGCTGACGTGCGATTTGAAGCGTTGCATCAATGACATGGCTTTCCCCTTTAGGCTGCGATTCTTCCGTCTTCGATGTGCACGACGCGATCGGCGACGCGGCGCACCTTCGGATCGTGGGTGACGATGAGCAGGGAGCGCCCCTCACGACGCGCCAGCTCGCTGAACAAGTCCAAGATTTGCGCAGCCACGCCAGCGTCCAGATTGGCGGTCGGCTCGTCCGCGAGCACCACCGCGGGCGAAGCGGCCAGGGCGCGGGCGATGGCGACGCGCTGTTTCTGACCACCGGACAGGTCGCGCGGCAAGAAGCGAGCGCGATCGGCCAGACCCACGCGCGCGACGAGCTCACGCGCTTGACGGGTCGCGTCGTCGCCCACCACGCCCTTCAGGTTCAGCGCGTACTCCACGTTCTCGAGCGCGGTCAGGGCCGGAAACAGGTTGAACTGCTGGAACACGAAGCCGATGTGTTGGCGACGCACTGCCTGCAATTTCGAGGGTTTGGTCGCGTCCACCGATTTACCCGCCACCTCCACTCGCCCGCTGGTCGCGCTCAGCAGACAGCCCAAGATGGACAGCAGCGTGGTCTTGCCGGAGCCGGACGGCCCCTCCAGCGCCAACACCTCGCCCGGCGCCAGCTGCAACGACGCGCCTTTCAGCACGTTCACCGTCTCGCGCCCTTCACGGAAGGTTTTGGTCACGTCTTCAGCGGACAGGTTGAACATGCTCGGCTCCTTCAAGCTCGAAACACCAGCGCCGGATCGATGCCGGCCACCTTGCGGAACGACACCAGCGCCGACACCAAACACAAGAGCACCGTGCCCAGAAGCACGATGAAGGTGGTCTGCGGCGCGATGATCAACTTGAGCCCGGCCGCCGCGATCACCGGCTTGAGTAGCTGCGCCGGCGCGTAGCCGAGCACGAAGCCCAGCACGGCCGCGACCGTGGCTTGCTTGCCGAGCATGCGATAGATGTCGAGGTTCGAGCCACCGATGGCCTTGACGGTGCCGAACTCTTTCAGGTGCTCCATCGTGGACGTGTACAGGGTTTGCGCCACCACCACGACGCCCACCAAGCAGCCCAGAAACACCGTCAAAAAGGCGTTGAAGCCGATGCCGGTGTTCTCGATCCAGTAGCCACGCGAGCGCTCCGCCCAGGCGGCGCTGGTGAAGACGTCGTTGTACGGCAAGCGCCGCCCGAGCTCCGCCCGCACCGTCTCCACGTCGGCGCCCGGCGCGAGCTTGACGACGATGTACGAGGTCTTGCCGCTCAACAGCTCCGGCTGCAGCTCCTGCGCGCGCCGAAAATCCATGAACGCGAGCGGCGTCGTGGTAAAGCTCTTGGCCTCGCGCGAAGTGCCCACGACTTTCAGTCGCCGGCCGTTGACCTCGCGGTAGTCACCGACCGCAAACGGGCCGAAGCGCTTGGACGCCGACTCGTCGAACATCACGAACGAGCCGCGCTTCAAGTCGTCGACGCTGCCGGCGGTGATTTGCCACGGCACGCCCCACTTCGAAAAATCCTCCATCGCGTACACGATGGCCGTCTCCTCCGCGCCCGTCGGCAATGCCACCTGCATGAACGACAGAATCAGATTGTCCGCGCGCGCGACGCCCGGCACTGCGCGCGCACGGTACAGGTTCGACTCCGGAAACTGATGAACGAAGTCGAGGTTGGGCGAATTTTTGGAGGTGATCCACAAGTCGGCGTCCAGCTTGCGAATCGTGATCGTGGAGTTGTCCAACAAGCCCACGAACAAGCCCACCTGCACCAGCACCAACGTGACCGCAAACGCGACCCCCGAGACGGTGATGAGAAAGCGAACCTTGTCGTAGAGCAGCGTCTTCAACCCCAAATCGACCATGATTCAGCCCTTTTTTCGCGCCGGCTTGGCGCGCGGTTTCTTGGCAGGAGCCTCGGGCGCTCCGAAGTCCGGCGTGCCGGCCAGCGCCCGCGCCAGCTGCGCCTCACCGGCCTCGGGCTCTCGGAGCAGCGCGCGCGTCAACGTGCGCAGGGCGTCCGCAAAGCGCTCGCGGCGCGGCTTGAAATCCAGCCAAGCCATTTGCTTGTCGATGGTCAGCTCGAGCGACGCCGCGCCGTGCACCATCGCCCAGATGGTCTGCGCCACCAGATCGGGATCGTCGAGATCTTTACGCAGGTAATTGCCGACCATCAGCGCGTCGACGAGCTGGCGTAGAAAGACGTAGGCGTTCATACGCGGATCCTCGCGCTCGCCGGCCTCGGGGGGCGCTTCCGGCAACGGAGTCATGAACATCAGCCGGTAGTGCTGGGGAAACTGCTCGGCGAAGCCCAGGTACACGAGCCCCGCGCGGCACATGCTCTCGACCGGGCTCTTGCTGCCGACGACGGCCGACAGGAAGCGCTGAGCAAAGTCGCTGAAGTCGCGCCGACACAGCTCGCGCACCAGCGCTTCTTTGTCGGCAAAATGGTTGTACAGCGCCGTCGCCGAGTATTCGATGCGCTTGCCGATCTCGCGCATCGTCACCGCCTCGTAGCCGCGCTCGGCGAACAGCTCGCGCGCCGCGTTCAAGATCTGCTCGCGCATGGCGAGGCGCTCACGTTCGCGCCGTTCGTTCGTTCCCATGCCCTTGCGTAAACGCTGTTCCAACACTTAACAGCGTTAACCTAGAGAACATCGTTATTCCGTCAAGCCTGTGGACAGCTAAGTCATCGTATTTTAAAGGTTTAATTTATTGATCCGGTTGTGATTGTGGGCGGCCAGGGGCGAGGTTACGAGACCCGCCCCGCCTTGCCGCCGCCTGACCGTGCCCCGCAACCCGCCCACCCCTCCGGTGAAGCGTCGGCCCTGCTCGCGCTGTCGTCGCGCGCTCCGAAGCTCGAGCTTTCGACGCTCGATCTGTGCTTCCTGGCGACGCTGTACTTGCGGGGGCAAAGCTCGGGCCACGCCGCGTTCAGCGAAGAGCAGCTGTTCGAGCATTTCGAGCAAGCCGCCCAGATCGTGGAGCGCGACCCCAGCTCGGTGCGCAAGCGCGCGACCCACGCCATCGCCCGGCTGCGCGCGCAGCGGCTGCTGTCCCGGGTCGACGGCGCCGGGCTGCTGCGGGCCGGCGAGTATGCGCTGTCACGCCTGGGAGCTTCCATCGTCAGCTTCTTTCTCGAAGAAGAGGTGCTGACGACCGAGACGCTGACCCTGCTCACCCGCACCCTGGAGAGCAGCCTGCGCGACGTCCTGGTGCGCGCCAACGCGGCGACCAACGCCCCCGAGCTGGACGAGGCCGTGGTCGGCCCGCTCAAGGTCACGGTGCACGAGCTGATGGAAGGCATCGAGCGCCGCCAGCGTGGGCTCGATCTGCAGCAAGAGCAGTTCCAAAAAGAGATCTCGGCGCTGCTCAGCGCCGACTGGTTCGGTGCGGTCGAGAGCTGTCAGACTTTGCTCGAGAGCACGGCGGCAACTCTGCGCGATTTGAACCACGTGCTTTTGTCGGAGTCACATCGCCTACAAGCGCAGTTGGAAGACTTGCAGGAGTTGGCGCAAAAACACGCGGCCGGCTCGGCCGAAGAGGCGATTCGCCGCGCCGCCGATCAGATCGATCGCATTGCCGCCTGGAGCTCGGGACGGCAAAAGTCGTGGTCGGACTACTACCAGTACGTGCACCGCTTCTTGCGTGACGTGGTGCGGCTGGATCCGAGCCGCGCGCTGACGGCGCGGCTCCGCGATCAGCTGAGCGGCAAATCGGGCAAGCGCTTCACGCTGGCCGTCGCCAGCACGCCCGCGCCGCTCCTGCTGCGCGACGTCGCCTCCGGCCCCGAGCGGCCGCCGGTGAAACGTCCCCGCGCCGAGCGCGACACGCCGCCCGACGAGCAAGCCGCCGTGGATCCGTTCGCGATCTTGGAAGACAGCGTGCGCCAGAAGCTGGACGCGGGCGCGGCGAGCCTGCGCGACGTCACGGCTCAAGTCACCGCCGAGCTGCCGGAAGAAGAGCGCTTTCGGGCCGCCGGGCGCGTGGCCCAGGTGGTGGCGCGGCTGGCTCGCACTCGCTCGGAGCGCGAACGCCCTTGGCTGCCGGTCGACGAAGCTTTTGCCATCGAAGAGTGGACCCTGCCTCGCAAGGGCGGCGCCGCGGGCTGATGCCCCCGGCTACGAAAGCACAGCGCGGATGAGCATGGAGACGAACCAAACCTTCGAAGACCTCGCGCAGGTGGTGGAGCACGAGCTGTTTCCAGACGTGGATTTGGCGCTGCGACGCGGTCGCCACATCGATCGCGAGGACGCGGCTTGGTACGGATTTTTGACGGACGCTCAGGCAAAGCTGGAAGGCTTTTATCGTCGCTACGGCGCCGAGCTGGTGCAGCGCACCGACGGCTTCTTCTTTCTTTTGCCCAGCGGCGACAAGCTCGGGCGTCGCCATTTGTCGCCGACCGAGATGCTGGTCGGTCAAGGCCTGACCCTTTTGTACTTGGAGCCCGCGACGGTCGAGCAGGGCGGCATCACGTCGCGCGATCAATTGTTGTCACAGCTGTCGGCCAGCATGGGCACCGAGCAGCTGATGTTGGCGTTCAACGCCAAGAAGAAGCGCTTGGACGAGCGCGTGGCCCAAGAGATGGTGCGGTCGGGCGTGAGCCAGGCCGTGCGGCGCTTGGCCAGCCTAGGCTTCGTGGATCTGTTGCCCGAAGAGCGCATTCGGCTGCGCTCGAGCCTGATGCGTTTCGCCGAGCCCGTGCGCGGCAGCGGCGCAGACTTGGAAGCGCTGACGCGCTTGGTCGCATCCGGTGAAGTGGCGTTGACCGAAGGCGACGACGACGACGCAGCCGACGACCACGACGCGTCGCCCGACGCCGATTCCTCGCCGGTCGCTCGGGCGGCAGCCCTACCCGAATGGAACGAAGGCAGCGAATGGGGCGCTTCGTTCGACAAAGCCGACTCATTGCCCGGACCGGAGCTCGACTCCGAGCCCGAACGCGAAATCGATCCGGCGCTCCGCACCCTCCCCAAAGCAGCCCGCACCGAGCCCGAAAGCGAGCTCGACTCCGAGCCCGACACCGAAACCGAGACCGAGCTCGAGACCCAGACCGAAACCCAGCTCGACTCCGAGCCCGAGCCCGACACCGAACGCCAGCCCGAGCCCGAGCCCTACACCATCCCCCCACCCGCCCCCGCCCCCGAACCCGAGCCCGAGCTCGAGCCCGAGCCCGGCTCCGAAGACGACCCGGAGACTTCGTCATGAGTCGCGCGCGGGCCACCGCGCTCGCGCTCGTCAACTGGAAGGGCGTCTTTTACGAGCGCTACCAGCTCGATCGACGCGTGACGGCGCTCGAGGGCGCCAACGGCGCCGGCAAGACGACGGTCATGATCGCCGCGTACATCGTGCTTTTGCCCGATATGTCGCGGCTACGCTTCACCAACTTGGGTGAAACCGCGGCCATCGGCGGAGACCGCGGCATCTGGGGCCGCCTGGGCGAGCCGTCTCGCCCGTCATACGCCGCGCTCGAATTGGACCTGGGCGAGCGCGGCCGCGTGATCGCGGGCGTGCTGCTCACCCGCAAGGCCGAGCCCACGCTGGAGCTGACGCCGTTTCTGATCAGCGAGCTACAGCCCGGCGTGCGGCTGCAAGATTTGCTGTTGGTGGTCACCGCCGAAGAAGAAGCGGTGCCGGAGCTGGCGGATCTGCGGCTCAACGTCGCGGCCGCGCGCGCCAAGCTCGAGGTGTTCGGCTCGGCCAAAGACTACTTCGCCGCGCTGTTCGAGCTGGGCATCGGAGCCCTACGCCTGTCCAGCGACGAAGATCGCGGTCGGCTGGGTGACATGCTGCGCACCAGCATGACCGGCGGCATTTCGCGCGCGATCACCGCCGAGCTGCGCTCGTTCTTGCTACGCGAGCAGGTCAGCATCGGCGACACGCTCGGCCGCATGCGCGAAAACTTGAACGCTTGTCGGCGCACCCGCATCGAGGTGAGCGAAGCGCAGCTGCTCGAGCAAGAGATTTCCGGCGTTTACGACGCGGGCCAAGGCATGTTCGCGGCCGCGCTCCAGGCGACTCGCGAGCGTGCGCACGAGCAGCGCGCGGCCGCGCTGAACCTCGCCGACGCGGCGGCGCGGGCGCGCCAAGCGCTGAGCGAAGCCTCTCACACCGCCGAGCAGCTCGAAGCGCGCGAGCGCCAGCTCAGCCAGGAGCTGGCCCAACAACGCGAGGCGCTCGAGCGCCTGCGCGAGCAAACTCGCATCAGCGAAAGCCACGAAGCCTTGCGCGCCATCCAGCGCGACGTGGAGCAAGAACGCAGCGCCGCCGCCGCGCTGGTCGAGCAGGCGCGCGGTCGCAAGCAGAGCGCCGCCAACGAGCGCGAAGCTCAGAAGAAGCAGCGCGAAGTCGCCCGGCAGGATCAAGAACGCGCCGCCCTCGGCTTGGCCGATCTGCAAGCCGGACTCGACGAACTGCACCGTCGGTCGAGCGCGTACCGGCAAGCCCAGCGGCTGCTGGCCGAGGTCGCGACGCTGAGCGGGCAAGCGCCCAGCTCGGAAGACTTGCCGGCGCGGCTCGAGGAAGCTCGAGCCCGCTTGCATGAAATCGACGCCGAGCGGCTGGGCCGCGAGCGCGCCCTCACCCTGGCCGCCCAGCGTCAGGAAGAATGGCGCGCCGCCTTGGCCCTGCTGGCCGATTTGGGCCGGCCTGCCACGCCCGACACCGCCTACGAGCTGGCTCGCGAAAGCTTGCGTGAGCTCGACCGTCTGGAGCAGACGTTAGCCGACAAGCCCGCGTTGACCGAGCGGCTGGGTGAGCACCGCCGCCTGGCCGAGCGTCAACAGAGCGCTCACAAAGCCGCGCTGACGTTGGGAGTGACACCGGGCGCGGGCGCGCTGCAAGCGCTGGAGGCGCGTCTGAGCGCCACCGACAGCGAGCTCGAGAAGCTGGAGGAGCAGAAGCGCGCGCTGGAAGACGAACGCCGTCGAGTGAGCGCCGAGCGCAAGAGCACCCGTGAGCGGCTGGCTCAGGCACAAGCCAATTTGGGCAAGCACCGGCGGCTGCTGCAGCGCGTGGAGCGCATCGCGGCCAGCGCCGGTCCGTTCAGTCCGACCCGCGACGCCGTGCTGCGCCTGCGCGACAGCCTGACGGGCGAACGCGAAGAGCTGAAGAGCGCGCTCCAGTCCGCTACGGAGGAGCGCGAACGACTGCTGCACGACGCCAATCACCTCGAGGGCACGGGCGGGCAATTTTCGGCAGAATTGCTCAAGTTGCGCGACGAGCTGGACGGCGAGCTTTTGGGCAATCGTTTCGAAGAGCTCGACCTCAAAGAAGCGGCGCGCCTGGAGGCGCTGCTCGGCCCGCTCACGCAAGCCATCGTGGTCGACGACGTGGCCGCCGCCAGCGCGCGCTTGCACGGCAAACCGCGAGAGCTGGCAGAGCTGCGCTTGCTGGCCGCCGGCACTGATCTTTCGCTGTTGAACCAGCAAGCCAGCGAGAACGCAGGCGATCTGTACGTGAACGAAGGCCCAGCGCTGCGCGTGACGCGGCGGCCCGAGCGACCGACGCTGGGCCGTAAGGCACGCGAAGCGCGCATCGAAGACTTGCGCAAAGAGGCGGTGCGGCTCGGCGAGGAGCTGGAGCGTCGTCAAGCCCGACTGCGCGCCGTCACCGCCGCCCTCGGCGAAATCGACCAGCTGCTGCCGGACGCCGAGCTGCTGGAGCGCGGTGACCCGGCTCAAGAGCAGAGCCGGCTGCAAACCGAAGAGCAGCAGCTCACCCGCGACGAGCAAGCGCTCGATCAGTCCGTGGTGGAGCTGGCGCTGCGCAGCAACGAAACGCGGGCGCTGGCGACACGCCAGCGTGGCTTGCTTTCCGAGGCTTTCCTGCTGGAGGCCGAGGACCACGCAGAAATGGCCGCCACTATCGCGGCCGAGCTGGCCAACCTGGAGCGCGCTCAAGCCGAGCTTTCGAGCTCGAAAGCTCAGCGCCAGCGACTGGGCGCGCTGCTGGAGGCGCTGCGCATTCCCCCGCCCTCGCCCGAAGAGCTGGCTCGCTTCGAAGCCGAGCGCGCCGAGCTCGGCAGCGAGCGAGATCGCGTCTTCCGCTTGTTGGAAGCGCTGACCCAGCTCAGCCAGGAGCTTCCAGCGCTGGCTTGGGAAGACGCCGAACGCTCGCTGCAGAATCGGGAACAGGTGGCGCCGGCCCTCGAAGAGCAGCACCAACGCGCGCGCGCAGCAGTGGAGGTCGCCGAGCAGCAGGTGCTGGCCGCTGAAGCCGCCTGGGAGCAAGCCACCGCCGAGCTGCAAAGTGCCGAAGCCGAGCTGAGCGCCATCGCGGCTCACTCCGAACGTCTGATGCAGGAGCTGTCCAGCTCCGGCGTGCCTGCCGATCTCACCCCCGAGCGCGCCGCGCAGCAGCTGGCCGAGCTGAAGGCGACGGCGGAAAGGCTCACCCTCGAAGAACGCGAGCTACTAGCCCGACGCGGCGCGGGCGGCGAACGGGTGCGCCAGTTGGGCCAAGAATTGGCCAAAATCGAGCGAGATTTGGCGACCGCGCAGGCAGCCGCAGAACCGGCGCAGGCGCGTTGGCAGGCGCTGCGCGAGCACGCCGAGCGCGCGCAGGTGCTGCACTCCGGAGAATCGAGCGAGCACGACGCGCCGCGCACCGCCCTCGAGCTGGCCGCCGAAGCGCGCAGCCGCGCCGAGCTGTTGCAAGACCGACTGGGCGCGGCGCGCGGCGGCGACTCGTTGGCCAGCGAGGTCGGCGCGCAAGATCTGGACGCCGACGACGCTTTTCTCACGCTATGGCTGCGCGTGCGCGAATGGCTGGCCCGGCGCGTGCCGGCGCAGGTAGCCCAGGTCGAAGATCCGCTGTTGGCGCTCGAGCGCTTGCGCGGTCACTTGACGGTGCTGGAGCAACGCTTGGGCCACCAAGAAGCCGACCTGCGCGGCGCTTCCGAGGACATCGCGCGCGGCATCGAGGTGCAGCTGCGTCGCGCCAAAGCGCAGGTCCGGCGCCTGAATCAAAACTTGGACGGCGTTTCGTTCGGCAGCATCGCCGGCATTCGCGTCGAGATGCGGCGCTCGGCGCAAATGGAGCCCGTCTTGCGCGCGCTGGCCGAAGGCAGCGCCCAGGAGCTGCTGTTTCAAAGCAGTTTGCCCACCGAAGAAGCTCTGAGCGAGATCTTGCGCCGCTACGGCGGCGGACGCAGCGGCGGCGGACGCGTGCTCGACTACCGCGAGTACCTGGAGCTGGTGGTCGAAGTGCAGCGCAAGGCCGACGGCAGCTGGGAGCCCGCCAATCCGACGCGGCTGTCGACCGGCGAAGCCATCGGCGTGGGCGCGGCGCTGATGATGGTGGTGCTGGCCGAATGGGAGCGCGACGCCAACCTACTGCGCGCGCGCCGCGGTGCAGGCTCGCTGCGCTTCCTGTTCTTGGACGAAGCCAATCGCCTATCGCAAGACAATCTGGGCTCACTGTTCGATCTTTGCGAAAGCCTCGACTTGCAGCTGCTGATTGCCGCTCCCGAAGTGGCGCGCGCCGACGGCAACACCACCTACCGGTTGATCCGCAAAGTCACCGAAGACGGCCGCGAAGAAGTCATCGTCTCCGGCCGGCGCGCGCTCAGCAACGAGCCACCGCCCGTCGCCGCTCCCGTCGCAACCGCGCCCACCCAGGGCACCCTGTTCGAAAACTAACCGCACCCGCGACAAACTTCATTTGGGGCTGCCGCGCCGCAGATCTCTTGCAGAAACTACCGTAGCGTCGCAGGGCCAAGCCGTCGCTGATGACGGGCGCGCCCGCCGACCCGATGGAAAACCGGCGCCGGAGGGGTCTCCCAAAGTCAAAAGTGAGTTCGGAACCGAACTCACTTTTGGAACGTTGGAGGGCCTCTGAGTTTGGTCCTACGACGGGACGGCCCTCATCATTGGTCTCATTTCAGCTGGTGGCCACGCCCGCTGATCCTGAGCCCGCGACGCTGCTCCTGACTCGCTGGCGGCAGCGCGAACCCCCAAATGTCTCGCCTCTGTTTCGCCTCCCGTCCTCCCGTCCTCCCTGTGAAAAAATCTCGCTCGAACGAGGCGGCCTGGGCTGCAGCTCGGCAGCCCAAGATGTGAGGAGTCGTTGGCATTCTGCCAATTTGCGAGACGCTACAGATCCTTACAGCACCTGAAGCCGAGGTGGTAATTGCGGTGGGCGTCGTCGGCCATCAGCTTGCCTTCGTGCCAGGCCAGCGCGCGCCAGCGGCAGTCGTCGGCGTGGGCGTCGAGCTGCTGAAAGATGAACCAGCTGCCCTTCATCTCATTTTCGCCGGTGCCGCCGCGGCTGCCGAGCTCTTCGGCAACCAGCGGCAGGTTCATGTGCTCGGCGGCGTTACCGTGCTGATCGTAGACGCCGAACGAGCTGACACATTCAGGGAACGACCCGGCAGGATAGGTGTTGCTGCCGCACAGCTCCCAGCTGGGTGCGAAGCATTTGGGGCTCTTGCTGCTGCCGGTGCCGCACAGCTTGTGATTCTTTTGCTTGCCGTAGGCCCAGACGATCTCGCGATCTTTGTTGTGCAAATACTCTTGCTGCAAACGGCGCTCGCCGAAGGTGTAGTCCTGCTCGGGGGTGTGCAGCGCGCCCGCGCACGCGCCTTCCCACTCGTGCGCGTCGCACAGGCGCTTGCCCTGGGCTTTGCACAAATTTTGCGCCTCGTCCGACTTCACCCAGGTGACCGGGTAGTCGCAGGCAATGTTCGGATATTCGTACTGATCGATGCACAGCTTGGCACTGTCTTTCGTTTCGCCCGCGCCCGGATCGAACACCGCCACCATGTTGGGCGCGCCGCACCGCTCGTCGCCGCTACGAAATGCGTGCTCTTTGCGGATGGCTTGGCATTCGGCGCGGGTCATCGGGTGACGGGTGATCTTGGGGTTGCCTTGGCCCAGCCAGCGCGACCCTTCGAAGATGGCGCGCGTCTTCTGCAACGCCGCGTCGTCCAGGCCCAGCTGCAGCTGCAGGTTCTTCAGCAAAATCTCGCGCTGGGCGGGGATGTTGTCGGGCGACTCGTCGATCAGCGCTGGCGGCGGTGGCACGCTGGCGACGACGCTGGGAACGGGAGGGGGCGGCGCGCGGCGCGTGGGGGACGCCGTCGGGGTCCTCGAACCGCGCCCGTGCTGCCGCACGCTCTTCACCAGCGCCGCCACGACCAGCCCCGACACGACGAGCCAAAACAGCAACATCAGGCGAGCGGAAGGCGAGACAACCTTG
>Ga0068855_100000327_pt1 | contig 59054 bp, 51 predicted proteins | sample KBSCornC52_FD_66592 | JGI IMG/M metagenome (GOLD analysis project Ga0068855, IMG submission 66592) | Corn rhizosphere microbial communities from Kellogg Biological Station, Michigan, USA - KBS Corn C5-2 | ecosystem: Host-associated > Plants > Roots > Rhizosphere > Soil ... | reverse complement strand
TTCAGCTCCAGGAGGGGCCGTCGGGCCAGGATGCGCTCGTATGCAAGCGGCTGCAGATCCACCGTAGTGAATCGGCCCTGCAGGATCAGCTCCGCCATGGCTTGGCCTACCACGGGTCCCTGCTGCATGCCATGGCCGGAAAAGCCGTTCATGAAGCCCAGGTTGGCCACTTCGGGGTGGAATCCGACAATGCCGTTGTGATCGAACACGTTCATGTCGTAGTAGCCTGCCCAGGCACGCTCGAGCCTGGCAGCCTCAAAGGCTGGCACACGCGCCGCGAGCGCCGGCCAGAGGCGTGACTCGAAGCCATCGTAGTCAGGGTCGAGAGGCGCGTCGTCTGGATCCTCTTCGGGGACGAGGCCCGCGATGAATGCGTTACCTTCGGGTCGGATCCAGAACCCGGACGGATCGATCAGCAGCGGAAAGGGGCGGGTGGCGCCAGACCGGGCGGCGTCAACATGGGCCGCATGAAGCGCCTCAGGCAGGGTCGGGTCGCGCAGCTCCCTGGCTCGGCACGAAACCACATAAACTGTCCGCCGCCGGCCAAAGACCGGCAGATCTACCCCCGCGAGCCGCGCCACCGAGCGCGCCCACGGTCCTGCAGCATTGATGAACCGCCCGCACCTTACCCGCGAGCCATCCGCGAGAGCGATCGTCTGCACTCGCGAACCCTGCACCTCCACACCACTCACCTCGCCGCGCAAGAACCGCGCGCCCTGGCTACGCGCCTTGCGAGCCAACGCCGTCAGAAGCGAGTAGCCGTCAAACCAACCTTCCCCTTTCAAACCTAGCGTTCCCGCGGCGAGATCACGCGTCTCGAGCCATGGGAATCGGCTCGCCAGGTCCGTTGGACTCAGCAGGGCAATCTCGGCCCCGTGCAGTGTCTGAATCGCATGCCGCTGGCGCAGCCGCTCCACGCCCGAGCCGTCCGCGAGGTAGAGATACCCTGCTTCTGTAAGCCCGAGTTGGGGCTTTTCTCCATCCGTCGCCAGCAGCTCGCCGGCATTGCGCAAGAACTCGATGCTGGCCTGCGAAATGCGGATGTTCACCTCGGTAGTGAATTGCTGGCGGATGGAGGCAGCGGACAGCGCCGAGGAGGCGGTGGAGTATGTTGGATCGCGCTCGATGACTATGACCGAGACGGCCGGCTCGAGCCGCGTCAGCCAATAAGCCAACGCCGAGCCCATGATGCCGCCGCCCACAATGGCGACGTCCGCTATCGTATCCACTCGGTGATCACACCTTCAGCCCGATCGCACGCATCAACTCGATACCGTTGCTCCGGGTCACCACTCCCTCGCGCAGGGTGAAGTCGAAGCGCATCTGCCCGTCCACCAGCTCGTCCTGGAAATGGACGTTGCGCACCGTACCGGGCGGCAGTCCACCGATCGCGGTCAGGGCCAGGTCATGAGTGCTCACCAGACCAATGGCACCGGCGGCCACGAAGGCGCGCACGACCCCTTCTGCGCCGATCAACCGATCCTTGGAATTCGTACCTTGCAACAGCTCATCCAGCAGGAACAGGACCGGCAGGCCCGCGTCCAACAAAGCGTAGATCTCCCGTAGCCGCGTGATCTCCGCATAGAAGCGCGAGCTCCCCTCGTGCAGCGAATCGTTCACCCGGATACTCGCACCCGGCTGCAGGGGGCTCAGACGCAAGCTGCGCGCCCTCACCGGAGCACCCGCCATCGCCAGCACGGTGTTGATCCCGACAGTCCGGAGCAGCGTACTTTTCCCGGACATGTTCGAGCCGCTCACCAGCAATACTCGCGCCGGCGGCTCGAGACTCACACTGTTGCGAACACACTTGGCCGCGGGTAGCAGCGGATGGCCGAGATCCGTAGCCGCAAAGGTCGCAGGTCCCGCCACGAATTCCGGAAACGGATCCTCAGGATGCTCGTAGCTATATCGGGCAAGCGACATCAGCGCTTCGAACTCTCCCACGACCTCGACCCAGTCGCGAACGACTTTGCCGTGGTCGCGGCGCCATCTCTCGGCCGCCAGAGCAACGTGGACGGAGTACAGCAGCGGAGTATCCAGCGGGCGCAGGAATGGATTGTTGCGAGCGTCAGCGAAATCCATTACACGGGCGAGGCGCCCGATGGTTTCGGAAGCAGACTGGGTATGTGAGGCAAGACGGCGTGCCAGCTCCTGCATGGACGCAGAAGCAAAGGTCCCGCGCTCGATACTCAGGAGGAGCGCGGCAAAAAGCTGGAGGTCGCGGAAGGCATGGTCCGTTTCGCGTAACACATCGGCAAGAATGCGCCGCACGGCATAAACGACGCCCGCCTCGATGAGCAGGATCAGGATGAAAGGGGTCATTAATCCCTGCACGCTCCAGATCACGGCCGCGACGATCGCCAGGGCGGGCAACACGAGAGCGACCCACAGCAACCAGCGGTGGGGCAGCTGATTCGGCGAGTCCGCCCAGGTCAGCAGCGCTGCCGGGCGCATTCCAACCTCGTCCGTATCGCCGAGGGCGGCCATCTCCTCGCGCATGTCCAAACGCTCACGAAGATCCACGACAGCCCCCTGGCGCGCTTTGATCTCAGCGAGGGTGCCCGGAGTGAGCAACCAACGCGCGAGCGTATCCTCTCCCATGACGGTGCGTGCCAACGACAGCAGCTGGAACAAGCTGTCCTTGCCGAACAGATCCAGGTCGGCCGCGTAGATGTGCGCGGGGCTCGCGAAGCGGGCTCCGCTCGATCCCTGGTCCGACCAACGATCCTCGCTGCGCAGAATGCCTTGCTTGTAGTAAGTCACGGCGCGCCCGGCACGGGAGCGACGGCGTCTGACGGCACCGTGGTAGAGCACCAAGGCGATGAATGCCATTACCGGAACCAACAACCACGGCGCGGCAAGCGCCCGCTGGAACAACACCATCCAGGCGAGGATCGCAGTCAGCGCGCCGAGGACCAGCCGGCCGGTACCAATCCGCTCATGCAGCTTGTCGAGGCGGCTGACTTCGGCTTCGCGAGCCTGCAACCTGCGGCCATACTCCTCGGAAGGTGACACAATGGTCAAGGATCGAAGGCGGAAGCGACGCGCGCGAGGATAGCTGCAACCTGTTCGGCGGCAGCATCCGTATTCTGGGCATGCAAGCTGGTCATCAGATCGCGATGCGCTTCGACGCGCAGGGCCAGGCTGTTGCCGCGCTCAGTGAGCCGGCGCAACGCGATCCGGCCACGAATATCCCAAAGCAGCGAGTCCCAGACACTGAGAAAGGTGCGGTTGCCGCTGCCCTCGACCAGTCGGCGATGGAAGCGCAGCGCATTGTCGATGTAATGGTCGGCATCGTTGGCCTTCACCCCCGCCTCCATCCCGAGCATATAGGCTTCGAGATCCGCCAACAGCTCCTTCGAGTAGGGCGCCGCAAGCCGCACGGAGCGCACTTCCAACATCATGCGCAACTCGTAAGACTCGCGCATCTCGGCCGAATCCGCACCGCGCACGCGCGTGCCACGGAAACGCTCGTTGGTTACGAGCCCCGAGCCTTCGAGCTCGCGCAGCGCTTCCCGGATGGGGGTCTGGCTGACATTGAACTCACGCGCCAGGGTGAGCTCCTTGAGCTGCGTTCCCGCCGCATACGTGCCGTCCAGAATACGTGCAACGAGCACATCGCGGATGCGATCCCGCATGCACGTGCGCTTCAACACCCCCTCACTCATCGTATTCATAATTTTCCGACCTGCTCTGCCGTCCAGCCGCCGCCGGTGGCACGCACCAGCGCGACAGCAGCATTGAGCTGGGATACTCGCGCGGAGATTGTATCCCGCTCCTCTTGCAACGCCGCGGTGTGAGTGGTCGTCACTTCTACATAGTCGGCGACACCCGCGTCGTAGCGCTTGTCCGAATGGTGCGCCGCGCTTTCGGCGGACTTCGAAGCCGCCTCATCCGCGGCCACCTCGTCGGCCAGATGATGCAACGCCGCCAGATTGTCCTCGACTTCCTGATAGGCGGTTAACGCTGTCTTGCGGTAGTTGTCCACCGTTTCCTGGTAGGCCGCACGCGCCTGCTGATTCAGTGCCGCACGCGCACCGAAATCCAGCAGAGGCACTGTAGCCGAGGGTCCCACCGACCACATCCGGCTCGGCGCCTTGAACCACTGCGAGGCGATGATGCTCTGGTACCCTGCCGCGCCTGTCAGATTGAACACCGGGAACCAAGCGGCCCGGGCCACTCCAATTTGTGCGTTCGCAGCCGCCACGGCGCGCTCGGCACGGGCGACGTCGGGACGTCGCTGCAACAATGTTGAAGGCAGTCCCGGACCGACAGGAGGAACCGAGCCTGCGAGTTGCGCGGGCGGGAGTGTAAAGGCTGAAGGAAGTACGCTGAGTAGAACGGCAATGGCATGCTCGCGTTGCGCGCGGTCGCGCCGTACGCCCGCCAGCTGAGCCCGTGCGTTTTGCCGCTGCGTGTCCGCCTGGTCGACGTCGGTCGCGGCGGCGATTCCCTCCTGGTAACGATTTCTGGTCAGATCGTACGCGCGATCGTAGACCTTGATCGTGTCTTCGAGCAGGGCAATGGTGGTGTCATCGCCGCGCAGGTTGAAGTAGTCGGTCGCCAACTCCGCTTGCAAGGAGAGTGCGACCGCCGCCGCATCGGCCTCGCTGCCCTGCGCTTGCGCGCGCGCCGCGTTGGCGGTGTTGCGCAAACGACCGAACAAGTCGACCTCCCAGTTCAGGTTCAGGGAGGCGAGAAAGTTGTTGCTCGTTACGGGCACGTTCCCAACCAACCCCGACAGTGGGCCCGTCGCGGAGCTCCGCCCACGCGTAGCCGCGACACCCAAGCCGAGAGTGGGGAGCTCGTTTGAGATCTCCTGCCGCGCGATGGCGCGCGCTTGCTCGAAGCGGGCAACGGCGGCCAGCAGGTCGGGATTGGCCGTGTCGAGTTTTTTCTCCAGGTCCCCCAGCGTGGGGTCGCCAAACACTTCCCACCAGGCCGTGCCGCTGCCGGCTTCGGCCGGTTGCGCCGGCAGCCAATCACCGGCCTCCTTGTAACTTGCGACTTCCTCCGTCGGCGGCGGCTTGTAAGCCGGCGCGAGCGAGCACGCGCCGAGCAGACTCGCGGCCACGCCGACCAGTGGCAGACCCAGGCGTCTCACGATTGCGCGACCTTCTCGGCCTTGGGAGTGACGACGCGAACGGCCACACCATCCGTCAAGGAGTCCGGGGGTGACAGGATGACATTGTCATCCGCATCGAGGCCCTGGATGACTTCGATATCCGAACCGTAGTCGCGTCCCACCGTCACCGGCTTCAACACGACTTTGTTGTCCGGTCCCACCACACCGACGTGCATGCCGTCGCCCCTGAAGAGGAGCACGTTTGCCGGCAACTTATAGGATGCGCCGGTGGCATCCGCAGACAGCTTGAAGTGCACCTCGGTGTAGGCTCCCGGCAGCAGCTCGCCGCGCTTGTTGTCGATGACCAGCTGCGCGAGCAAAGTCCGCGTGCCCGCATCGATGGCACTGGAAGTACTGTCCAGAGTTGCCGTGTAGCTCTTACCCGGCTGGTCCGGAAACAACACTTCGGCCTGCAAACCGGGCTTCATGGCAGCGGCGTAGGTTTGCGGCACGCGCACGTACAGGCGTAGACGCCGCATGTCCGCTACCCGGAAGAGAGCCGGCCCGGTGTTCTCGCCTGCGGAAATGAGCTGGCCAATGTCGGTATCGCGCGCGGTCACGACACCGTCGAACGGAGCGACGATCTTCTCGAAGCCCGATAGCTGGCGCAGCCGCTGCACGTTGGCTCGGGCGGCCTGCATCTGTGCGTCTCCGGAAGCGGCGAGACTGATCTTCTCATCCGCCTCCTGCTTCGAAACAGAGTCGCTCGCGCGCAAGTTGCGCCACCGCTCGGCCGTCAGGTCGGCGATCTTCTGGTTGGCTTCGGCGGTCGCGAGGTCCGCTTCGGCCTGCCGCAACTGTGCGTCGACTTCGGGCGACTCGATTTCCGCCAGCAGCTGGCCGGCTTTCACGGGGGTGCCGATATCAACCAGCCAACGCTTCAGATAGCCGCTCGTGCGCGCATAGATGGGCGCCTCGTAGTTGGCTTGGATGTTGCCCGGCAGGACGAGCTCGCTCAGCTGCGCCTGCACCGCCGGCTTGATGGTGGCAACCGTGACGACCGCCGCCGATTCGGTCGACTCCCGCAACTTCGCCGCCGCGCGGTGTGCCGACAAGCCGGCCCATACCAGCACGATCAGCGCGACGATGCCCAACAGGGCACCCGCACGACCCAGCTGGCGCGTGCCAGCCTTGCGGGCGGCAGCCGCCTCGTTGTCAGTTTCCAGATTGTTCGACCTTATGGTTTGGTCCATGAGCGTGGTCTCTAGGTTCTTGCAGGAGTCAGGTCTTTACGGAACTTGTCGCCGCGCCGGCCATGGATCGCGGCGAACACCGTCGGCACGAACAGCAGGGTTGCAATGGTCGCGAACACCAGGCCCCCGATTACGGCGCGGCCCAGCGGCGCGTTCTGCTCGCCACCCTCGCCGAGGCCGAGTGCCATCGGCAACATACCGATGATCATCGCGAGCGCAGTCATCAGGACAGGACGGAAACGTGTGAACCCGGCATCATGCGCGGCTTGCACGGGACTCGCGCCCTGCGCCAGGCGATCACGCGCGAAGCTCACCACCAGAATACTGTTGGCCGTGGCTACACCCATGCACATGATCGCGCCGGTCAGCGCCGGAACGCTCAAAGTCGTGCCCGTCACCAACAGCATCCAGGCAATGCCCGCGACCGCGGCAGGCAGTGCCGTGATGATGATGAACGGATCGGTCCACGACTGGAAGTTGATCACAATCAACAGGTAGACGAGCACGATGGCGCCAATCAAACCGATCGCAAGTCCGGTGTAGGAAGCGGTCATGGTCTGCACTTGCCCACGCACGGTGATGTGCGTGCCCTTGGGGAGCCTGCCCTCGATCTTCGCGATCTGCGCGTTGATATCCTTATCGATCGAGCCGAGGTCCCGATCCTGCGCGGCACCGTAGATATCGATGATGTTCTGGGCATCACGGTGCATGATCACCGCGGGTCCGAAGCCGCGCGTGATCGTGGCCAGCCCGCCCAGGATCTGCTGCTGTCCGACCGTAGTCACCGGCAGGTTCTGCAGGTCCTGCAAGGAGGTCATCCGGTACTGCGGCGCCTGGGCGACCAGCGGGTACTGCAGGCCCGTCTCGGGATTGAGCCAGAACGTCGGCGCAATCTGGCCGCTGCCTGACAACGTGAGCAGCAGGTTGTTGGCGACGTCGTGTTGGCTGATGCCCAGTTGTTGCGCGCGGCTGCGGTCCGTGGCAACCCGCAGCTCGGGCTGGTTGAACACCTGGGCGAGGCGCAGATCCACCAAGCCCGGAATGTGGCGCAGCGAGGCCATGAGCGTGTTGGCAATCTCATGGTTCTGCGGGTTTGCGCCCGAGATCTGGATGTCGATCGGAGCAGGCACGCCGAAGTTGAGTATCTGGCTGACGATATCCGCCGGCAGGAAGCCGAACACGGTGCCGGGGAACTCCTGCGGCAAACGCACGCGCAGCTGGCGAATGTAATCCGCTGTCGCTGCATGCTGCGGGGTCAGCGAGACCAGGATATCGGCATCCATGCTGCCGATGGTGCCGGAATTGCCGTAAGTCATGTTGATACTGGAGACCGGCAAGCCGATGTTGTCCACCATGCTGGCGATCTCACTTTGCGGGATGACCGCGCGCATCGCCGCCTCGATATGGTCGACCAGCACGGCGGTATCTTCCACCCGCAAGCCGGTGGGACCGCGAACGTGGAGCTTGATCTGGCCACTATCGACGTCAGGGAAGAAGTTACGTCCCAGGAAGGGATAGATCAGCATCGATGCCAGCGCGGCACCCAGGAAAAGCGCGATGAAGGCGCGACGCTGCCCGAGTACCGTGCTCAGGAAGGCCTGGTACCGATCACGAACGCGCTCGAAGCGGGCCTCGAAGCCGCGCTGGAAGCGCTGCAGAAAATTCGGATCTTGCGCCGCCTCATGCTCCACAGCCGCGGTACGCAACCAGTACTTCGCCAGCGTGGGGACCAACGTCCGCGACAACACATAGGAGGTCAGCATGGCAAAAACAACCGCCTCGGCCATCGGCACGAACAGATAACGCGCCACACCTGACAACAAGAACATCGGCACGAACACGATACAGATGGACAGCGTGGACACGAGCGCCGGAACGGTGATCTCGCGAGAGCCGGAGACAATCGCAGGCTCGACCTCCGCGCCCTCCTCCAGGTGACGGTTGATGTTCTCGATCGTCACGGTCGCGTCGTCGACGAGAATACCGACCGCGAGCGCCAGCCCGCCGAGCGTCATGAGATTGATCGTCTCGCCCAGGGCATCCAGGAGGATGATGGACGACAGGATCGAGAGGGGAATCGAGATCGCAATGATCAGAGTGCTGCGCCAGCTGCCCAGGAAGAGCAACACCATGAGAGCGGTGAGACATGCCGCGATGACGGCCTCGATCACCACTCCCCTGACGGCGGCGCGCACGAACAGCGACTGGTCGCCCGTCGTACTGACCGAAGATCCCTCGGGCAGAACCTCGCGCACGCGCGGTAGGCGGTTATTGATCTCATTGATGATGCTGAGCGTGGAAGCCGCGCCGGTCTTCTGGATGGACATCAGCACGGCGCGCCGGCCGTTCACGCGCACTACGTTGGTCTGCGGTGGATGCCCGTCATGGACGAAAGCCACATCACGGATGTAGGTGACATTGCCGCCCACACTGCCCCTGATGGGCAGATCGTTGATCTCCTGGATCTTGAGCGGACTGGAGTTGAGCTTGACGTTGTACTCGGTGTCGCCGATCTTCTGTGTGCCGGCTGGCACGATCAGGTTCTGGTTGGCGATGGCGTTGTTGACATCGTTAGCCGTCAGCCCCTGGGCGCGCAGCGCGTCCGGCTTGAGGTCGATCTGCACCTGCCGGACCGCTCCACCGAAAGGATAGGGTATGGCCGCGCCGTAGATGGTTCCCACCTGCGCGCGGATCACCTGATTGCCGAAATCGAACAGCTGCGACTCGGTCAGCTTGTTGCTCGAGAGAGCGAGTTGGATGATTGGAACGGTTGCGGCGTTGTACTTGAGAATGAGCGGCGGCTGGATGCCCGGCGGCATCTGCTTCAGCGAGAGCTGGCCGAAAGCGGTCGCCTGCGCCATGGCAAGGTTGATGTCGACACCAGGTTGGAAGAAGAGCTTGATGACCGACATACCCGGATATGTCGTCGACTCGACGTGCTCGATGTCGTTGACGATCGTGGTTGCGTAGCGCTCGATCTGCGCGGTGATCCGCCCCGCCATCTCATCCGGCGGCATGCCCGTGTACTGGAAAGTGACCGCGATGATCGGGATCTTGATGTCGGGAAAAATATCAGTGGGCATGCCCGCGCGCAGCGGGGTACCCATGATGGTGAGCGCACCGATCAAGGGAATGAGCAGCGCGAGAACGATAAAGGTGTAGGGGCGCTTCAGCGCCACCTCGACAATCCACATAACCGAGCCTTTGATCTGACGCCGAGCCGATATAGTCTCGATTATCGATAATCCAAGCGAGCAGGCAAGTTAAGAAGTGTTTCGTCAATCACTTCAGCGTGCAGTTTAAGCTATTGAGCTACAAAGAATTTTGACTGAAGCTCTCTCGAAAGGATGAGTCACCGGTCTGGCGTACGAAGACCGGGGCGACGAGCGAGTCGGGCGTGTCTGCTCTCTACTTCGTGCTGACCGCCAACCGCACGGCGTCACGATTCTGCTTGCAGCGGCGCCGCCCCACTAGCGAAAACCCGACCCCGGGGTCGCAAATGCTGGCGACGAGGACGTCGCGCTGCCGAAACTTCACCGCGACAATTTCCCCTTCCGTGAGGATCGACCCGGAAGTGCGGGCCTCCAGGGACTTTCCGGGGACTTCCGAGGTGATGTGCCATCCCACGCTGCGCGCCAGACGAACGACAGCCTCGAAATTCGCCAGCGGATCCGCCTGCGTGTACAGAACCGTATAGCGCAGCTCACGCAGTTGCACACCCAGGATCGCACCTCCCAGAGCGCCCGAAACCAGCAGCCCGAAAATTCCCGCGGCGGTGATGGCGATGGCGTCGCGGATGTTGTCCAGAAAGGCGGAGGTGATGATGAGCGCCACGCAGAGCGCGGCCAGATAAGCGCAAATCGCGACCGGCGCGAAGTACTTCGCGCGCTCGAGCCCCGCCAGTTGCAGGCGCTCGGGGCGAGCTACGATTGCGGTTGCCATGGCCATCATCTTACGCTCGCCCAACGCAGCAAAAGAGAGCACCTCCGCACAGTCTCCCGCCGGAGCGCCCCAATGCCGACCGCGCCACCTCGCCACAACCTGTTTGCATTGCTGATTGCCGCCCTCATGGGCCCAATTACCGCCCTCGGCAATCAGACCACGGCGGTGGACGAGGCCCGTTGCGCCCCCGTTGATACTCGAGCCGAAAAGGCCGCCATTGTGAAAGTCATTACCGACATGCAGGCGGCCTGGAATCGAGGTGACTTTCGGGGCTACATGCAGGGATTCAAGAACCCGGACGTGATTTTCGTCTCGGGCGGCCGTTTTCAGGACGGCTGGCAGGGCACGCTCGATCATTACAGCCGCGATTACGGCGCCAACCCGGAAGCGCGCGGCACCCTACGCTTCTATGACATCCGGATCGACATACTTTCGAGTAATGCCGCGCAGCTCATCAGCCGTTACCAACTCGTCCGAAAGCAACATCCGCAATACGGGATCAACACGCGCCTGATGCGGAAGGTAAACGGGCAGTGGGTGATAGCGGTCAACCACGTCTCTTCCAGTGAAACACCGCCTTAGAGCTTGCAATACGCTGCAGTGCAGCCAACACCGTGTCGGGGTGATCGCCCATCCAGGCTCGAAACGCATCTTCATGGACATAGGACGCCATCACCCATTGCACCGCAAGCCCACGGTCGCCACGCTCCAAAGCGGCGCGGGCATTCACGATGCAATCGTGCGCGGAGGCCAATTGTCGTTGCACATGCGCGAACGGGATGATCGCGCCGTCGTTGAAGGTGAGCGCCACCCCGTAGGATTCGAAGTATGCATTGCAGATCCGATGGATCTCGCATGGAGCGTAGTCGCTCCACGCGGATCTCATCTCACGCAGGACGGTCGTGATATCGCCCTCGGAAACCGCACTCTGGGCGTGCGCGGCCGATAATCCAAAAGCCATGATTAGCGCGCTCAAAGTCCCAAGCGCACTGCGCAAAACTGTCATCGCGGTCCTCTCGTGGAAGCGGGAATAGTACCGCAGCGCCGGCAGCATGAGAACGCGCGTCGCTATTTAAAGACGACACTGACTCCAGCCAGCACGGCGAAGCCGGCGCCCGGCTCGAAATAGCGGCCATTGCCGTCGTCCACGATCACCGAGCCAACGTAGTGCCGGTCGAGCAGATTGTTGATCCGCAGGAATCCGCTCAGCCGCGAGTGTTTGAGCTCCATTCCATAGCCGGCATCCGCGCCGAAAACGGCGTACGAGGGGGCGGCAACGGTGTTGAGGTCATTGACCGGCACGTCACTCACGTATTGCGCGTTGGCGGCGGCGTGGAAGCCGAGTTCCGCACCCCAGCGCAGCGTCGCGTACGCGTTGTGTTTCGGAACCCCGGGCAGCCGATTTCCCGCTGCAATGATGGAGGTGGGCCGGGGGCAAGGGGCCGCGAGGCACGTCAGATAAGTATCGACGTAGTTGGCTTCCACATAGGTATAGGCCAGCTGGGCGTGCCACAGCGACGCGAACCGATAGTCTAGCGACAGCTCGGCCCCTTGGCGCCGCGTGCGATTGCTGTTTTGATAAGTCGAGCGCCCGCCCAGGTTGGTATTGACGACGATCTCGTGGTGCGTGAGCGCATGGAAGATCGCGCCCTCGAGGCTCACATCGGGAGTTACTGCCAGCTTCGCGCCGAGCTCGGTGCTGGTATTGCGCGCCGGTTGCAACGCGGTATTCAGTCCACTGCCGCCATCGGATCTGTAAGCGAGCTCGGAGCCGATGGGCGTCTGGAAGCCTTGCCCGTAGGAGGCATACAGGTGCAGCCACGGTTGTGCTTTGAACAACAGGCCCGCCACCGGCGAGGTCGCCCCGTAGTCGACCGACGTTGTCGGACTGACGGTAGTCAGATGATTGTTTGCCTCGAATTGAACATCGCTGTGCCGCACCCCCGCCATCAACGACCACAGTGGCGCAAACTCCCACGTGCCCTGCGCGTACTCGTCTATGTTGTCGACCACATCATTCTCGCTCCGTCGTAGCGTCCCCTGCACACCGTAAACATTGCCGACGAAGTTGTTATAGCCGCGGCGGAGCTCGTTCTGACGATCATAGGTCGCGCCCACGACCCAAGTGAGCGGCGCCCCTGCCAAAGAGCCCTCCCAGGACCAGCGCGCATCCGCGCCGCCATAGTTGCGATTGAGATGCACGACACCGCCGGAGCTCGTCGGCGCGGCCTGCGCGCCCGGAGGAATCGACAAGTATTGCTCCACGATGCGATGCCCGAGGTAACCCGACACACGCAGCGACTGCGCCTCGCTGATGGCCAGGTCGTAGATCAGACCACCCTGCTGCTGTTGCAGACTCTTGCGTGTATTGAACTGGGTGGCGGCCGGGTCCGTGGAGTTGGTATCGGCTGCGAACTGCGCGGGGGTGAGCCCCAGCGGATCCATGGCATCGGGGCGCGCGATCACGTTGGTCACGAGCGTGAGCTTGCTCGAGTCGTTGACCGCCAAGCCGATCTTTGCATTGAAGGATTCGTTCTTGGCGCTGCTGTGGGGACGAAACCCCGCGATCGAGAAGTGCGTGTAGTCGAGGTTGTAGGCGAGCGGGCCCTGCGCGCCCGAGAAATTCGCATTCGCGCGCAGCTCACCGAAGCTGCCGTAGAGAAAACCGGTCCGCAGTTGTGGCGGTCCGCTCCCATCGGCGGTGAAGATCTGGATGACGCCGCCCGAGGAGTTGCCATACAAGGCGGAGAACGGTCCGCGCAGAATCTCGACCCGCCCGGCCGAATCCAGGTTGAATTGTGACACCTGACCCTGCCCGTCGGGCCCGGTGGCCGGCAGCCCATCCTGGTAGACACGCACGCCACGAATACCGAACGTCGAGTTCGCGCCGAAACCGCGGATGGAGATCTGCTGGTCCTGCGCATAGTTGTTGCGATTGCGGGCCAACAGTCCGGGCACCGTGCCGATATCGTCGGCGAGATTCACCCCGAGCGCGTCATTGCGTAACTGCGAAGCGGGTACCGTGCTGATCGCGGCCGGCACATTGTACGAGGACATCGGTATGCGGGTCGCCGTGACGGTCACCACGTCCACGCTTTGGGACTCACTCTGGCTGATCTGCGCCCCCAGTGCGCTGCGACCGACTGTGAACAGCAATACTGCGGTGAGCGACCCAAGTCGCTGGAAGAGCATTCTCGCGCCATCCTCGGTCTTCTTTTTGACAGACCTATGATGGGAAAAAACCCGCCTGGCCGAAAGGCGCAAGGCTGATTTTGGCGATTTTCTCTAGGCCGAGACCCACGACGCAGCCCCCGGGCTGCTGCTACTCTCGATCGCATGCAGCCGGACAGTCGGCCGGAAGATGCAGCGCGCATCGCCGCGGTGACAGGCGTTACCGCGGGGAGTCGTTCGTGGACAGTACTCACGGGCGATGTTGCTTTCGCACTGCGCGAGATCCAGACGGCCTCGGTCGACTGTGTCGTGACCAGTCCGCCGTACTACTGGCAACGTGACTACGATGTCCCGGGTCAGATCGGACACGAGCGCACCATCAACGACTATGTGGCGGCGCTCGTGCGTGCGTTCGGCGAGCTACGCCGCACTCTCAAACCCGCCGGCACCTTTTTCCTCAACCTGGGCGATACCTACTACTCCGCCAAGGGCCGGCCGCACGGGCACGATCACAAACACAACGGCCGCGAGATGATGAGGCGGCACCTGCGCGCGGTGGACGGCCCCGGCCTCGGTCTGCCGCGGAAGTCGCTCATTGGCATCCCGTGGCGAGTCGCACTCGCCCTCCAGGACGACGGCTGGACCTTGCGCAGCTCCATCATCTGGCAGCGCCCAGCCTCTCTGCCCGAGCCGACGGCGCACGATCGCCCCTGGCGCACCTACGAGTACGTCTTTCTGTTCTCAAAGAGCGTGCGTTACTGGTTTCATCGTCCGGGGCTCGTTGGCGAGGAAGACGTCTGGAAAATCGTTGCCCGCCCCGACAATCCCGGAGCGCACTTCGCGCCCTACCCTATCGAGCTGGTCCACCGCTGCCTCGATTGCGGCTGTCCCCGGGGCGGTGTGGTGCTCGATCCCTTCGTCGGCTCGGGCACGACCATGATCGCCGCCCTGTCGCGCGGCTCGAGCGCGATTGGCGTGGATCTGAAGCCCGAATACATCGGCTACACCATGCAGCGCATCCGTCGGGAACTGGGTGCGGTTCAAAGCTCGGCGACGAGCGCCTCCAGCTGATCGGAAGATTCGCCGCGCACGCGCGCGGTGTATTTCGACCTGCCACCATGGTCTTCGAGCGTAAGGACCATGGAGGTGATTCCCGGCCGGCTCGCGAACCACCGCTGCAGCAGTGCCGGATCGGTCCAGGCCTGGAATACCTTTTCAGGTGGCGCATCGACGATGCAGCTTCGCGAGAGCTCGTGATCCGTATCCGGGGTTGCGGCCGCCATGGCATCTCTCCAGCTTGGGCTTTCTGGGCATCTGTCCTATAGACGCCGGTCCGGACCGCAAACCGACATCTGCGTTACAATACCCGCCTCCACCATTTCACCCCCTTCCAAGCTGCCTTGCGGCGACGCAAGCGTGGCCAGGGTCAAACGCGCTTTTATTTACTGGACAGGCATGCTTTCTACTTCCAATGTTGCGGTTCAATTTGGTGCAAAACCGCTCTTCGAACAAGTCACCGTCAAGTTCTCCGACGGCAATCGTTACGGCCTGATCGGCGCCAACGGTTGCGGCAAGTCGACGCTGATGAAAATCCTCGGCGGCGAGCTGGACCAAAGCGCCGGGGATGTGATGCTCCAGACCGGCCTGCGGCTGGGTAAGCTCAGCCAGAACCAGTTTGGCTACGAGGACCAGCGTGTGCTGGACGTAGTCATGCAGGGACATATCGAGATGTGGCAGGCGATGCAGGAGCGCGACCGCATCTATGCCGACCCTGAATCGACCGATGCGGACTACATGAAGGCCGCGGATCTGGAAGGGAAGTTCGCGGAGTACGGCGGCTACGACGCCGAGGCGCGGGCGGCCAGCATCCTTACCGGCGCCGGCATTCCCGAAGCGCTCCACAACGGCCCCATGCGCGAGGTCGCGCCGGGCCTGAAGCTGCGCGTACTGCTGGCGCAGGCGCTGTTCTCCAAGCCCGACGTGCTGCTGTTGGATGAGCCGACCAACAACCTGGATATCAACACCATCCGCTGGCTCGAAGGCGTGCTGAACGACTACGACGCCACGATGGTCATCATCAGCCACGACCGTCATTTCCTGAACCAGGTCTGCACCCACATTGCCGACCTCGATTTCCAGCAGCTGAAGATCTACCCCGGCAACTACGACGACTTCATGCTGGCCTCCGCGCAGGCACGCGCGCGGGTGGAAGCCGCCAACGCGAAGGCGAAAGACCGCATTGCCGACCTGCAGGAGTTTGTCCGTCGGTTCTCGGCCAACGCTTCCAAAGCGCGCCAGGCGACCTCGCGCCGCAGGGCCATCGAGAAGATCAAGATAGAGGAGGTGCGCCCGTCCTCCCGCCAGAATCCCTACATCCGCTTCGAGCAGGCAAAGAAGCTGTACCGCTCGGCCTTTACAGTGGAAGGGCTGCGCTTTCGCTACCCGGGCGCCGACAGCGACGTTCTGAGCAACATCAACTTCCAGGTGGAAGCCGGCGAGCGCGTCGCGATAATCGGTCCCAACGGTATCGGCAAGACGACGCTCATACGCGTTCTGGCCGGAGAGCTGATGCCGACGGCCGGCACGATCACGTGGGTGGAAAACGCCGAGCGCGGCTACATGCCACAGGACCCGCAAGCGGAGTTCGCGGAAAAGACCGATCTGTTCAACTGGATGTCACAATGGGCCGGTAGAGCTGATAGCGACCAGATCGTGCGCGCCACCTTGGGACGGCTGCTGTTTTCCGGCGAGGAGACGCGCAAGTCGGTCCATGTGCTCTCCGGTGGCGAGAAGGGCCGCATGATCTACGGCAAGCTGATGCTGCTGCGCCCGAACGTGTTGCTGCTGGATGAGCCGACCAACCACATGGATATGGAGACCATCGAGTCGCTGCAGATCGGCCTGGAGAAGTATCCCGGGACGCTGCTGTTCGTCTCGCACGACCGCGAGTTCGTCAACGCCCTGGCGACGCGCATCATCGAGCTCCAGCCGGACGGCGGCATTGCCGACTTCAACGGGAGCTATGACGAGTACCTGAAGTCGCAGGGCATCGAGGTCTAGAGACGTATGACAAAGGTTCCTCCAGGAGTTGGACCGCGCTTTCCTCAGGTCGTGGTCCTCTTTGGTGCAACGGGAGACCTGGCACACCGCAAGTTGCTCCCGGGACTGTTCCGGCTCGCCTGTGTCGGCTTCATCCCGGCTTGCCGGATCGTCGGCGTCTCCCTCGAGGACCTGGACACGGACGCCTTCCGCAAAATCGCGCGTGCCGCGCTCGATGAGTTCTCGACCCACAAGGTCACCGATGCCGATTGGGAGATCTTCTCCGCATGCCTCGAATATGTGCCGCTCAAGTCAGGGGCCCCGGCGCTGAGAGCGGCTGTGGAAAGAGCGGAAAAGGCGATCGGCGGGGAAAGCCGGCGGCTTCACTACCTCAGCGTGCCGCCCAGCGCCGCTTTGCCAGCCGTGCGCCTGTTGGCGGAAGCCGGACTGGTGAAGGGATCACGCATCATCATGGAGAAGCCCTTCGGCACCGACCTGCAGAGCGCGGTGGCGCTCAATGCCAGGCTGCACGAGGTCTTCGACGAAGAGCAGATCTTCCGTATCGATCATTTCCTCGGCAAGGAGGCGGCCCAGAACATTCTGGCCTTCCGGTTCGCCAACGGTCTGTTCGAGCCGATCTGGAACCGCAACTTCATCGATCACATCCAGATCGACGTCCCTGAGACCCTGGGGCTCGGCAAGCGAGCCGGCTTCTACGAAGCCACCGGCGCGTATCGCGACATGGTGGTCACCCACTTGTTCCAGATCCTCGCCTTCACGGCAATGGAAGCCCCCACCTCGCTCGAGCCCAGACCGATCAGTGAGGAAAAGAACAAGGTTTTCCGCAGTCTGGTGCCGATCCAGCCCGCCGACGTGGTGCGCGGGCAATACCAGGGCTATCGCAAGGAAGAAGGGATCGACCGGGAATCGGACACGGAGACCTTCGTGGCTCTCAGATGCAGCATCGACAATTGGCGCTGGGCCGGCGTGCCGTTCTTCCTGCGTACCGGGAAACGGCTGGCCGAAGGCCAGCGGATCATCTCCATCGCCTTCCGCGAGCCGCCGCGCAGCATGTTCCCGCCCGGCTCGGGCATCGGCACCCAAGGCCCCGACCACCTGACATTCGACCTCGCCGACTCCTCGAAGCTGTCGCTCTCCTTCTATGGCAAGCGCCCCGGCCCGGGCATGCGGCTCGACAAGTTGAGCATGCAGTTCGCGATGCGCGACACGGGCTTCGTCGGCGAGGTGCTCGAGGCCTACGAGCGGTTGATACTGGATGCCATGCGCGGCGATCACACGCTATTCAACACCGCCGAAGGCATCGAGCGCTTGTGGGAAGTCTCGACTCCGCTGCTCGAAGCGCCACCGCCGGTGCGAGTCTATGCCCCCGGCTCCTGGGGACCGAACTCCATTCACCAGCTCATCGCCCCGCGCGCGTGGCGTTTGCCTTTCGAGCGCGCCTGGCGCTACTCCAACGACACGGCGACCTAGGAGCCTAGTAACTCTCGTCGCTGTTGGGAAACGTGGCCGCCTTCACATCGATGATATAGCGCTCGAAGGCATCTTTCATGATGTCGTGGAGGCTCGCGTAGTGCCGCACGAACCGCGGCGAGAACTCGACATTGATGCCCAGCATGTCGTGCACGACCAGCACCTGGCCATCCACGCCCGCGCCGGCGCCGATGCCGATCATCGGGACGGTCAACATTTTCGCCACCCGCTCGGCCAGCTGCGCCGGAATCTTTTCCAACACGATGGCGAAGCAGCCCGCCTCCTGCAGGAGGCGGGCATCGCGCACCAGTTGTTCCGCCTCCTCGTCCGTCGTGGCACGAACGACATAGGTGCCGAACTTGTAGATCGATTGCGGTGTCAGGCCCAGATGTCCCATGACGGGGATTCCCGCCGACACGATCCGCTTCACGCTGTCGATGATGAATTCCCCGCCCTCCATCTTCACCGCGTGGGCACCCGACTCCTTCATCACCCGGACTGCGCTCTCGAGCGCCAGTGTGCTGTTGCCCTGATAGGAGCCGAACGGCATATCCACGACAACCAGGGCCCTGCGCACACCGCGCACGACCGCGGCAGCGTGCGAGATCATCTGATCGAGCGTGATGGGCACGGAGGTCTCGAACCCATGGATGACGTTCGCGGCACTGTCGCCAACCAGCACCACGTCGATGCCGGCATTGTCCAGAATGCGGGCAAACATGAAATCGTACGCGGTGAGCATCGCAATCTTCTCGCCGCGGGCTTTCATTTCAGCGAGCCGGGCCGTCGTGACCTTGCGCCTTTTGGACGATTCGGCGCTCGGAGGAGTCTGGGTGGACATATGTCGCGCTCGCTTCTGGCCCCGGTATGGGGCGACTTTTGCCCCGGATTCTGCCAGAGTACGCTGCCTGTACCAGCCCCATCGGCTCGAAGTCCGCACCGCCGCGCTGCCGCTTGAACAACGACCTCGTCATTCCATTCAAAGCGCCGCCCCTGCAATCGACCGTGCTCTACTTCGCCCGTCTGGGCGACATGGTCATGACGACCGCGCTCCTGAACTTTCTCCATAGACGCTATGGGCGGCCTTGTCAGGTCGTGGGCGTCGGCACGTGGACCAGCGGGGTGTTCGTAGGCAATCCCGACGTCAGCCGCGTATGGTCGTTTGGGAGCCATTTCCCCTTCCCGCTGACCCGTCAATGGCCGCAAGTTGCGCGTGCCCTGCGCGACAGTCATCCTGGCCCGATTTACATCTGCGAGCATCACTACCGCCAACTCCCGCGTATCCGGCGGATGCTGGCCTTCAGCCGAATCGATCCGGCACGTTGCCTGTTCATCGGCGAGATCCCGGGCACGCTGCATCACTCCGTGGATCGGCTCATTCATTTCGGGAAACAAACCCCCGCGGCACTCCAGGCCGCGGACTATCCAGCCCCGGAAAACTCGCTGGCCTGGGCACCACGGCTTTGTGTGGTCGATGAGGATCGCGCGGACCTGGAGGCGTGGCTACGCAGTCGCGGCTGGGCGGGCCGCAAGATCATCATGATCCAGCCTGGCAACCACCGTAGCATGAGCCGGCGGCGCGGGCGCTGGCGGCGACTCAACACCGACGACAAGGCATGGCCGCTGGCGCGCTGGGTGGAGTTGCTGCACAAGGTGCACGAGCGCATGCCCGATGCCTTGCTCATGCTGCGGGGCACGCAGGAAGAAATGAAGATGTTGGATGAGGTCCGGGCAGCCGTAAACCTCGATGCCGTGGTCACGGCCGGTGTTGGATTGCGGCGATTGTTCGCCTTGTGCGAAGCCGCTCACAGCATGATCTCGGTGGATACTGGACCGGCGCACGCGGCCGCAGCGTTGGGGCTGCCGTTGGTTGTGATGTATGGAGCCGGGGCCCAGCGCTTCTGGCTGCCGCGCAGCCCGTTCGACTCACCCGTCGTCGGGGTCGGCGGACCGCCCGAATCGGTACGCGTGGATCAGATCACAGTCGATGCCGTCTTCAACGCCTGGTGCCGGGTGCTTCAATCTGCCCAGTCATCGCCTGCCCGGTCATTGCCTGTGGCTGAGCACTGATGAAGGGCCCTTTCTGCTCCGGCGGCACAGGCTTGCGACGTATCTTGCGCCACAGGTCGTAGATCGTCAGGGTACCCGTCAACGTCGCGAGCATCGAAAAATAGGCGGACGGGCCGAACGCCGAAATCAAACTTCCCGCCAAGACGGGCCCGAGCGCTGCGGCGGCGCCGTTCAGCCGCAAGAGCGCGCTACTCGCGGCGACCATCTGTGCGGGCTCGAGTTTGTCGTTCACATGCGAGACGGCAAGTGAGTAGAGCGTCAGGGCCGAGCCGCTGAACAAAGCCGACAGTAAGAGGAATATGGGATGCGGCAAGGCCCCCCAGCCGACGATGCTCGCGGCGACCAGCGTCGCAACGGTACAGGCCGCGGCTATCACCGTGCGGCGGTCCATGCGGTCCGAGAGTCGCCCCACCGGATACTGCGTCAACACCGCGGCGAGAATGCTGACCGCCATGAAGGTGGCGATACCGCTGTTGTTCAAGCCACGCAAACGGCCATACACGGGGCCCATCGAGAAAACGATCGCCGAGATCATCCCGGAAACCGACACCGCGACCACGCCGAGCGGCGAGTTGCGATACAAGTCGCGGTAGCGGACTTTGCGGGGCACCAGCGGCTGCGGCGCCTGCTGCGCGGAGACCACGATCGGTACCAGCGAAAGTGAGATCAACACCGAGACCAGCATGAACGGCGTCGTGGTGTTGGGGGTCGCCAGAATGATGAGAAATTGCGCCAGGCCCAAGCCGATATACAGAACCAGCATGTAGACGGCCAACAAACGGCCGCGGTTCGCAGGGCTGGCGCGGTCGTTGAGCCAGCTTTCGGCGACCACGTAGATGCCGGCGAAGCAAACTCCGGAAGTCAGGCGCATGACGACCCACACGAACGGCTCGACGAACGCCGCCTGAACCAGAATGGTCGCGGACGCCACCGCCGCCAGCGCGGCAAAAACGCGGATATGACCGATCCGGCGCAGCATGCGCGGCGCTGCCGCCGTGCCGGCCAGATAACCCACGTAGTAACCCGACATGATGAGGCCGGTCACCGGAGGAGGGAATCCCTCGAGGGTGGCGCGCAAGCCCAACAGCGTGCCCTGCAGTCCCGCCCCCAACATGAGCACGCCCATGCCGAGGAGCAGAGGCCACGTGGCCCCGATCACCAGGTCGGTCCTTGCGGTGCGTGCTGCCAGATGCCGCCGAGAACGGCAGCGAGATTCTGGGTCATGTAGACGGTCTTGCTGTATTTGTAAGACACGTCCTGCTCCTCCCGACGATCGAGCAGGAACACGTCGGTCACGCCGGCGGACATCTCACCGCTCGGATCGTCCTCGTCAGGCAAGGGCTTCTTGTCTGCCCAGACAGGGTTGGCGGCGCAGACGAACAGCTGCGCCTCGGCCAGGGTGATGGGAAAGACCTGCACGACCTCCAGTTCGATCCGCTGCCCGTCAGTCCATTTCCGCGCGAACACGAGCTGCTCGGTCTGTCTGAAGACCGGATCGGGGACCTGGCGCGACAGGTGAGCCCGGATATCAAACACGCGCCGCTCCACCGAGACCGCCACCAGGCGCTCGAGGTCCAGCCCCGACCAGGCGACCATGCCGTCCTTGATGAACTTGCCGGTGAAGCGCTTGACGATGCCCCGGCGAATGCGGGCGATCTCCGGCGGCAAAGGGTCCAATGGATGGTCGAGGACCAGCAGCTTGCCGGCATCGCCGGGGTGATCGTCGAAGGCGATCGGCACCGGCTCGGCCGACTTCAGCGTGACAGCACGCTCCACCGCACCGCCCTTGCTCTCGCCGAAGGGATGGTGGCCACACATAGGCCCCGCAACGGTCCGCGGCTGCGCCACTCGGCCGTGCTGCGTACCCGGCGCGCTCGTGGACGCACAGCCACCCAGAGCGGTGGCGGCGGCCAGGATGATGAAATATTTGTTACGAATGGAACGGCTACACATGATTGGTTTTCATGAGTATAGCTTCAAGGAAGGGCCATGCTTACTCACCTGGATCCCGCCTCGTCGTTGGCAGCAGGACTGCTCATTTGCACTGCTGATGCAGCGCCGGGGTGGGCCTGCGATACAACATCTGATGAGGCTTGACTCTCCCTGCGGCCACGAGGATAGTCAAGTGGGTGCTTAACAATGCCATCAACCTCGATCGGGTCTTCCACGCATTAGCCGATCCCACCCGCCGCGCCATGATCGAGCGGCTCGGCCGCGCGCCGGCTTCGGTGAGTGAGCTGGCGAAGCCCATGCCGCTCTCGCTCGCGGCGATCGTGCAGCACGTGCAGATTCTCGAGGCCAGTGGCCTGGTACGAACCGAGAAAGTCGGCCGGACGCGCACCTGCCGGCTGAATGCCAACGCCCTGGCGCAGGCCGAGCGGTGGCTCGAGGCGCGCCGCGACGAATGGAATTCCCACCTGGATCGGTTGGGCGATTATCTGAAATGAGCGACATCATTTGTCATGGACAATTCACGCTCGAGCGCACGTACAAAGCGAGCCGCGAGCGTGTGTACGAGGCCTGGAGCAACGTCAGCGCGAAAGCGCATTGGTTTATCGGGCCAGAAGGATGGCACGAGGTCCGGCGCGAGATGGACTTTCGAGTGGGTGGCTATGAGCTGCTCGAAGGCCGCTTTGAGAATGGGCGCACGACGCTTTACCAGGCGCGCTTTCATGCGCTCAGCGCCGCGCGTCGCATCGTGTTGGTGTTCGATATGCATCTGAGCGAGGTACACCACTCGACGTCTTTGGTCACGGTGGAGTTTTCGCCCGCGGGCAGAGGCACCCACCTCCGCTTCACCGAGCACGTCGCCTTCCTCGACGGCACGACGAGCGCTGGCAGCCGGGAACACGGCACAGCTGTCCACCTCGACCGGCTCACGACCTGCTTGTCGAAATCGCCCTGATCCACGCGTCATGGGGGTGGCGGAGCATGGTGCCCGCCATCCAGGTCGGAGACTTACATGCAATACATGCTGCTGGCTTATGCGGACGTCAATCAATTCCTGAAGATGACGCCGGACGAGCAAAAACAGACCTACGGGGCTTATATGTCCTTCGTGGAGGCTTTGAAAAAATCGGGCTCATTCCAGGCTTCCGGTCGGCTGCAACCGACCTCGACCGCATCCACGGTACGCGTCTCGAACGGCAAGACGCAGGTTCTGAACGGACCGTACATGGAGACGAAAGAGCAGCTTGGAGGCTACTTCCTGATCGATGTCCCGGATCAGGATGCGGCGATCGCCTGGGCCGCGCGCTGCCCTGCCTCCATCCATGGCACGGTGGAAATCCGGCCGCTGTGGATCCCGCAGGACAGCGAATACAAGCCGGTCTGAACCATGTCCTCCAGCCGAAGCGGCGAACAGGCACGTACGATAGCTGACGCGGTGGCGCGCCGTAGCTACGGCAAGCTCGTCGCCTTCCTTGCGGCACGCACCCGTGACGTCGCTTCGGCGGAGGACGCGCTCTCCGAGGCATTTGCCTCGGCTCTCACAGACTGGCCCGTCAACGGCTGCCCGTCGAACCCGGAAGGGTGGCTGTTGACTGCGGCCCGCCGCAAGCTGATCGATTTCGCCAGGAGGCGGCGCACCGGCGAGACTGCCGGCGAGCAGCTGCGGCTGTTCGCCGAACAGTTGGAAGCAGCCATGTGCGAGGCCACCGACATCGAAATCCCCGACCAACGTCTCGCGCTGATGTTTGCTTGTGCGCATCCCACGATTGAAGCGAGCGTGCGCGCTCCGTTGATCCTGCAAGTCCTGCTGGGCCTGGATGCCGCGATGATCGCCTCCGCTTTCCTGACTTCTCCGGCTGCCATGAGCCAACGCCTGGTGCGCGCGAAGGACAAGATCCGCGAGTCCGGCGTTGCGTTTCGCATCCCCGACCGGCAGGAGTTGCCCGCCAGGCTGGGGGCGGTGCTGGACGCCATCTATGCCGCTTTTTCGGAGGGTTGGACCGACTCCGGCGGCACGGATGTGGCGCGCCGGGACCTCGCAGAGGAAGCGCTCTACCTGGGACATCTGGTCACACAGACGTTGCCCGATGAGCCCGAAGGGCTCGGGTTGTTCGCACTCATGCTCTACGTCGAGGCCCGCCGGCCGGCGCGCCGCGACGGCCGCGGGGACTACGTCCCACTTGCCGACCAGGACCTCACCTCGTGGAACTGGGATCTGATCGATGCGGCGGAAACGCTGTTGGTGCGCGTAAGCTCGATGGGCGCGATAGGCCGCTATCAACTCGAAGCCGCCCTGCAATCGGCGCACGTCCATCGGCGCCGGCAGGGGCATGCCAACTGGCCGGCAGTCATGGAGTTGTATGATGCGCTGCTGGCCCTGTCCGGCTCTCCGGTGGTGGCTCTCAATCGCGCTCTCGCGGTTGCCGAGGTGTCCGGACCTATGGCCGCTCTGGAAATCCTGCAGTCTTTGGCCGAGGACAAGCGCCTGACGGAATACCAACCTTACTGGGCCGCCCGCGCCGAGCTGCTAACGCGGTGCGGCGCGACCGCGGAGGCGCGTGAAGCGTACGAAGTTGCGATCGGTCTCGAGCGCGATGCCGCCGTGCGCCGCTTTCTCCAACAGCGCCAGAGCCAAAGCTGCTAGAGCCGCTCGCGAATCGCGGGCGGCAATAGAGCTTTGTAGCGCCGGCTCAAAGCCATTCTCTGGCCATCCCGGAGCACGAGCTCATAGTCCCCATGAAACATGGGACGCAGCTCGACGATGAAGCTCATTCGCACCACGTGTGAGCGGTGCACCCGGATGAATTCGCCTGGATCGAGCTGCGCGACGAAGCTGGTGAGCGATTCGCGCACCAGGTGAACTTTGCCACCCGCGTGCACCTCGACGTAGTTCCCCGCAGCGGATACGCGCTGGATATCATCGACCGACAGGAACAAAGCGCGGTCCGACTCACGCACGAGGATCTGCCGCGGTGCTGCCGGGCGCCCGGGGAGCTGCGCCAGCAGACGGCGCACCCGCTCTTCCAGATCGCTACGATCGGGTTCCGCCAGCGCGGCCCGGACCCGCTCGGTGCTGCGCATGAAGCGCTCGCGATCGAAGGGCTTCAGGAGATAGTCGACTGCCTGCACCTCGAATGCGCGCACCGCATATTCGGAGTACGCGGTCGTGAAGACGATCAACGGCGCACCGACTCCATGCACCCCATCGATTACATCGAAGCCGCTGCGCGTACCGAGTTGGATGTCGAGATAAATCACGTCGGGTACCGCGGCTGTCACCGCCGCGATGCCCTCGTCCACTGTGGCCGCCTCAGCTACGACCCGGAAGTCTTGCAACTCCGCAATGAAGCGCGCCAGCTTGGCGCGTGCCGGCGGCTCATCGTCGATGAGTATGACGGAGTACGTCACGCCATTACCGGAAAACTGACGGTGACCACGGCACCCCGCGGCGCGCGCGAACCGCAGTCGAGCCTGTGATCACCAGGAAACAACAGCTCGAGCCGGCGCGAGATATTGGCAAGCCCCGTGCCCCCGGAGACAGGGGTGCCGGGGAACCCTTTGCCATCATCACTCACCACGTATTGGAGCCGGCTGCCGCTACGCCGGACTTCTACTCGCAACCAACCATGACCCTCCGCGAGCCCGTGTTTGATGGCATTCTCCACGATCGGCTGCAAAAGCAGCCGCGGTACCAGAACGAGATCCAGACCGCCCTCGACATCGATCTCGAAGGTGAGCTGACCCCGGAAGCGCTCTGACATCATGCCGGCATAGCCCTTGAGCCAGCCCAGCTCGCGCTGCAGCGGCACGAGCACATCGCGATCGGACTCGTAGGCTGCCCTGAGGAGATCGGCGAGCTGTGTGATCATGCGGTCCGCCGCCGCCACGTCCTCATGCATGCGATTGGAGATGGCATTCAGTGAATTGAACAGAAAGTGCGGCTCCATCTGCGCCGTTAGATGATGCAAGCGCGCTTCGCTCAGCTGTGCGGCAAGCTCGATCGCCCGCAACTCCCCGGCGCGCCGCACACGAAACTCCCTCCAGGCAAACACCGCGACCAGGATGACCAGATAGGTGACGAGGTCCTTCTGCAACTCGTAGAAGCCCTGGATGAGCACGTTGCCAAAGTTGTAACGGGCGCCGAAACCGACATAGATGAGCTTACGCAATAACACCATGCCCGTGGTGTGTACGGCGGAGAACACCAGGGCACCAGCCGCATGCAAGAGAATGATCCTCCCGCGCGGCCGGGCATCGACCCGGAATCGGGTCTCGAAGCGGATGACGCAGGGGACGAGCCCGGCGATCACCACCACACTGCTGAGTTCCCATACGAACGGCTTCCATCCGGCGACGTGGGGCGGCTGGTTGATGAAACTGTTGAGACCGAGGTAGGCGCCAAACAACAGCACCAGGACGGCAATGCTCCAGAACGCCCGCCGGGATGGCGCAGCGACCGTAGGACTTCCAGCCAGGCTCGATGCCATGGTGAGATCGTACGCGACCGCGCGGCTTACCGACAATGGATCCGGGGCGAGCGGGACACCCGCAGGGCCGAGCGGCTAGACTTGCCAGATCGGCAACTTGGAGGCACTGCCCATGCGCAAGGCTGGCACACTCACCCGCGTTCTCCTGGCTCTCGTCCTGAGCCCCATGGCCGGATATTCCGCGCCACGGGCGACTTTCACCATGGAGCAGGTGCTCCATTATCCCTATGCGACGGAGCTCGCGGCAGCGGAGCGGGGCGACGCCATTGCGTGGGTGCGCGATCTCGAGGGTGTGCGCAATGTGTGGTTCGCGCACGGGCCTGACTTCTCGCCCGTGCAACTCACGCATTACACGGCAGACGATGGCCAGGAGATAACACAGCTCACCTTCTCGCCGGATGGCACGCGACTCGTCTATGTGCGCGGCGGCGATCACGACGCCAACTGGCCGGCGGAAGGCAATCTGGCCCCCGACCCAACAGCGTCGGCCGAACAGCCGGTAGTCACCATCTGGACTGTCCCGTTGAACGGTGACGGCGTGCCGCAGAAGGTCGCGGAAGGCGACACGCCAGCGATTTCCTCGCGTGGTCAGCTTGCCTACACCAAGGATGACCATGTCTGGACAGCAGGGCTCGACGGGCAAGGCAAGCCCGAGCAGCTGTTCTTCGATCGCGGCAAGGACAGCGATCTACGCTGGTCGCCCGACGGCAGCCAGCTCGCCTTCGTGTCCAACCGCGGCGACCATTCCTTCATCGGCGTCTTCACCGCCAAAGACGCGCCGCTGCGTTATCTGGCGCCCTCCACCGACAGGGACCTCTCGCCGCGCTGGTCTCCCGACGGTCGGCGTATCGCGTTCGTGCGGCGCCCCGGCGAGGGCGGTCCGCCGCAACCGATACTGAAGCAAACCCCGCAGCCGTGGTCGCTCTGGGTCGCTGCTACCGCCGACGATTCTGCGCATCTCCTCTGGCAGAGCCCGAACACGCTCGCTGGCTCCTACCCAGACGTACAAGGGGAGGCCAACCTGTACTGGGCGGCCGCTGACCGGTTGGTTTTCCTTTCCTATGTCGATGACTGGCCGCATCTGTACTCGATTGCGGCCTCCGGGGGGACGCCCCTGTTGCTTACGCCAGGCGCTTTCATGGTCGAGCATGTCAGCGAAAGCCGCGACCGTCGCTTCATGATCTATGACGCCAACACCGGCACCACCTCGGGCGATGGTGACCGTCGCCACTTGTTCCGCGTCCCGGTCGATCGCCCGGCAGCCACGCCATTGACCTCCGGCGAATCCCTCGAATGGGCACCGGTGATCGCCAGTGATCACACGGTCGCCTTCGTCTCGGCCACCGCCCAACAACCTCCATCGATCGGTGTCATCGATCTCGATGGACAGCGGCGCAAGGCTCTGGCCGCCGGCACGGTCCCGGCGGATTTTTCCACTGCCCAACTCCTGACACCGCGGCCCGTGACGTTCAAAGCCGCGGATGGAATGGTCGTTCATGGCCAGCTCTTCGAGAGCAAGAGCGCGCCAGCGGGAAAAAACCCGCCAAGGCCCGGCATCGTCTTCGTACACGGCGGCCCGCCGCGTCAGATGCTGCTCGGTTGGCACTACATGCAGTACTACAGCAACGCCTACGCGGTGAATCAGTATCTCGCCGCACACGGCTTCGTGGTGCTGGCGGTGAACTATCGCCTCGGTATCGGCTATGGCAGGGCTTTCCAACAGCCCGAGCATGCCGAGTGGCGGGGCGCCGCCGAATACCAGGACATCGTGGCCGGCGGACGCTTCCTCCAGATGCTGCCGGGGATAGATCCGCAGCGGATCGGCATCTGGGGCGGCTCTTACGGCGGACTGTTGACGGCACTCGCGCTCGCTCGTAATTCCGACCTGTTCGCCGCCGGAGTCGATCTCCATGGCGTGCACGACTGGTCGCGCTTGATGGATGAGCTGGCGGGCCGTCAGCTGACACGCTTCGAGAAGGGCGACCGCGAGGAGGCACTCAAGGTTGCCTGGGAGTCGTCTCCCGATGCCAGTGTCGATACCTGGAAATCACCCGTCTTACTCATCCACGGTGACGACGATCGCAACGTATGGTTCCAACAAACGGTTGATCTCGTCCAACGCCTCCGCATGCACGAGGTCCCGTTCGAGGAGCTCGTGATTCCAAACGAGATTCACGGCTTTCTGCGCAGCGCGAGCTGGGTGCGCGCCGATCGAGCCACCGCGGGTTTTTTTGCACGCGTGTTCAAGACGCCTGCCGACTGAGCGCGCCCCGGGGGTCAGCCAGGCCTCGACCACAACATGGCTGCGGCGATCACCGGAATCCATGCCGCGGCGTAAGCGATCGCACCCCAGATGCGATCGCCCGATGTTGCGGTAGATTCAGCGAATAGACGTGCGATCGTGCGCGCGGTGATCTGTCTGGTCGGCGCACGAATGCGCGCATAGCGCGGCATGGTCATTACCTCGAGAGTCGCCCTGACAACGCTGCGGAAATCCGTTCGGTCGCTGACCTCGGCGGCTACCGCCCGGCGTAACCGATAACTCAGTAGCTGCTGCGGCAACAGCGCGATCCAGACCACGCCCAAAACCGTAAGCAGCGGATCGCGCGTGTAAGCCGCCAGGCCAAGCAGACCCGCTGCGCTGGCGGCATGCACGCCCCACCGCCAGGCACTCTCGGGCCGGCTGAGGGCTTCCAACGCCCTACCTCCATCCAACGGCGTGAAGGGCAGAAGGTTCAAACCATTCAGAATCAGCAGTGTCAACGCCGAAATGTGCAGCAAGCGCATCGGACCACAGACATGCTCGATCACCAGCAACAACACCGCGAGCCACAATCCCGGTAGCGGACCGGCCAGCAACACCAGGAGACGATTGCGCACCGAGGTCGCGACCGGCCTCCCGACAGTCATCGCGCCAAGCAACGGGATGAAGAATACGTGCACGTCACGGTAGCCGAGCGCGCGCATGGCGAAGGCATGACCTGCCTCATGTAAAGTCACGGCAGCGAGAATCAATGCCGCGACATAAGCATTCCAGAGCCAGGTCATTGCCGCGAACGACACCAATGCGGTCAGCATGATTGCTGTCAGAAGCGGCCAGGGGATCCCGGGCGCGGCTTGCGGGTACTCGGCGACCTGCAGTGTGTCGTGCAGATCCGCTTCGATCCGCAGGGTACGCTGCTCTTCAAAAGAGATGGGCGGCAGGATGGACGCGACCACGGCTTGGGTCGTACGCGGCGGCGGGCGGGCGCCGAACAGCTTCTGGGAGTTATGAGTCAGAGCGAAGGCGCCCCGCAAGGTAAAGCGATCCAGTGCCGGATCCCTTGTCGAGACGGTCCATTTACGCGCTCTGTAAAAGGCCCGCACCGCTCTCACATCCGCCTCGACACGATGAAAGAGCCGTTCCAGATTCGCCTCCTCCGCCGTGCCGGTGGTGGGCTCCATAGAGAGACGCGCCTTGTGACGCTCGACGAGCTCGCTCACCGATAAGCCCGCATAGCCTTCAATACGCATATCAGGGGGTGCGCCCGCACCCGAGAACGGCGTGTTCAGCGTGACCATCTGCTCTCGCTCACCGAGGTCCGTTCTGATCTCGAGCTCCACCAGCAGGCCGTATTCGGGGGCCCAATGCCGGCGCACGAACGCATAGCCGGGCAGCTTTTCGTTCATATAGATGCTCATCGGCAGGGGCGCGCCGTAATGCGTCAGCATTGGCGTGATCTGTCCGAAGCCGAGGTGGCGAAAGCCGGCGGTAGCCAGCTCCGCGTCCAACAGCCTCAGCAGCCGCAGCTCCCCGGGATCGATCTGCTCGCGCGAGACGGGCCGCAAGCGGACTTCGCGCAAGGCACTCGTCAGGTAAAGGCGTGCGCCCAACAAATAGCGCAGGCCCCGTAGCAAGAGGTAACCGAACGCTGCCCATGCCAGCAGCGCCTGAGGAGTTATCGCACCCATGCCTCCATGTTACCACCGCAGAACACGCTGTTGATCGCGGCGCCACCGACTACCAACCAGATGAACAGGACCGCACCCAACAGCATGGGCTTCACGCCCGCGCGGCGGATGGCCGAAAGATGCGTCGTCAATCCCAACGCTGCCATCGCCATGGCCAACAGGAACGTATCCGTATTGGTCGTGGCAGCCACGAGCGGGTGTGGCAGCAGATCGAGCGAGTTGAAGAGGACCACGGCAACAAAGGCGAACGCGAACCATGGCAAGCGCAGTTTGCTGGCGCCAGTGGTCCTGGCGCCGCTTTGCGTTCGCGCCAGGTAACCCGAGATGGCGAGCAGGAAAGGCGCCAGCATCATGACCCGCACCATTTTGGTGATGACGGCCGTATCCGCGGTCGCGGCGCTGATGGAATTCCCGGCGGCAAACACTTGCGCCACTTCGTGGATCGTCGAGCCCGCGTAGATGCCAAATGCCTTCGAGCCGGCCGGCAGCAGGTGCCAATGCAGGTTCAGCTCGTAAAGAGCCGGATACAGAAAGATGGCCAACGTACCGAAGATGACAACGGTCGAAACGGCAACCGTGACCTGCTCGGATCGGGTTCGTAGCAGCGGCTCGGTGGCCATGACCGCGGCGGCCCCACAGATCGCGTTGCCCGCACCGATGAGCATCGCGGTCGGGCGATCCAGTCCGAACACACGCGTGCCCAGTACGAGAGCGAGGGCGAAAGTCGAGCTCAACAACACCGCATCGATCAGAACACCGGCGAGGCCGACCTGGCCGATGTCGTGCAATGTCAACCGCAGCCCGTAGAGAATGATGCCCAGCCGTAGCAGCGTCTGCTTCGCGAGCCCGACGCCCGCGCCGCTGGTGGCCGCAACAGACGGATAGACCGTGTTGCCGAGCACGATGCCCAGAACAATGGCCACGGTAAGCGCGCTCATCCCGTGCGCCTGCAGCCAGTCGCTGGAGCCGACGCGGATGGCGATTGCCGCCACCGCCGCAGTGAGAAGGAGTCCCGGCACGAAGCGCAACTGGCCCATGACGTTCCTTTGAGTGGTCCGTTGCCGCCCACTCTAGACAGCGCCGATCAAGCAATCCAACGGATAATTACTGTAGGATCTACCTATTCTATCGTTTGATTCGAGGATATCTCCCCATGAGCACGCTACGACTCACGCTGCGGCAGTTGCAGATCTTCAGTGTCGTCGCCGAGAGTGGCAGTACGGCTGCCGCCGCGGAGGCGATCGCTCTATCACAGTCCGCAACCAGCGCTGCCATCAACGAGCTGGAAAGACTCTTGGAGCTGCAGCTTTTCGACCGGGTGGGCAAACGGCTGCAACTCAATGACAATGGCCGCGCGCTCCTCCCGCAGGTGCGGGATCTGCTGGACGCGGCGGGTTGGATAGAGCGTTGGGCGCTCGATCGGGATTCCCAGATCGGCACGCTGCGTATCGGTGCGAGCACCACCATCGGAAACTATCTTCTCCCGGGTGTTTTGGCGGGCTTTCGCGCCAGCCTGCCGGAGCGGGCGCGGGAAAACTGGCATGTGCAGGTGACCGTCGCCAACACCTCGGCCATCGCCTCGCGGGTGGCTTCGTTCGAGTTGGATCTCGGCTTGATCGAGGGTCCCTGTCACGAGCCGGATCTGGTCGTGCGGCCCTGGCTGGAGGATGAGTTGGTAGTGGTCGCCGCGGCGAATGACCCGATAGTGCCACGCGGCCGGCGTACCATCTCAAATGACACGCTCAGCAAGGCAACGTGGTTGTTACGCGAGCCGGGCTCCGGCACGCGCGAGATCGTCACCCAGCTGCTGGTGCCCCACTTGCATCACCTGCGGGCGGGCATCGAGTTCGGCAATCCGGAGGCGATCAAGCGCGCGGCGGCCAGCGGGCTGGGCATCACCTGCTTGTCACAGTACGTCGTGGCGGATCTGCTGCAGTCGCGCGTGCTCGTCGCGCCACCCACCGAGCTGCCCGCCCTGAAACGGTACTTCTACCTGGTGAGCCATCGGTTGAAAAAACCAACACGCGGCCTCGATCTGCTGCTGAAGTTCCTCGAGGAAGTGCGTGCCCGCCCGCGCAACTCACGGGTCCCACTTCCCGCGGGACGCTAGCCTGCGGGCTCGGCGGCAGGTGGTGGCGCCGCGCTGTATGCTTGCTCCAATCTGGCGAGCTCTTTCGGGTCGATGTCGGACACGGCCGCCACATCCAATCCGCCCTGGTGCCAGGCGCGCAGCGAATAGCCGCGCAGCCGCTCGATGTGGGGCAAGCCTTCGAGCTCGCGGCCCGTCGGGCTCGACAGCACGTTGATGATATGACCATGCTTGCGGTAGATCACCGCGGCAACCGGCTCGTGGCGCAGATAATCCAGTCGGCCACCAACCAACTCGAAGCCGTCGGCGGCGAGATCGGGCACCGGAGGGGAGAAGTCCAGCTTGCCCGCGAACCAGGGCTTCACGGTGTGACGGTCGGTCGAGAGCACATCATTCAGATGGTCGGCCTGCAAGGAGCGCACATGCGCTGCAACAATCGCATTCGCTTCGAAAGAGCGCTGTTGTAGCAACACCGTCGCCAACAGGCCGCTCGCGGCCACCGCCACAGGCCAGCCGGCCCACAGCAGCCACGGCGCTCGACGGCTCGCCTGCCGAGCCGGATCGCCGCTGCTTGCCGTCGCAGCCGATTGGTTTATTTCGGCGGCAATCCGCCGCCGCAGCGACTCTGGAGCGGCATAACGAAGCTCCGGGTTTCGCAGGTTGGAGGAAAGCATCTGCTGTCCCTCGTAGTGCCGCTGGCAGTCGGGGCATGTTGCGAGATGCGCCTGGAGGTCAGAGGTATTCCTGGCATCCAGCTCACCATCCAACAGCGGGCCGAGCCAGCGGCGCGCTTCTTTGCAATTCATGACATCGCTCCTGTTGCGCCCGCGCGCTCGAGCCACATCTTGCGCAGCAGCTCGCGGGCCCGCGCCAATCGCGACATCACGGTGCCGATGGGCATCCCGGTGAGCTCGGCGATCTCCTTATACGAGCAATCATTCAGCTCCCGGAGCACCAGAGTCTCGCGAAATTGCACGGGCAATGCTTCGATCATTTCCCGCACCGCCTCACACTGCACAGCCTGTTCGAGGATACGCTCCGGATCGAGGTCCCGCTGCGCCTGGTCTGTTTCGTGGGTCATACCCAGCAGATCACTGTCAGGTGACTCACCAGTAAGCGATTGCAGGTTCGTTTGCACAGCTTTCTCCCGCCAGGCGTAAAAACAGTTGCGCACGATCTTGAGCAGCCATCCGCGTGCCTCCCGGCCACGCAAGGAATCGACGTGGCGAAATGCTCGCAGCGCGGCCTCCTGGACAATGTCCTCCGCCACGGACCCGTCGCGCGCAAGGTAGCGAGCGAACGTATAGGCGTCGTCCAACAAGGGCTCGATGAGGTCACGAAATCGTTGCGCACGCTTATCCACGTCTTTGCCCATTCACAGTAGATCGCCGCAGGTGCGGCTTTATTCCAGGAACGCGAATCTTTGCAGTCGCAGCTTACCGCGACGGAATAGAGCTCCGCGAGACCCGATCGTTTGCGGTAGTTGTGTCAACGAGAACAGGAGAAATCCGCATGTCGAATCAAGACTCCGTCAACCAGGGACGCCGCGGGGCGCTGAAATGTCTTGCCTACGGAGGAGCCGGGACGCTCTTCACGCTCTCGGGGGGCGTGCTCACGGCGCTGGATCTGACCTCCGCCGCCGCGGCCACACCCGCCGGCAAGAATGGCTTACCGCTCTTCCTGCAGATCAGCGACACCCACATCGGCTTCAACAAGGAAGCCAATCCGGACGTCGCCGGCACCCTGACCCGGACGATTGCCATGGTCAATGCCATGCCCCAGAAGCCGCCCCTCGCGATCCATACCGGGGATATCACTCACCTCTCCAAGCCCGCCGAGTTCGACACGGCGGCATCCTTGTTGTCGCAGCTCAAGATAACAGAGATCCACACCACACCGGGCGAGCACGACGTCGCCGACGTGAATGTTACGGAGTATTTCACGCGTTACGGCAAACCCTCGCAAAACCGGGGCTACTACAGCTTCGACCATCACGGCGTGCACTTCGTCAGCCTGATCAACGTGCTCAACTTCAAAGCCAACGGGCTCGGCAATCTCGGCCATGACCAGCTCGAATGGCTCGAGCAGGATCTGAAGGGCCGGTCGGCGAGCATGCCGATCGTTGTGTACGCTCACATGCCTCTGTGGACCGTCTACGAGCCGTGGGGCTGGGGCACCGGCGATGCCGACCAGGCCATGAGCTACCTGAAGCGTTTCGGCTCGGTCACGGTGCTCAATGGCCATATCCACCAGATCGTGCAGAAGGTCGAGGGCAACATCACCTACCACACCGCCCGCTCCACCGCCTATCCGCAGCCGAGCCCTGGACAGGGAAGCGGACCGGGCCCCCTGAAGGTACCCAGCGACGAGCTACCTAAAATGCTCGGCGTCAGCAACCTGACCCTGAAACAACATCCCAGCTCGCTGGCCTTGACCGACACCACCCTTGCCTGACCTAGCCACCATGAAAAACCAGCTGATGTGCCTCGCTGCGCTCCTGTTTGCCACCCCGGTCTTTGCCGCCGAGGAGACCGTCTCGATCAAGGAGTTTGCGTTCTCGCCGGTGTCCATGACCATTACCCCCGGCACCACCGTGCGCTGGAAAAACCTGGATGGCGAGCCACACACCATCCGCAGCGTCGATGCGACGTTCCGCTCCGACGCGTTGGATCAGAACGACAGCTTCGTGTTCAAGTTCGACAAACCGGGGACGTATCGTTATGTTTGTTCCATTCATCCCCAGATGATCGGCACGATCATCGTCAAGAACCGCTGAGCGGCGCTGTGTAACGGACCTCCAGCAACCCCCGGGCCACCGATGGCGGCGTCCTTGACGCTGCCATCGACCCTCTACTGGCCCTGAGCTGACCTGCATGGCTTGAACTCCGCCGGCGTCCCCCTCAGACTCGACGCTCCTTCACGTAGGGATGCTCTTCCAGATGACCGCACGCCGCAGGTTCCTAGCACAAGCCACCGCAGCGGCTGTCGCCGCACCCTTTATCGTCACCAGCCTGACTCGCGCGCGGGCAACCGAACCCCACAAGAAACTGGGGTTCGCGCTCTGCGGGCTGGGAAGTCTCAGCACTCATCAGATCGCCCCCGCCTTCCAGAAGACCCAGCATTGCCGGCTGGCCGGGATCGTCACCGGCACCCCGGCCAAAGCGGCCGAATGGAAGTCACGCTATGGCATCCCCGACCGGAGCGTCTATACCTACGAGACCATGCACAAGATGGCGGACAACCCCGACATCGACGTCGTCTACGTGGTCACCCCGAATTCGCTGCACCTCGATCACACCGTCGCGGCAGCCAAGGCCGGCAAGCATGTCTTCTGTGAAAAACCGATGGAAATCTCGGCGGAGCGCTGCCAGAAGATGATCGATGCCGTCAAGGCAGCCAACCGCATGCTCGGTATCGCCTACCGGTGCCAGTTCGAGCCCCACCACCTGGAATGCATGCGCCTCGCCCGCTCCCGGGAGTTCGGCGCGCTGAAGGTGATCGACGCCTACTTCGGCTTCAACATCGATCCGACCGCGTGGCGCTTGAAGCGGGCGCTGGCTGGGGGCGGTCCCTTGATGGATGTGGGTATCTATGCCTTGCAGGCCACTCGCTACCTCACGGGCGAAGAGCCTGTCTGGATAGCCGCCACGACGACCAAAGGCGACTCGGCACGGTTCGCGGAGGTCGAGGAGTCAGTCCTCTGGCAGGCCAGGTTCCCCGGCGGCGCGGTCAGCCATTGCGGTGCCAGCTACGGCGCCGCCTCCGCGGGCTACTTCCGCGCAATCGCCGAGCACGGTTGGTTTGGGCTGGATCCCGCTTTCAACTATGGAGGCATCCAGGGAATGCGCAGCGACGGCAAGCCGCTCGATTTCCCGCAAACCGATCATTTCGCGACCGAAATGGATGACTTTGCCCAATGCATTCTCGAACAGAAGCCGTCCAAGGTGTCCGGCGAGGAAGGGCTGCGCGATGTCAGGATCATGATGGCTATCTACGAGTCGGCCCGTACGGGCAAGCCGGTCGACTTGTCCCGCGTCGCGCCCGTTGGCGCTTCTCGGGATTCCCTTCGCTCCGCTTCGGTCGAAGGCTTGAGCGCTCAGTCGGGCGTGATGACCACCTTCCCGCGGGCGTGACCGGTTTCCAGGTAGCGGACCGCCTCGGAAATCTCCCCGAGCTCGTAGCTGCGATCGATGACCGGGGTCAGCTTACCGGACTGCATCAGCGCCACCAGCGCCGTCAGGCGCTGCTGATCGATATCGGCCAGCATGAAGTCGAATTTCTGGCTCACGAACGGCGCCAGGATCATGGCCTCGAGCGGCACGATCAGAGGACCGAGCCATGGATCGTGGCTTTGCGCCCCGATGATGACGAAGACGCCATCACGTTTCATGATACGGCGGTAAGCCAATAGCGGGTGATTGCCCACCGCATCCAGGACCACGTCGTAGCGCTCATTCTCCTGCGTGAAATCCTCCCGGGTATAGTCGATGATGCGGTCCGCGCCGAGGGACCGTACGAGCCCGACATTTCTCGTACTGCACACCGCGGTCACATTGGCGCCGGATGCCTTGGCAATCTGGACGGCGAAAGTTCCAACACCGCCGGATGCACCGTTGATCAGAACCTTTTGTCCGGGCTGGATCCGGGCCTCATCGCGCAGCGCCTGCAACGCCGTGACCGCCGCTACCGGGACGGCCGCAGCCTGTTCGAAAGTGATGTTGGCTGGCTTCAGCACGACTGCCCCGCCCTCACGAACCTTCACATACTCGGCGAGTGCGCCATCCCTACCACCAAACACCTCGTCGCCCGGGTGAAATCGCTGTACCTTGGCCCCGATGGCAGTGACAGTGCCCGCGAAATCAACGCCGATGCGCGGGTCTTTGGGCGCCCCCAATCCCACACCAAAACGCATGACGTACGGTTCGCCGCGCATGTAATGCCACTCCAGCGGATTGATCGAGGCCGCGCGTACCTTCACGAGAATCTCGTTGTCCGCAAGCGTCGGCCGCTCGACTTCCTCGACTTTCAGCACTTCAGGCGGACCATAACAACGGTACACGACAGCCTTCATCCGCGGCGCATTACCCGCCGCCGGCGCGGATCCGCATGCGGAGTCATGACTCAGGAGAACGGCGACGGCGATAACCGCTAGCACCACGAGGGTCAGGATGGCGCTGACGATCTTTCGCAATGTAGTCATAGAGCTCACCGTCCGCGTTGGGATTTCAGTGTACCGTCAAAACGGCCAAGCTGTTCTCCCTCGCGCCGGCACGTGCGGGCGGCGCGACGAAACGAGCCATGATCTAACGTGAGGTTTCGGCGTCCAACCACTCCAGGTAGGCCCGCGATCCGGCAATCACCGGGACGGCGAGCACTTGGGGTGTCTCGTAGGAATGCAACTCGGCTATGAGCGCTTCGATCGCCGCGTAGTCGGCCTGTCTGGCCTTGATCATGAGCCGCACTTCGGCGCTAACCTCGATGGCCCCCTTCCACCTGTAGGAACTGGTGATATCGCTCGCCTGCACGCAGGCGGCGAGCTTCCTCTCCAGCAGCGCCGTGGCGAGCGCTCGCGCCTGCTCCTCATTTGCAACAGTGGTCATGACGACTACGTACTCGACTGGCTCAGCGGCCATGGTTGTGCTCCTCGTTCCGTCACCGCTTCCGTGGGCCTGGCGCACGCGCCCGGCACTTCACACGGTGACTACGATCTTGCCCACCTGTTGGTTCGACTCCAGATAGCGGTGCGCGGCAGCGATTTCCGCCAGCGGAAAGGTCTTGGCGATCACCGGCTCGAGACGCCCCGAGGCGAGCCCCTGCAGAATCAGCTCGTGGTAGTGTTTGAAACGCTCCGGGCGGTTCCAGATGGTGGAGGAAACCCAGCCGCGGATGCTCAGGCTCTTCAGGGCCATGGGCCAGTGCGGATAGGGGGTCTCCTGGCCGCTCAATCCACCGTAGATGAGGATGATGCCTTCCTCCGCTGCGGCTTGCGCGAGCTTCTCGACCTCGGGCCCGCCGACCGGATCGAAAATGACACGGGCGCCCTTACCGCCAGTGATCCGCCGCACCTCCGCCACCAGATCGGTTGCATCTGTCGCGATGACATGCTTGGCGCCGCGCTGCTCGAGCGCCGCCGCCTTGGCCGACGTTCGTGTCGTCGCGACCGGCACCGCACCCACCCAGTTCGCCAGCTGAATAGCGGCCAGACCAACACTGCTGGAGGCGGCACGGATCAGCACGTATTCGCCTACTGCCGCGCGGCCGGCCTCGATGATGCCCAGTGCCGTAAAGTATTGCATCCAGATGGAAGCGGCTGCGGCGACGCTCAGCCCCGGCGGTGGCGCGAGCAGGCTGCGAGCCGGAACGATAGCGCGCTCGCCGTACAATCCATATTCCCCGAGTCGATAGTTGGGTATGACACAGACGCGCTCGCCAACTTGCCAGCCCTGCACACCCGAGCCGGCCGCCTCGATGATGCCGACACCTTCATAACCCATCAACGTCGGAAACTTCGGGGTCATGGGGTAGCGACCCGCCCGGAACATGGCCTCGGAGCGATTCAGGCCGATAGCCTCGACCCGTAACCGGACCTCGCCCGGTCCCGGCTCGCCGACCTCGATGTCCTCGATTCGCAGCTCCTCCGGACCCCCATGTCGATAAACCCGGACGACTTTGCTCATGTCGCGACGATCTCCAGAATCATGACCTGACGGCGGTCACCCAACTCACGTAATGCCGCACCAAGGGCCGCGCGCGAGGTGATCGCGCGATGCGCGTAGCCATAGGCCGCGGCGATGTGCCCGAAATCCGGCGGACGGACATCCACCCCTGCCGGCTCGATTCCGGCAGCGATCATGGCTGTTCTGATCTCGCCGTAGCCCTGATTGTTCCAGATGACCACAGCCGTCCAGGCGTCGACGTCACGGAGAACCGCGAGCTCACTCATGGAAAACTGCAGTCCTCCATCGCCCACGAGACAGATCACCGGTCTATCCGGTGCTGCCAAACCGGCTCCGGTGGAAGCGGGAAGCGCGTAGCCCAACGTTCCGTATCCTGTTGCCGAGTTGAACCAGGAGCGCGGCGCGCTCGCGTTGAAGCCCAGGTTACCGGCGTAGACGAGTTGGGTTGAGTCTCCCACGAACAATGCGTTCGGCAGTGTGTCGCGCATCATATCGAGTAGCTCGATGTGCTGCCGCAGAGCCGGCGAGAAGCGCGCCACTGCCTCGAGCCCGGCAGCGCGTGCAGCCGCAGCTCGGGCCGCGCCAGCGCTCGAGCGCGGACTCCCGAGATCGTGCGACTCGAGCCGAATCAGGGTGTCGCGCGCCTCGCCACACAGGCCTATCACTGGCATCGCCCCGCGATTGAGCTGTTCCGGATCGATGTCGATGCGGATCAACTGCGGCGGATTCGGGAAATCGGCTTTGAGCTCGTGGGAGTAGTCCGTCGGGCCAAACTCGCTACCTACGGCAATAACCAGATCGGCAGCGGCGATCAGGGACCGACACGGCGCGAGCATCGGGCTTATCGGTACCGCAAGGGGGTGGCCGGAAGGCAACACTCCGCGTGCATTGGCAGTCATCACGACCGGAGCATCGAGCCGCTCGGCCAAGCGCCTGACCTCCGCGTCCGCCCGTACAGCTCCACCGCCGGCGATGATCACCGGCCGACACGCCGTGCGAGCTTTGGCCGCTGCTGACTCCAGCAGCACGGGGTCAGGTCGGGGGGGCGATGCCGTCGCTTCGGGCAACGGCAAATCGCTCGCATCTGCGGCGAGGACATCGAGTGGTATCTCGATATACACCGGCCGCGGCCGCCCGGATGCAAACAACGAAAACGCGGCGGACAGGGCGGGAGGCAGTTCTGCCGGGCTGCGGATCGCGAAGCTCGCCCCGGCAACACCACTGGCCAGCGCCCGCTGCTCGGGCAGCTCGTGCAAGAACCCCTGGCCGTTGCCGCTCTCGCCGTAACGATTCTGGCTCGAAATCACGAGCAACGGGATGGAGTCGCCATAGGCCTGTCCCATGGCGGTCAGGATGTTGGTCAAGCCAGGCCCGGTAATGGTGAAACAAACACCGGGGCGGCCACTCACGCGCGCATAACCGTCCGCCATGAACCCGAGTCCCTGCTCGTGGCGTCCCGCCACGTGTCGGATCGGTCCACGGGCCAACCCTCTGTAGAGCTCGAGGTTGTGCACCCCCGGGATCCCGAAGACATGTCGGACTGCGCGCGCCGCCAGTGCCTCGAGCAGATAGACACCGAGTTTCCTCATGTCGTGCTCACCTCAGGCGCCCTGCCGGCCGGGACCAACCGTGACCAGTCGAGCGGCTCGATTTTCGGCAGCATCCATACCCAACCGACCAGGCCCAGTATGTTGACTGCGCCAGCGAGCAGAAAAGCACTGGCAAAGTGTCCTGTGGCCTGCAACAGCACCCCGGTGACCAGGGGCGCGAAAAAACCGGCGAGATTGCCGCAGGCGTTCTGCACCCCGACCCAGCGCCCGGTGGCCGTCGGTCCGGCGATGATCTGCGAGATGGCGTAGACCCCGGGCGAGGAGATTCCGGCAGCGATCTCGAACAGGCACAAACAGGCAATGCACCCTTGCAAGGGCAATATCTCCATGCCCACCATCGCGCCCATGGAAGCGATGTGCCCGAAGGCCATCAGCGACTTGTAGAAGGCGCTCGTCGAGCGGCCGGAGCGCCTCCAGGCGGCCGTTACCCAGCCGGCCCCGAGCGCGCTCAGCGCATTTATGAGGTATGCGCTGCCCGCGACCGTAGCCATGCCGCTCATCGAGAAGCCGCGCTCTCTCACGAGATAATCGGGCAGCCAGCTGAGAATGAAGTAGAAGTTATAATTGGCGCCAAACAATCCGAGCGACGCGCCCCACAGGCCGCGCTGCTTCAGGATCAGTGCGAAGGTCGGGCCCTGCGGGACTGGCGCGGCTGCGGTGTGCTTGCCGGGCACGCGCAGGCGCAGATTGAACAGCGGCCACACGCACGACAGTGATACCAGGCCGAACATGACAAACACCGCACGCCAGCCATAATGAGGCATCAGCAGCCCGCCCAACACGGTGCCGATTGCCGGGCCGACCAGGTAACTGAAGCCGAGCACGCCATTCGCGGTATCGATCTGCGCCGGGCGCAGCTGGCTGGCAAAGAGTTGGGAAGAGCACGGGAAGGCACCGCTTTCGCCGATCCCCAGCAGCAGGCGCAACAAAAGCAGTGACCAGAATCCCGTGGCGAAGCCAGTCAACAGGGTGGCCACGGACCAGATCGTGACACCCGCGGCTAGCACTCGATGCGCGCCGTAGCGCTCACCCAGCCATCCCGCGGGGACCATCAGCGCCACGTAGCCGTAGTAGAAGCTCGAAAGCAATACGCCGAGTTGCGCGGGGGACAGACCCAGCTCGCCCTGGAGCAGCGGGACGGCGGTGGCGAGGTTGCCGCGATCGACGTAATTGATCAACAGCGCTGCGGAGACTAGCAGCACCAGCCGCACGGGACCCGATGGCGAGCGCTCAACACTGCCGGCAGGCATGCAACCCCCGAACGGTAAGACCCGGCCTCGAATGATCATACGCAAATCCGGTAGTATTTGACGACTTAAAAAGGGGCGACTCAAAAGAGGAGGTCGAATGCCCAAGATCCGCATGCTGGGAGTCCTTGCCGCTCTGGTGACGGGAGTGGCGGGCGCAGCGAATCATGCCGCCAGCGCGAGCACCCAGAGCACCCAGGACGCGCGGGTCGCGAAAGAGATTCTCGCGGAGCTGCTGGCCATCGACACGACTTACGAGAAAGGCACGGTGGCTGCGGTCGAAGCGCTGCGCAGGCGTTTCCTGGCTGGAGGATTCGCGAGCACGGACCTCACCGTGGTGGCCTATCCGGGCAACCCCTCGCAATCCAACCTGATCGTGCGGTTGAAGGGCCGTGGTGAGGGCAAGCCCCTCCTCTACTTGTGCCACCTCGATGTCGTTGCCGCTAAACCCGAGGACTGGACCGTGCCACCGTTCGCCCTGACGGAAAAGGACGGCTGGATCTACGGCCGCGGCAGTCTGGACATGAAGGGCGAAGACGCGAATGTCGCAGCCGCATTGCTGCACCTCAAGAGCGAGAGAGTCGTGCCGGCGCGCGACATCATCGTAGCCTTCACGCCCGCTGAGGAGTCAGGGGGCACCGAGGGTGTGGGCTGGCTGCTGAGCGCGCACCGTGACCTGATCGATGCGGGGCTGGTGTTGAACCCGGATTCCGGAACTGGCGCGTTCCGTGCGGGACGCAGACTCTTCTACGGCGTGCAGACCAGCGAAAAAGTCTATGTGACATTCACCGCGGAGGCCACCAACAAGGGCGGCCACAGCTCGGAGCCGCGCCCGGACAACGCCATCTATGAGCTCACCGCGGCCTTGGATCGGCTGGCCGCCTTCAAATTCCCCATCCGCCTCACAGACACGGTGCGGGCGTTCTACGCTGGACAGGCGCAATTGGTCACGGGCGCGCAGCAAGCAGACATGCGCGCGGTCGGCAAAGGCGACGTGGCAGCCGCGGAGCGTCTGGCTGCAGATCCAACGGACAACGCCCAGTTGCGCACCACCTGTGTCGCAACGATGTTGGAAGCGGGACACGCGGAGAACGCACTGCCGCAACGCGCACGCGCGACCATACAGTGTCGGATGTTGCCTGGCGACACACAGGAGCAGATCAAAGCCACGTTGGAGCGTGTATTGGCCGACACGGCTCTGCACGTGACAGTCACGCGGCCGGCGACTCCGAGTCCGGAGTCACCGCCGAGCGATGCCATCATGGGAGTGTTCCGTCGCGTGGTGCAATCCATGTGGCCGGGCCTGCTCGTGATACCGAGTATGGACGCGGGCGCGTCCGACTCGAAGTACACCCGCGCGGCAGGCATTCCCAGCTATGGCGCCATCTCAAACTTCTATGACCTGGAAGACATGCGCGCGCACGGCCAGGACGAACGGATCCGGGCGGACCGCTTCGCGGCAGGCGCGGAGCTATCTTATCGTTTGATGAAAGCCTTCAGCAGCGCGGGTGCACCTTGACGGTTCGGGCGCGGAACAGTGTGGCCGGCGCGGTGCCCGCGATGCTGGCACTGCTGTCGCTGCTGGCATCGCCCGCACCGTCGGTCGGCGCCGAAGCCCCAGTGCTGCCCAAATCCAACACAACCCGCCTGATACTACTCGGCACGGGAGGCGGCCCACGAGGCACGGCCGAGCGTGCGCAACCCGCCAACGCTCTCGTCGTCAACGGCAAGCCCTACCTCATCGATGCGGGCAATGGAGTGGCGCACCAGCTGGTGCTCGCCGGTATCCCCTTCACCACTATTCGACAGATTTTCATTACGCACAACCACGATGACCACAACGCCGATTGGGGCACGTTGATGGGCAGGGAATGGTCGGCGGGACAATATGAGCCCATGACGGTGTACGGACCGCGGGGCACCGAATCCATGCGCAAGGGATTCTTGCAATATTTCGCACCCAATGCGGCCGCCCACTACCTGGAGGGCGCGCAGAACATGCCGCCGGAGAAAGTCATTCTCGCCCACGATATCGCGGGCCCGGGCCTGGTATATCGAGACTCCAACATCAAGGTGACGGCGGTGGAAAACTGTCACTACCACTTCACGAAGGGCTCGCCGGGCTACGGCTGGCAACAGTCGTTCGCGTTCCGTTTTCAAACACCGGACCGGATCGTCGTGTTCAGCGGCGATACCGGCGCCTGTGGCGAGACGTTGGCAAAGTTCGCCACCGGCGCGGACATTCTGGTGCATGAAGTGATCGACCTCGCCGCCATCGAAGCCAACTTGAAGCAGCGTGCTGCCGACGGGAGCTATTCCCTGCCAGGTCAACGCGAGGCGCTGCTGACCCACATGCGAACGGAGCACACCTCTGCGGACGAAATCGGGCGCCTGGCCGACGAGGCAGGTGTGAAGATGGTGGTCCTATCACACGTCACGCCTGGAACCCGCACGCAAGACGACGCCGTGTACTCCGAGGGCGTCAAGAGACGCTACAAAGGGCCCGTAGTCGTCGCGCACGATCTCATGGAGTTTTGACTCGCTTCAACACCACCACGTTGACTTCGGTGCGCAGCTCGAAGCCGAGCGTCTCGTAAAGCGAAATGGCGGCGTGGTTGCTTTTCCAGGCGTGCAGGAAAGGCCGCTCGCCGCGAGCCTCGATTCGCGCTGCCACGGTAGTGGACAATCGACGCGCGAACCCCCGGCCGCGGAAATCCGGATGAGTACAGACGGCACTGACTTCGGTGTAGCCGGGGAAACGCATGCGCTCGCCCGCCATGGCCACCAGCCGCCCGGCGATGCGGATGCCGATGAAGCTTCCCATGACATGAGTCCGCCCCAGGAAGGGACCTGGCTCGGTGAGTGTGGCCAAGGCCAACATCTCGGGCGCATCCCGATCCGTGAGCGGCACAATCTTCTCATCATCCTTGCTGTCCGGTGTCATTCTCCGGGTCGCGAGCATCTGCACGCCCTTTGCCGTTTTGACTGCAACCAGCCCCGCCGGGACGAGGACCTCGGGGACCTGCAGAATAAACACGGTCTCTTCCGGCTTGACCAGTTCCCCCAGAACAGCGCTGGCCGCCGCGCTCTCATCACGCGCTGATGCAAACAGGTTGACATCGCGCACAAACCTTCGGGCCAGCTCATTCCCTTCTGACAAAGGAGCGTGATGAGTCGTCAGGCTGGCCCAGACCGGGCGGTCAAGCAGAGTCATCGGCCTCTTCCTCTCCAGTTCGCAAGCGATCCGCACGGACACTCAATGGAGCTGCGGCGATGGCCTCTTCGAGAGCGGCCAGTGCCTCGAGTAGGGGGCGCGCGGCGCCCCCGCACGCGTCGGCAACAGCGGCCTCCACCTTCGGCAAAACAGTGCGCTTCGACCGCGAGATCAGCTGACGGCCAGACCGGGACAAGGTGACGGACCGCACCCGTCGGTCATCCACTGATTGGGTCGACTCGACCCAGCCTTCGGTTTCCAACTTGTCCAACATGCGCGTCACGCCTGGCTGGCTCGCGCCCAGCGCCTCGGCCAGCTCACCCACCTTGAGGGCGCCCATCCGATCCACGGCCGCCAGCAGCGGCATGTGGGAGGCCGGCAGGTCAATGGCCGCCTGACCGAGCAGAACCTGGGTCTGGGCCTGCAAGCGCTCCCCGAGGCGCTTCAACCGGGTACCGAGCGCCACGTATCCGAGGTCTTTGATGATGTCCCGATTATCCATAGGTAGTTATATAACATGTAATCTATACCTCCGCAAGTGCCACCCATGCTTCGGTCATCCAGGTTGATTGCCGCTATCGACGGCTCGCGGCAGGGCGACAATGCTGCTCGCCAAAAGGGAGATCCACATGGTCCAGCGATTTGGTGATCAGCATTTTTCCGGTGATTTCTTCACCACGCTGCGCTTCGAAGGCGAAATCTTCGATTGCGAGATCGAGGGGGAGCTTCCGCGGGACATCCGCGGCACCTTCTACCGGCTGGGTGGCGATTGGCTCTACCCGCCTAAATCCCCACTGGATGCGCCCTTCAGCGCGGATGGCTACATCTCGATGTTCCGATTCGCGAACGGCCGCGTGGATTACAAGGGACGCTTCGTCCGCACCCCGCGTTACGAGGCGAACCGCCGCGCCGGACGACAGTTGTTCGGCATCTACCGCAACCGGGCAGCGGACGACCCTTCCGTACGCTCACTGTCGAGCACGGTCGCCAACACCACTCCTGTAGTCCACGGCGGCCGCTTGTTCGCCACCAAGGAAGACTCGAGACCGTACGAGATCGACCCCCATACGCTGGAAACCCGCGGTGAGTGGGATTTCTACGGCAAGTACGAGAGCCTGACGTTCACGGCCCACCCGAAGATCGATCCCGTGACGGGAGAGATGATCTGTTTCGGCTACGAGGCCACGGGCGAAGCGTCCAAGGACGTGTTCGTCTACTTCGTGGACCGCTCGGGACGCGTCACCCGCGAAGTGCGCCTGCAAGCTCCCTATGTGAGCGAAATGCACGACATGGCCATAACCCGCACCCATGTCGTGATTCCGATGTTTCCCCTGACCACCGACAAGGAATGGCTGGCAGCCGGCAACATCCACTGGTACTGGGATGAGCGGCTCCCGGGTTACCTGTGCGTACTTCCGCGCGACGGCGATGCGAAAGATGCGCGCTGGATCAAGGGTCCGCCGCATGCCATGGTCCATACCATGAACGCTTCGACGGACGGAAATCGACTGGTAGTGGACGGCACGGTCTCCGATGCCAACCCATTCCCGTTCTTCCCCAACAGGACAGGCGTCCCCTGGAGTCCGCGGACCGGAATGTCCACCGTGCGTCGCTGGACCCTGGATCTCGATTCGAGCGAGGGTTGGGAAGAGCAGAATCCCTTCCCGATGGCGCCGGGCGGGCTGCCGCGCATCGACGATCGCTTTGCATCGCTGCCTTACCGTTACGGCTACATGGGCTACTCGGACCCAACGCGCCCGACGGATCCGAAGCTGGCTGTCGGACGCGCCTTCCCCATGACAAACTCCCTCGGCCGGTATGACATGCACACCGGCAAGCTCGACACCCTGTTCGTCGGCGGTAACGGCACGCTGCAAGAGGCGTGTTTCGTGCCCAGAAGCGGCAAAGCGGCGGAAGGGGACGGCTACCTTGTTGGTGCATATAGCAACCTCGTCGAATCGCGCTCGGAGCTCGTTGTCGTGGATGCCCCCCGGATGCAGGAGCTCGCGCGCGTGATCCTGCCCTTCCGCATCAGTGAGCAGGTGCACGGCGTCTGGGCGCCGTTCGAGGATCTGCCGTTTGAGACATAAGCCGTGAAATAGGCGCCTCGCATTGTGCAGTCCCTGCCGGCGTGGAAGAATTCGCGCCGGAGAATGACAACGACAATAGGGATTGCCGCTATGGTCAGACGCACTCTGATCTGGATGTTGTGTGCTTGCGCTCCGCTGCGAGCTCTGGGAGCCGACAATTTCGATGCGGCCAACGCATTTGGCGCGCGAGAAAGCGTCACCGGGCTGACGCTCTCCCCGGATGGCCGTAATGTCGCGTACGTGGCGCCGGCCGAGGGCGAGGGATCTGTACTTTATACGATAAGCCTCGTGAACAAGTCGGCTGCTCCCCGGGGAGTCTTACGGTCCGACGGCAAACCCTACAGCATCCGCCATTGCGATTGGGCATCCAACGAGCGGCTGGTTTGCTTTATCTACGGGGTGGTGGAGGCCGACTTCGGCCTGGCGCCGGTCAGCCGGCTGGTGGCGGTCGGCGTCGATGGCTCCAATGTCAAGGTACTGAGCAACCAGGCCAACGACTACACCCAAGGTTATCTGCTGGGCGGGGGTGAAGTGGTCGACTGGCTACCCGACCAGAAGGGCTCCATCCTGATGGCGCGCGAGTATTTGCCGGATACGCATACCGGAAGCCATCTCGGCAGCGACAAGGAGGGACTCGGCGTCGATCTGGTTGACACGCGCACGCTCACGATCAAACAGGTTGAGACGCCACGTCACGACGCGATCTCGTACGTGAGTGACGGGCAAGGCAACGTGCGCGTGATGGGTCTTCGTCAGCGGGGCCCAAATGACTCGGACACCGGAACCATTCTTTTCGAGTACCGGACAGCCGACTCCCGGGAATGGCACCTTCTGGGTGAGTACCACAAGCAGGATCGCAGCGGCTTCTGGCCCGAAGCGGTCGATCCCAAGCTCAATGTAGCGTACGGCTTCAAGAAAAAAGATGGCCGGCTGGCGTTGTATGCCGTGACTTTGGACAGCTCGCTGCGCGAGCAGCTCGTTTACGAGCGGGACGACGTGGACGTCGATGAGTTGCTGCGGATCGGCCGCCAACAGCGGGTCATCGGCGTGTCCTTTGCGACCGACCGTCGCCACGCGAAAATCTTCGTGCCGGAGTTCGCGGGCCTGGTAAGCGCGCTCGGGAAAGCCTTACCCGACCAGCAGCTGGAGATCGTCGACTCGAGCGTCGATGGGAATTTTGTGCTCATCCACGCCGGTAGCGATGCTGACCCGGGCGTGTATTACATTCTGGATCGCAAGGCGCACAACCTGCAGACGTTCCTGGTCACCAGAGGCGAGCTGGAGGGTGTCAAGCTCGCCCGGCAGAAACCGATCACCTATCCAGCCGCCGACGGAACGCTGATCCCGGGATATCTCACTCTACCTCCCGGTCAGGAAAGCGCGCGGGGGCTGCCCGCCATTGTGATGCCGCACGGGGGCCCGAGCGCGCGGGACGAATGGGGTTTCGACTGGCTCGTGCAGTTCTACGCGCTGCGAGGTTATGCGGTCCTGCAACCCAACTATCGCGGGTCAGCAGGTTTCGGCGATACCTGGTTCCAACACAACGCCTACCACTCCTGGCGGATCGCGATCGGCGACATTCTCGACGGCGGCCACTGGTTGCAGAGCCAGGGCATTGCCGACCCCGGCAAGCTGGGGATCGTGGGGTGGTCCTATGGAGGCTACGCGGCATTGCAAGCGGCGGTCACGGAGCCGGCTTTGTTCAAGGCCGTCGTGGCCATCGCGCCCGTGACCGACCTCGCCATGCTCAAGGAGGAGCGCCGCGGTTGGTCGGATTTCAAGCTCATGAGCGAGATCGTGGGGGACGGCCCGCAGGTGAAAGAAGGCTCGCCCGCGGAACATGCCGACCAGATCACGGCTCCGGTACTCCTGTTCCATGGCACTCATGATCGCAACGTCAGTATCCAGGAATCCAAGCGCATGGCCGCGCGCCTCACGGACCACGGCAAGTCCTGTAAGCTCATCACCTTCGACAATCTCGACCACCAGCTCTGGGACTCCAAGGCCCGCGCCCGGATGCTGCGCACGAGCGACGAGTTTCTCCGTGAAAGCATGGGCATGACCACGGGCACGACGGCCACCACCACAGCGGCCCACTGAGTATGTCGATGGATGCAACAACCTATAACGCGCTTGCGGCGTTTCCCGACCAACTCGAAGCGCATTTCGCTGCCGTGCCGAACGAGTTCCGCACTTGGGCGCCACCCGCATGGGACGGCATTCCGAGCGAGCACTTCACCGCAATCGAGCAGGTGTGCCATGTACGCGATATCGAGATCGACGGCTATCACGTACGCATCCATCGTATCCTCCACGAGAGCCATCCAACTCTCGCCTCCATAGATTCGGAACGAGTCGCCCAGGAGCGAGCCTACGCGGACGCCAACGCTGCGCACGCGCTCGCCGCCTTTCGGGCCGCCCGCGCCGAGACACTCAACGTGATTCGACGGATGAGCACCGAGGACCTGACGCGAACCGGTGTATTCGAGGGTTACGGCTCCCTCTCGCTTCGCAGCTTGATCCATTACCTCTGCAGCCATGATCAGCAGCATCTAGCGGGGCTGCAGTGGCTGCTGGGTAAGATTGATGCAGGCTCCTAGCCTCGCCAGACAGTGAGCCAGCCCTCCACCGGTCGGCGATGCTCGAGCCGAATTTGGATCCCACGCAGCAGCTCCACCCGAAACCCGTTTAACGAGGCGAGTTGCCGCAAGTACTCGGCGCTGTGCGCATATCTGCCCATGACGCCGAGCCGGTAGCCCAGCGGCGCGCTGTCCCCGGTCGCCTCCACGGCTTCGGCACTGAACGCGAACAGGCCGCCCGGACATAACACCTTGCGGACTGCCGGTACCACTGCATCCAACTTACCGACATAGATGAAAACATCCGCGGCGGTCACCACCTCGTAGCGCGCCTGGCGGGCCTCATCCATGGCGATCCCTGTCATGAGGTCGGTACAGCGCAGCTCGGTGTAGACGTTGCGAGCGCGGGCTCGCTCGAGCATGTTCGGCGCGAGGTCGATGCCGACCAAACGCCGGCAGCGCGAGGCGAGCTGCGCCGCGACCAGGCCCGTGCCGCAGCCCAGATCGAGAACGTCCCCAAAGCAGGCCAAAGCAGCGCCGCGGATGACATTGAGTGCCTCGGCCATCTGCTTCGGAACGCCATAGGCCAATTTGTCGACCAGCTCCGCATCGAACGTCGCTGCACTCGCGTCGAACAACTGCCGTACGTAAGCCTCCTGCGGATGATCCGGATTGGCACGAGACACCGCGGCCAACAGATGGCCCGCCATGACTTCTCCGGGATCCTCCCGCAGCGCCCTCTCGAGACAGGGCCGCGCCGGCTCGAACAACTTCGAATTCATCAACCGGGTGGCCAGGAGCAGGCAGCGGTGTTGGATCGGGACTGCGCGTGCGCCCGGCCGATCCAACAGGCCGAGGCCCGCATCGATGGCACCCGTCGCGGCCAGGCCGGCCGCCCGCAACAGCAGCGCCTCCGGAAATTCCGGCTGTAGAGCCAATGCCTCGCCGGCGCTGTCGATGGCCGCTGCGAAGTGCCCCAGCTCCAACCGAGCGCAACCGACGTTATAATGGGCTTGCGCGGACTGCGGATTGCCGGCCGATCCTCGCTCGAACGCCTCGAGCGCCCCAGCTGCATCGCCCAACCGCCACAGAGCGGCTCCGAGGTCGACATACAGCCCGGCGGGCACCGGACTCTCGGCCATGGCTTCCCGGTAGCAGCTTACCGCCGCTTGGAAATTGCCCAACTCAACCAGCGTGTTCGCCAGGGCAACGCGGGTTTGTTTGAGGGTGGCATCCAGGCGCAGCGCCTCCCGAAACGCCGCCTCCGCCTCGGCGAGCCGGCCGAGGTCCTGCAATGCGCTACCGAGTGCGGCGTGAGTCGCCGCCCGTTGCGGATCCAACGCCAATGCGCGCCGTAATGCGGACAGGGCCGCGGCGGGACGGCCGTTCGCAAGCTGGTCGAGCGCCAGCTCGTGAAGTTGCACTGCCATTGCGAAATCAGACACGTCGACCTCATCCATACAGCGCACCTAGCGCCTAGGTACAGCGATTGCTGTGCCTACACCATCAGGCCCTATCATAAACAGCTCCAGCTCAGCTGGAGAGGAGTATGAAGATGAAAAGCTCGACGTCCAAGGCGGCGTTTACGTTGGCGTCGTTGATGCTCTTTGTAGGAGGATGCGCAACGTCCGAGCACCGGATGAATGTGGCGGCTTCCCGAGACGATACACGCCGTACCGAGTTTGAGCATTGTCGCGCGGAGGGGCGTACCGACTGCGACGCCATTTTAAATGCTCCAGTAGATTCAAACACACCGCCTGCAGGAAGCTCGGTGCGTGAGCAGGAGCGGCGTGCTGCTTATAACCGCTGCGTCGACCGTGGCGGCAGCGACTGCGACGATCTATTGCACCACGAGTAAACCGGAGCCCCGGGAGGTTCGAGCGCACCTCGGGAACCTCCCGGACTTTCCGCTGAATTCGCTGTAGGCGCGACCCTCACATCAGCGTCCGCTGCCCTCCTACTGCCGACCAACAGGGGTCCCACCCTTAGTTCCAATGGCGACTTGACTGCGAGCCGCCCGGAGTGCCTACTACTCCATGGTAGCGCTACCTACATAGAGGATCGACACCGGATACCACCAGGGAGGGGGAACTCCATGAGTTTTGCAAAATCCTGTTCAGCAGCGCTCGCCGCGCTCCTGGCCTGCGGATCGGCTTGCGCCGGCACCGCCTTCGTCAACTTCGGTTCCACGGCACAAACCATTCGGGGTTTCGGCGGCGCGACAGCCTGGATGCCGACACTCACCACGGCGCAAGCCAACGCGCTATTCGGCAACGGCAACAATCAGCAGATCGGCCTCAGCATTCTCAGGGTCCGGATCGATCCCAACGGTTCCGGCAATTGGGGCACCGAGCTGGGCAATGCGCAAGCCGCCCGAGCGCGCGGGGCGATCGTCATCGCCACACCCTGGACGCCGCCTGCCGCCATGAAAACCAACAACAACGTCGTGGGCGGCCAGCTCAAAACCACCAGCTATGCGGCTTTCGCGAGCTATCTGGAGAGCTTTGTCAACTTCTTCGCCAGCAGCGGCGTGCCGCTCGCCGCGATCTCGATGCAGAACGAGCCGGATGCGAACGTCACGTACGAGTCCTGCAGTTGGACAGGCGCCCAGATGGACACTTGGGTGGCCAACAACTCCTCGGTGTTGACCATTCCGCTGATCATGCCCGAGTCCGAGAGCTTCACGACCGGCTTGTCGGACCCGGCACTCAACGATTCCAGAGCTTTGGCGCACATCGGCCTCATTGCCGGGCATATCTATGGCGTCTCGCCCCAGCCGTACCCGAACGCGGTGAACAAGGGCAAGCAGGTGTGGATGACCGAGCACTACCTCACGGGTACCGGCATCACCGGCGCTTTGCAAGTCGCCAAGGAAATCAACGACTCGATGTCCGTCGCAAGCTACAACGCCTACGTCTGGTGGTGGGCACGCGACTGGCCCGAACAGAACTATTCCTTTGGCCTCGTCGATGCCAACGGGAACGTGAAGGGGACGGGTTTTGGCATGGCGCAGTATTCGAAGTTCATCCGGCCGGGCTACTCGCGCATCAACTCGACCTACAACCCTTCGAGCAACGTTTTCGTCACCGCCTACGCCGGCAGCAACCACCACGTGATCGTCGCAATCAACATGGGGACCAGCCCGGTAAGCCAGCCGTTCACGCTACAGGGTGCGACGATCACCTCGCTCACGCCGACCCAGACCTCACCCAATGGCAACCTCGTGCAACTCGGTGCAGTAGGAGTGTCCAATGGCGCATTCACGTTTGCGCTGCCCGCACAGAGCATTACGACGTTCGCGAACTGATCGATGAACTGATCGACGATTAGCGAAGGGGGAGCCGCGCACGGCCGCGATCGGGCCGTGCGCGGCACAATTGCGGCAGACTCAGCTCACGCAGGTCCCGGCGGACCTGAATGCTCCGCTCGAGCCCGAGAGATAAGCCCCGCCGGTAGAGCCGAAGCCCTGGAGGCGCCCGCCGTGGAAGCCGGCCGCCGGCAACCCAGCCGGTTCCGCTCTACCCCGGCATGCCCTCGACGAACATGAGCCGCCGCCTCAGCGCCCTTCCGCGAAACTTCAGGGCCAGCGCATACTCCGCCGATCCGTACCACTCACGGACGCGGTCCATGGATGGAAACTCGACCACCACCATTCGCCGGCTGGTCGGCTCACCCTCGACCACCTGGGCTTGCGCACCACGCGCGAGATATCGTCCGCCATACTTCGCGATCGAAGCGGCAGCGAGCTCCCGGTATTGCGCCCCTGCTTCCGCATCGACGATTTCAACTTCCGAAATAACGTATGCAGTCACTTCCCATCCTCTTTCGCACCGACCGGCGCGTCCGCGCTTGCAACCCGCTGGCTGGCGCGAGCATCCAACGGTTTGCCGCTTGGCATGCGCCAGGCTGTTACGTTACATCCTATCGTAGCCACCCCGATCTTCAGGAAGAGCCATGATGACCCGATGGACCCGACGAAATGTCATTCGCAGTGGTGCAGCTGTCGCCGCGACCTCGACGCTGTGGCACACGCGCTCACTGCGGGCACAAGCTGGACCGCAACTCTTTACGACCACGACGGCGCCGTATGTCGAAGTGGAGACAGCCCAAGGTCGCCTGCGAGGTGGCCATTGCAGGGGTGCGCTGGCGTTCAAAGGAATTCCCTACGCAGGTCCGGTCACCGGCGCGGCACGCTTCAAGGAAGCTCCACCGCCGCAATCGTGGACTGGCGTGCGCGATGCCCTGCAACTCGGGCCGCCCTCCTTGCAGGGTCCAGGCACGACCTATGGGGAAAATGAGCCTCCGTATAGCGAAAATTGTTTGGTTCTCAACGTCTGGACACCTGCCGTCAAAGACGGGCGCAAGCGCCCGGTTATGGTCTATTCCCACGGAGGCGGTTTCGTTACGGGCTCGGGCGGCTCGAAAGACGAAGACGGCTCGCGGCTTGCCGCGACCTATGATGTTGTCGTGGTGACCACCAATCACCGCCTCGGGCTGTTGGGATATCTCTATCTGGGTGAGCTCGGCGGGGAGGAATATGCGACCTCGGGCAATCAAGGCATGCTCGACATCGTCGCGGCCCTCCGCTGGGTCAAGAACAACATCGAGCCCTTCGGTGGCGATCCGGGGAACGTGATGGTCTGCGGCGAATCCGGCGGTGGATTCAAAGTGGGCACATTGTTGGCCATGCCGGCCGCGCGCGGCTTGTTCCACAAAGCCAGTATCGAGAGCGGCTCTGCCTTGCGTCGTCTGACAAAGGAGCAGGCTACAGAGGTCGCTCGCCGAGCCCTGCGCGGCTTGGATATAGGTGCTCACGAGCTGCACAAGCTGGCGGATGTACCTGCCGATGCGTTCGTAAAGATGCAACTCGAGGCCGACCACGAGGAAGGGCCGCTACTGAAGCCGTCCGCGGGGCCGGGGTCCGCGGCAGCTCGTGTAGCCCCCCGCATGGGGCCGGTGGTCGATGGGTCCGTCCTGCCGCAGCACCCGTTCGACCCTGTCGCGCCTGCCATCGCCGCGGGGATTCCGTTGTTTGTTGGTTTCAACCGCGACGAGGCGACCTTCTTCGAGCAGGCCCATCCCGAGATATTCAAGCTCGACGCTGCGGCCCTGCTCGCCAGTGCACGGATGGCGCTCGGCGACCGGGCCGAGCGGGCCATTGCAACTTACCGGGAGGTCTATCCGCAGGCATCGCCGGCGGAGCTCCTCATCGCCATGGAGACGGCTTACCGCTTCGGATCCGACACAATCACGCTCGCCGAGCGCAAAGCCGTGCAGCCGGCGCCCGTCTACCTGTATCGCTACGATTATCAATCCAACAGGCCAATCGACAAGACCGATTGGACCCTGCGGGCCGGTCATGCCACCGAGATCGCCCCGAAATTCTATAACTACGACATCCCCGGATTGCAGGGGGATGGCCCTGGATTGCAGGAGGCCTCGCGGAACTTCAGTACCCTGTGGACGAGCTTCGCGCACACCAGCCGTCCTGGCGGGCCAGGCCTGCCTGCCTGGCCGCGTTACGACTCCAAACGGCGCGCAACAATGCTCATCAACACGCATTGCGAGATAGCCGACGATCCGGATCGCCGGCTGCGCGAGTTGTGGAGTAGCCTACAGCAATCGTCGGGTCAGCCCTGATCTAGCCACTTCGCGACGCCGCCATGGTGCGAGCACGCACCGGAGTGCTTCTTCGAGTGGGAGTAGGTGCCATCCTTGCATTGAGCGAGCGCACCGGTTGGATCGGTGTTGGCGGCCTTGCTGGCACCAGTGCTGCCGGGGGTCGTCGGGTGTGCGTGTGTCGGCTTCGCGGCCGGCTGAGGCGTGGGGGCCGGAGCCTCGGGGGCGGGGCTGGCGCTCGGGGCCTTGGAGCTGCTGGGCGCCGGAGCCGGGGCAGAAGTTGAGGACGTCGATGCTGCACCGCGATTCACGCCGCCGTGGTGACTGCAGGCACCCTTACCCGCTTTCGACGTGCTGCCATCCTTGCAGGTAACAGTCGCCGCATCCTGTGCAAACGACAAGCCGCTCGAAAACGCGAGCGTGGAGGCTACGAGGAGGGCAAGAAGCGTTCTCATGTCGATACTCCTGCTAGGCGTGGGTCAGCAATGGGTGCATCATCCGGACCGGCGGGGGCGGGCGCAAGTCCTCGCAAAGCGCGTTTGCGCAAAAAACAGGAGCCTCCATGAGCCTTCTCGACAATCTGCTCGGCGGCAACGCCGCCGGTCTGATCAACCGGGTACTGGGCGCCGCGCAAACCGCGCAGGCCAACACTGGCGTCAACACCAACCAGGTCCTCCAAAGCCTCGTCAGTCTGATCGAACACCCCGCGACGGGTGGTCTGAGCGGCCTGCTGCAAAGTTTTGAGTCCGCCGGACTGGGACGTGAAGTGAGCTCCTGGGTCAGTACCGGCGCGAATCTGCCGGTATCGGCGGACCAGGTTCGCACCGCCCTGGGTGACCCGCGCCTGCAGGAGATCGCCACCCGGCTGGGCATCCCACCGGGCGCCGTCTCGGCTGCCTTGTCACACGTGCTGCCTTCGGTCGTCGATCAGCTGACACCCAACGGACAGGTACCCCCGTCCGGGGAGCTGCAGAAGGGTATCGAGCTGCTGAAGCAGGCGATGCACCACTGATGACAGGTGGCCGACGGAACCGGCCATTCACTGCATGGCGTAGACGGCAGCCTGCAACTCCGGCACGAACTGGCCGATCAGGCCTTCCAGGGCCGTGTTGGTCAGAGCGACGACGGTCAGCTGGCGGGTGGGGTCCACAAACCAATGGTGGCCGTATACACCGCCCCATTTCCAGGTGCCCGCGCCCTGCGGCACGCCTGCGAGCTGCGGATCCATGAGTACCGCACCACCAAAGCCGAAACCCCACGATGGAGTTGGCTCGATATCGATGCGCAGCGAGCCGATCTGATTGCTCATCATGGCCCGAGTGGTGTCGGATGTCAGAACCTTGCCACCCCCCACCCTGATCGTTTCGAGGAAGTTGAGAAAATCGGGCGCCGTACCGGCCATGCCTGCGCCTCCGGAAGGATAAGAGCGCGCCGCGAAAATCCGTGACGGCGAGTAACGGATCCCAGCTCCTTCACCAAAGGGAATGACGTCCGGATCCTGCATGCGGCGCGGCGGCGATCCATCGACATAGGCGGTCGCGAGCCTCTGCGGATCCCGGACGGTGAATGCCGTATCCAACATCTGCAGCGGTCCGGTTATCAGGCGCTCGACGAGTGCAGGCAAAGGGGCCCCTCCGGCTCTGGCCACGACTTCGCCGAGCACATCCAGAGCGAGCGAGTAACCCCAACGCTCCCCGGGCGTGTAGCTGAGCGGTACGCTGCCGAGGCGCCGCAACTGCTCGTCCATGGAGAGTCCGGGCTCGGCGATTCCATCCGACACTCCGGCGCGCTCATAGGGTCCGCCGGGTGGCTGCAACAAGCCGTAGGTGAGACCGGCGGTATGCGTCAGAAGTTGTCGTACGGTGATGATTGCTTCGGTGCCTTGCGGGGACTTCGGGCGGAACTCCGGAATCCAGCGCGTCACCGGGGCATCCAGCTCGAGTTGGCCACGCTCCAGCAACACCATCGCAGTCGCGGTCACGATCGGCTTGGTCAGGGAGGAGTAGCGGAAGATCGTCGCCTCGCTCACGGCCCGGCGCTCTTCGCGATCGGCCCAGCCGGCCGCGCAGCGATAGACGAGCTTGCCATTTCTGGCAATCAACACCACGACGCCGACCAGCCGCTGCTCGGCCAAGGTCCGCTCGATTACCGCATCCACTGTGTTCATCGAGTTCATAGTCACTGTTACCGCCAAGCTCGCAGATATGACGCAGTCTACCCTACTGGCGGACCGCCCAAACTCCTTGCCGCCAAGCCGTTGGCCCGTGCGGGTATTGCGCAGGCCGGCCTCTTCAACCAGACCGGCGATCCCGGCGATGATGACACCGCGATATCTCTGGACCCTGCCCTTTCGGCCCTGTGCCAGGCCTTCATCGGCAAGCTCAATACCTACGACCCACCCAGACCGAACGTCGATCAGATCAGGGACGACACGCTCGTTCCCGCTGGCTCGCAAACAGGCTGCGCGGCAGCCCAGAACGAAACGACCATCGCCGTGAATCCGCTCAATCCCTGGAAGGGCGGACGACCGCAACGGCAAGTATGATCCGCAAACGGGTGCCTCGATCAAAACCAACGGCGACGTTTTTGTAGTGGCTTCACATGACGGTGGAGCGCACTGACTGGAAGACTGACACTCGCAGTCACTAAGACCCCGGGGTGCAATCCGTGGTGGGCGGCTGCGCCATCCCTACTGTCGTATCGAGGGATGGAGCATTGTCGAAGTCGAAGAGATCCTGCAGGGTATCGGCATACTCATCGCGCATCGTCAGGTGGAGCCGGCCATTGCCGCTTGCCGCGCTATCGCTCAGAAAGCGTGCCTCGATGAAAGCGAGCAGCGAGGCATGATCGGCGATCGTATGTGAGACATAGTGGGGTTTGGCGAACGGCGATACCACCACGAGCGGCACACGGAAGCCCAGTTGGTCGAAGCTCGCGCAGCTGTCTGGATAGGGACCAGTCGGATTTTGCGTCAGGGCGGGGCACAGTGACTGCGCCTCGGCAACGCTCTGGTTGCATGCCGCACCCCCGCCGGGCTGTTGGCTCGTGGGAGGGTTGGAGAGATCGGCGCATTGTCCTGGAAAGATTCCATCGGGCGTTCGCGCGCCCCCCTGGGGTGCCCGGGGCGGTGCCACATGGTCGTAAAACCCGCCGTGCTCGTCGTAGGTGATGAAAATAACCGAGTCCGCCCAGTAAGGACCGTTGCGAACCGCGTTGACGATGCGCGCGACGAACACCTGGCCGCGCTGGATATCGGTAGGGGGGTGATCGTCATCCTCACCGCCAGGATCGACGAATGAAACCTGCGGTAATTGTGCGGCTCCGGATGAGCCGGCGGCCGTCGACAGGAAAACATCGACCGATTGGAAGTGCGGGTCCGTCGGGGTGCCGGTCGGATGCCGGAACAAGATTGCCTGTGGGCCGTCTTGATAGTAGTCCGTCCACGAGACACCTCTGCTGTCGAGGAGATCGAAGATCGTGCCGGCTACGGGCTTGAAACCCTCAGCCGGA
>Ga0068855_100000324_pt1 | contig 59520 bp, 60 predicted proteins | sample KBSCornC52_FD_66592 | JGI IMG/M metagenome (GOLD analysis project Ga0068855, IMG submission 66592) | Corn rhizosphere microbial communities from Kellogg Biological Station, Michigan, USA - KBS Corn C5-2 | ecosystem: Host-associated > Plants > Roots > Rhizosphere > Soil ... | reverse complement strand
CGGTAGTAGAACGTGTACACTGAAAGGGTGACAATTTATATCCTGGGGATGTTTGATTGGGTCGACAAGTTGGTCGACATGGTTCAGCAGTATGCGGCGTCGAAAGCTGTTCTGGCACCGCTCTTGCTTCTGTTCGTCGAAGAGGCCGGCATCCCCTTACCGATTATCAATGGCGATATGATCCTGGCCTATACCGGCTACCGGTTGTCACTGCACCCGAACGGCCCGGGGTTGTGGCAGGCGTTCCTCGCAGCCCAGGTCGCCGCTTTGGCGGGTGCGAGTATTCTATTCTTTATCTCGCGGCGGTGGGGGCAATGGCTTGTCCTCAAGCTCGGTAAGTTCATTTTTCTGAAAGAGAAGCATATCAAGCGGGCTGAGGGTTGGTTTGCGCGCTTCGGCGCACTTGGCATTATTGTTGGCCGGCATATCCCCGGCTTGCGTATTCCTGTCACCGTCTTCGCGGCCACTTCTGGTATCAGCTATCTCACCTTCATTATCAGCACCTTCATCTCAACCTCTATCTGGATCCTATTCTATCTGACACTTGGCAAGCGGATCGGTATTACGCTCCATAATGAGATTGCGCGCTATGCGGGTTTTTCCATCGCTGTTATTGTTGCGATAATCGCTCTCATCATTGCCATTCATGTGATTGGTATGTACCGTGAGCGGCATGCCGATAAGTTGAAAGCCGCTCAGGGACGCGACGCTTCCTGATCGGACCGTTCCCGGCTTGTTACTAATTTGATGAGAAGTAAAACGACGAGCGTTGCCACTCCGGTAATGACGAAACTGCCAATGATATCTTCGAGGTGATGTACACCGGCTGCAATCCGTGCCAAGCCAATAACTGCGGCGGCGGCGAGCGCGCCGCTCCCCGCCCAGCGGGAGTAGCGCAAGGTAACGTAGCCGAGGAGCGACGCCAGCAATGTGTGGTCCGACGGAAAGCCATTATCGTTCACGTGTGGCAGTAGTGGCGTAAAGTGCCCGACGACGAACGGTCGCGGGTCACTGATAATATGACCGCCAACCTTAGCGAGGACTAGGCTCAGGACTCCGCTGCCTACGATCAGTATGGCGAACTCGACCTGCCTGCGCCGATTCCCCAATTTAATAAATGTATACAGTGCCAGTAGGATCGGTACTACTAGTCCGTACTTGGCCACAAGTTTTATGACTTCATCCATCATTCCAGTGTAACTCATGATCGCAGATAAAAAACAACTTTCCACTAATGACTTTCTCTTATGAGTGTGTGATGAGCCGCTAGCCGTTCGTGCCATTCGCAACCCCTACAACGGTAATCGCCAAACGGCCAGACATCCGTATTACCTGTACGTTTAGAGCGATCCACTCGATATATAAGGGCTCACTATCCGGTATCAGGTCAAAGTCCAGCTTGTGGCCGTGGATGCCCGAAGCGAATTTATGGTGGATGCCGACAGGGTCGAGTATTCCCTGCTCCAAGACACGCTGCTTGAATAGCTTGGTCGCATGCGTTGCCCTCTCATTGTAGCAATATGAAAGTTGTAATGATGACAGCAAGAGGCGTTAGAATAGGCACATGAGTATAAAGCGCATTCCGCTGGGGCTAGGCGCAATTTGCCTACTAACCCTCGCACTACTGGGTACATTTCATCTGTTAGGCCCGGCACGCAAGGTAGCGGCTCCGTCCGTGACTACACCTAAGCCTCCCATGCTAACCTCGGAACAATGTACTGCCCATCTGCCGGACGGCTTCCTGACCGGCCAGGTACTGATAGTTGGCATAGATGGCCGGGACTTGGCGTCCCGGGCGTCGCTTATCAAGCAATTCAGCATAGGCGGCGTAGTCCTGACATCAGCTCCCATTGAGCCGTATGATGGTAGTATTCAGGCGTTCAAGACGACCGCCGCCAGCCTTAATGTATCCCCTCTTATTACCAGTGACGAAGAAGGCGGGATAATACAGCGCTTTACGGTTCTCGGTGCCCTTCCCTCACCACGGGAGGCTGCCGCTACAATGACTCCTGCCCAGGCGCAGCAGTTAATTACACGGTACGGACAGAAGCTGAAAGCCGCCGGAGTGGATATGGTACTAGGACCCCTGGCCGATGTCGCACCGACACAGGGTGATGGCGTACTCGGGAGCCGCGTCTTCTCGAGCGATCCGCAGACGGTTGCCAATTTTGCGGAAGCCTATGTTCGTGGTTGGGAGGCGGCGGGATTGGTCCCGGTGCTCAAGCACTTTCCAGGTATGGGTTCTGCTACCGGCAATACCGATTACACGCTTGCCACTACGCCACCGTTCAGTAGTCTGCGGCAGCGAGACTTCCTCCCCTATGAGAACGGCATGGCTGTTAGCGGTACGGCTGTAATGGTAGGCAATCAGACTGTACCCGGTTGGTTCACCGGTCCGGCGAGCCTGAGTCCGGTAGTGGATAGTTACCTGCGCATTATGCTTGGGTATAGCGCGGATCTGGTCATGACCGATTCTCTCAGTGCCGTTGCGGTAACAAGCGTAACGGACCAAGCGACGGCAGTAGTGGATGCCGTCGCCGCGGGTAACGACATGGTGATTGCCGCCGACCCGCCGTCCGACCTCAGTAGCGATACGGCGTTGTTGCAGGAGATACAAACAGGTCTGACGGCAGCGCTCCAGGACAAGACAATCTCGAGGCAGCACCTCATCGCGGCCGTAACACGTAAGCTCCAGGCGCAGCATGTTGATCCGTGTTCCGTCAAATCTAGCTTGGAATAAACTCCTGTACCATCTCAGCCTGTACGAATCGCCATTCGTTTCGCTTATTAGACGGTCGCCATCCTCACGAATAGCCAATGAAAATACCCGCCGCGGGGGCGGGTATTTTCATTGGTACGCTGTAGTGAGTGAAGTGCGAACCCTGTTGCTATAGGCTGTAGCAGGCTACTCTACGACTTAGCCACATCAATGCCAGTGAACTCCTTGAAGGATGAAACCTCGCCATTCGCGAATGTGAACACACCAACATAATCGTGTGGGTAGGCTTCGCTAATGTTATGTTCGCCAAAATCTTGGCCGATATGGCTGGCACGCAAAGCTGCCATGACACCAGAATGGCAGACCAACACGATAGTCGCATTGGTATGTGTGGCATTTAGCTTATCAATAGATTGAAAAACACGTTTTTGCATATTATCAAGTGACTCACCATTTGGTGGGGTATAGTGTGTGCCCCTGTCAAGCTTTGGATATAGCCTATACGCTTCAGTACTGAACATATTGGCTGCGTCACCATAGTTCACTTCCCGCAGGCCAGATAGTCGCTTAATTTCCTTGGTAAAGTCCAGCCCACGGGCAAGCACGTAAGCGGTAATGAACGCACGTCCTACGTCGCTGGAATACATTTCGTCAATATGAACGTTAGCCAGCTTAGCTGTTACCTTTTCGGTTGGCTGCAGTCCAGCGTCGGTAAGTGGCGTATCTATCCACCCTGATAACCGCTTTGCTCTGTTGTTCTCGGTCTCGCCGTGTCGGACTATGTAGAAAGTATTCATTCGGTCCCCCTTTTCTCCAGTTAGTCTAACAGCAAACGAGAGTCCAGACCTAGCCTAAGGTGTTAACGAAAGGCATAATGTTCTAAAAATCAAAAACAGAGGTACGTCTGACCTCTGTTATGAGTTTGGAAATTATCACTTGGTACACCTGGCAGGATTCGAACCTACGACCTTTGGCTCCGCAAGCCAACGCTCTATCCAGCTGAGCTACAGGTGCTTACTGCATGAGAGATTCTCACGGTTTCTCTCATCGCGTCTATTGGAGTGAATCCGGTTTCGCCCTTCAGGCGAGCTGACGCTGCTCTGTTCCTTTTTGAAGAAATTGCAACAGGGGTAATCTTAGCACAATTTCCTTGAAGATGCCAGAGCCTTAGATGAGAGAGGCGAGGTGGCGCAAACCGAGCAGCACAAGAATAAACATGATGCCACCCCCAACGATAGCGATGCTCGCTGTCAAGCGAGCTACCTCTCCCATGGTGCCGAACGCGTAGGCATTCAAGAGGATAGCTCGCAAGGTCTCCCCTTGAAAGAGTGTAGCTTTCTGCTGCTGCAATTTCTGGTTAGTCGGATCCTGTTGGGCGAGCGCGCTTACCTCGGCGTACGTTTTGCCGCCCGCAAGCTCACGCAAATGGACCCCGATGAAGTTATTTGCGTATACTTTAGCCTGCTGGCCGGTAGATAACTGCGTACCGGCATATTGCCCCATCGCCTGCTGGTCGCTTGCCGGTAGGGCAGTAAAGGCGGCGGCGCCATGAGCTGGGAAATATATATTTTGAGCTGTTAGTTCGCCCGATACCTGGTTTGTTATGAATGACGACGCCCACCAGGCGACACCACCGGCAGCTAGTAGTGTCAGCATAGTAATGACACCCAAGAAGACTAAGATCTTATCGATGACTTTGCGTTCGTCCTTTTTTGCCATATGTGTATTCTACCCCAAAGTGCTTATCTTTTGTTAATGCTGTAACTGAGGATATAATGAGGCTGCCGTCGGCGGCTATGACGCATGTCACATGACTACACTGGAGAGGTGGCCGAGTGGTTGATGGTGCCGCTCTCGAAAAGCGGTGTACGGGCAACCGTACCGAGGGTTCGAATCCCTCCCTCTCCGCCAGTGTTACAATCACCCTATGGAAGATTCAATTTTCACGAAGATTATCAAAGGAGAGATTCCGGCGTACACACTGTACGAGGATGAGCTAACGCTTGCTTTCCTGGACATCCATCCAGTGCAGCCCGGGCACGCTTTGGTTATACCGAAAAAACAGATAGAGTTTGTTTGGGATCTGCCGGCCGAAGATTATCGGGCGGTTATGGATGTGGCCAAGAAAGTAGCGCTACATTTGCGAGAGGCGCTCGGGGTAAAATATATCGGCGAGCGGATCGTCGGCGTTGATGTGCCGCATGCCCATGTCCAGCTGATTCCCTTCAATACCGTTGACGAGTGGCATGCTCGTCAGGATATGAACGCCGAGCCCGATCACGCCCAGCTGAAGCAGCTTGCAGATCTGCTACGGCTCCCCGTACAATAGGGGTATGTCACCGTTGCTTGTATCGCTTATGTTCGGCCTCGGTGTTGGGGGTTTTGTCTGGTCGAAGATTTCCCTGTCGACGGGAAATGCCAGGCCGGCAAGTGTGACGACGGCTGCTGCGGTTGCGGGAATAGCTGCCTTCATATTCTTCTTTACCATGCTGAAGTTCGTATTCAGCATGTAGGGTACCTGGCCGTTTTATACTAGATATCTTCTCTTTTTGATGCCCAACTGGTACTATATGGCTATGTATGTGGATGGTAGCGGCGTGGGTTGCCGTTGTGGTAATGAGGGAGTTCGCTATGAGCGTATCTGATGAGCAGAAACTTGGTCAGCGCCTCCAGGCAGCACGTCAGGCCGCAGGGTTGACACAACAGACTCTATGTCAGAAGGCGGGCTTGAGCTACTCAACGTTGGCCAAGATTGAACGCGGCGCTATCAAGACGCCGTCGGTCTTTACGATTCAGAGTATTGCCGGCGTGTTAGGCATAAGCCTAGATCAATTGGTGGGCGCACCACCGGCCACTGGTAGCCGGTCCATGCGTTCCCGTAGTGGCGTACGCTTTGTCTACTTTGACGTGAATGGCTGCCTGGCGCGCTTCTACTACCGTGCATTCACGGATATTGGTATCGATTGTGATCTGCCTTCCGATGTCGTCGAGACGACCTTCTGGCACTACAACGATCGAGCTTGTCGCGGCGATATGACAATGGCTGAGTTCAATATGGCGCTCGGCAAGCGGCTACACTTGCCGGACTTTGACTGGCCCAAGTATTACCTTGGCGCAACCGAGCCCACCCCGAAGGTCGCCGAGCTTGTCGCCTGGGTACGTGAACGTTACGGTGTTGGGCTACTCACGAACACTATGGCGGGACTGGTAGCAAGCATGTTGCAGCGTGCGCTCATACCCGATGTACTCTATGATGCGATTATTGATTCTTCCGAAGTCCACCTCCTGAAGCCAGAGCGGGCTATATACGAGTTAGCCGAAAAGCGTGCAGATTGTAAACCGGGGGAGATTCTTTTTGTCGATGACACGCGCGCCAACCTTATGGCTGCCGAGAAGCTCGGCTGGCATGTCATGTGGTTCGATGATTCGCGCCCCGAGGAATCAATCGCCCGTGTTCGCGAAGCGCTCGAGCCTGCTGCAGCCTAAGGGACGGGTCTCTAAGTAGCTGGTTTAAAGCGCTCGTATTCTTTGGTCGTGGCTGCGAGTCGCTTCTTTGCGTCAGAGAGCTGGGCTTTCGTGTCTTCGATGACGTGCTTCGGAGCCTTTTGCATATAAGCTTTGTTGCCTAGTCGTTCCTCGAGTCGCTTAATTGCCGTTTCCTGTACCATTTTTTTGTCTTCGAGCTGGTGCAAGAACCGTGCGGCCGTTGTTGGGTCGATATCGAGCCAGGAGCGGTACGGTGTATTCGTCAGGAACAAGCCATTGCCGTCGCGGACTTCGCTGACGGCACTCAGCCGGCTAAGCCGCTTGATAAGTTCGGCATTTTCCTTAAGGAACGGAACATTGGTGTAATACAGGGTAGCGTCGGCTACGCCGAGTGCTCGGGTGATGAAGCGGACTTCGCTAACAATCGCCTGGATATCGGCGAATACCCGCGCCTTGGCTTCGTCTGCGGCGACGGGCTTGGGCCATTGCTGCACCGCCAGGATGTCTTTCCCTTCCCCGCTCAAGGTCTGCCATATCGTTTCCGTTACGAATGGAGCGAACGGGTGGGCTATAACGAGCGTATCCCGCAAGACGTGCATCAGAAGCGCCTTGTTCGGTTCTCCCTTACTGGCCTCGATATACCAGTCGGCTAGATCATCCCAGACAAAGTGGTAGAGTCGTTCGTATGCCTCAGAGAACCGATACACTTCCAATTCCGCCTCTAACCCCTGTTGTAATTGTTGTAATTTGCTCAATATCCAATGATCGGCCGGTGTTTTAGGCTTCATTTCAGCTGGATCTGCGTTACCGGCATTATCCTCGATAAAACGAGCGATGTTCCAGAACTTGTTACAGAAGTTGCGTGCCTCTTCCACGCGCCGTGGATCATAGCCGCGGTTTACGGCCGGTGCGCGGCCGGCAATGATACCCATGCGGAGCGCGTCTGAGCCATACTGGTCGATTACCGGCATCGGGTCAACGACATTGCCGACGCTTTTGCTCATCTTGGAGCCGTCTTCTGCCATGACGTAGCCGTGGATATATACCGCTTTGAACGGTATCTGCCCCGTTACGTAGAGTCCGAGCATGATCATTCGACTGACCCACGGGTAGAGAATCTCGCCGCCTGTCTCCATCAGGCTGAGCGGATAGAGGGTCTTGAAGTCGTCGTTATCAGGGTAGCCGAGCGTTGCGTACGGCCAACTGCTGCTCGAAAACCACGTGTCGAAGACATCTGGGTCACGGTGGTATGTTTTGCCCTCAATCTCGATAATCTCTTGGTCGACACGTTCGTCGTAGATCCAGTCGTCGGGGTTGTCGACGTTCTGGAACGCTGGGATCGGGATTCCCCATGCAATCTGTCGACTGATGTTCCAATCGTGCAAACCTTTTAGGTAGGTGATGAGCTGCTCGCGCTTGGCATCAGGATAAAACGTAATCTCCTTGGCTTCCAGGCGCTTAATTGCTTCTTTGGCAAGCGGCTCCATGTCGACGAACCACTGGTCGCGCAGGAGTGGCTGGATGACCGTACCGCATTTATAGCAGTGGCCGACGCTATGGGTATAGTCCTCGGTTTTCTCGAGAAACCCCTGCCCTTCCAGGTTAGCGGCCACTTTCTGCCGAGCTTCGTCGACAGTCAAGCCGCGGTAGGTCTCCGGTGTTTCGCTGTTCATCTTGCCTTCGAAATCGATAACAGTAACCCGTGGCAGGTCGTGCCTGCTCCCCGCCTCAAAGTCGTTGGGGTCATGTGCGGGCGTGATTTTTACGGCGCCCGTACCGAAGTCCTGGTCTACAAAGTCATCGGCGATAACGGGGAGCTCGCGGTCAGTTAATGGCAGCTTCACTGTCTTGCCGACGAACTGTCTGTACCGCTTGTCGTCCGGGTGCACTGCGACGGCAGTGTCTCCGAACATCGTCTCGGGACGGGTGGTGGCGATGGTGATGCTGCCGCTGCCATCAGTCAAAGGGTATTTGATGTACCAGAGGTGGCTCTGTTCATCCTTATACTCTACCTCGATATCGGCAAAGGCTGTGCCGTGAAAGGTGCAGAAATTGACGAGGCGTTCACCACGGTAGACTAATCTATCGTCCCAGAGTTTCTTGAAGGTGGCGTAGGCGCGGCTAACAATCTTCGGATCGAGGGTAAATGTGAAGCGGCTCCAGTCGCAACTGGTGCCCATGCGGCGTATCTGCGACTCAAAATTGCTTCTATTTAGCGCTACAAAGTCCCATATCTGGTGATATAGCTCTTCGCGGGTAAAGTCGAAGCGGCTCTTCCCTTCCTTGGCCAACTTCTTCTCGTACACTACTTGCGTTTCAAAACCGGCGTGGTCAGCACCCGGTAGCAGCAGCGTATTGTAGCCGCGCAGACGGTGGTAGCGCACGGGGATATCCTCGACGACGGCGGTCAGTTCGTAACCGATGTGTAGGTTGCCATTTGCGTTCGGCGGCGGCATGACGATGCTATAGGACTTTCCTTTGCCTGATGGCCTGAAGGCGCCGGATTTCTCCCATAGGGCGTAGATGTCAGCTTCATACAGCTGTGGTTCGTATGTTTTGGGCAGTTTCATAGGCGATCCTTATCTTACAAAAGTGCGGGTGTTTCGGGGAAAAGAAAAATTAGTCGCCCCTGGCGACGCGAAAGTCTATGCCACAACATCGGTATGTGGCAACTTGGATACGGATATTCATGCCCCCTATCATATCACCGTACGATCAGATAGGAAACAAAAGGGTTATTCACGTGAAATAAGATACAAAAACCAGAGCTTCTGGAGCGAGCCCTTGTTTCAGTATCTGTTCCCGGTTTTTTGCCTCTGTTTGTTTACAGTATCAGTTTTGCATAAACACTTATGCTTTACAAAGGCTACATGCTGAGAGAAGGGTTGATGTCGAGCGTAGAGGGGTCAGATGCTGGCTGATTGCGCAGCATCTTAAAGCAGCCAAGCGTAGCTACCATGGCGCCGTTATCGGTGCAGAGCTTGAGGTCAGGATAGCTAATGGAGTGGGGTAGTCGCTCAGACAATTGCCGCCGCAGTTCAGGGCTGGCTGCTACGCCGCCGGCGATGATGACTGACTTCGGCCGGAACTCTTCGTATGCCGAAACGGTCTTGTCGACAAGTGTCTCGATGGCGACGCGCTGAAAACTGGCGGCAATGTCAGCTTTCTGGCGTTCGCTGAGCCGCTGGGGCAGGTCTTTGGAGGGGAAGGTGAAGTCTTCCCCGATTTCGGCCTGCGCGAGCCGTAGTACCGCTGTTTTGAGGCCTGAGAAACTGAAGTCGTACTTACTGGTATGAGCCTTCGGTAGATTGTATTTGAAGGGATCGCCGTCCAGCGCTTTCTTGCCAACGCTCGGGCCGCCGGGGTAGGGGAGGCCAAGTATTTTTGCTACTTTATCGAATGCTTCGCCAACGGCGTCATCACTTGTCCGGCCAAGTAGTGTGTAGTCAAAGTGGTCGCGGAATAGCACCAGTTGGCTATGGCCACCGGAGACAATCAGGGCTAGCATCGGGAACCCCGGCTGCTGCGCACGCATAGTGTAGCCGGGTGGGGAAGCGTCAGTTAAGAAGTTGGCGTAGGTGTGCGCTTCTACATGATTGATACCGTAGAGTGGTTTGTGTTTGGCGATAGCGATAGTCCGCGCGGCTAATACGCCAATGAGCAGGCTGCCGCCGAGACCTGCACCGCGGGTAACGGCGACGGCATCGATGCCGTCCCAATCTGTCCCTGCGTCCCGTAAAGCTTGCTCGATAACGGGAACAATCGCCTCAATATGGCTGCGAGCGGCAATCTCCGGCACAACGCCGCCGTACCGTATGTGTAGGTCTATGCTAGATGTCACAGCATTGCCCAGCAACCGGCATCCGTTTTCAACTACTGCAGCGGCTGTTTCGTCGCAACTCGTCTCTATGCCCAGGACTCTCATACGTGTTCAATAGTACCATGTACCTGTGCGTGATCTAGTGAAAACGTGGGCGGTAAACGACTCTTGACTTAATAGCAAGCTTATGCTTAACTGAATATTAAATAACCCCCCTAGGCTAAGCAAAAATACAAAATCTATGGCAGAAATACTTCACGATTCGAGACCATACAGTGATCCAAACGTTCGCACGGACATTGCAGGACTTGAGCCCGACGGGTCGCTTGCGGACTTTACAGAAGTTGTACCGGGCCTATTTACTCGCCAGCCGATGTTTGACCCGCGGAATATACTGGACCTGAAAGCTGAGATTGAGCATGCACAAGGTGTGGATAAGGCGGAGATGTTTTCCCCTTACGATGCGTCGCCGTATGGCAGAGGAGATGTGGAGGGGTATGCGGATATAGGCGACCATTCCCGGCAGATCCGGGATAGGCTTATTGACGAACACGTGCAAACTGGCATGGGTGGGAAGGAGTTCAGTAAGCTAACAGACAGCGAGAAGGAGGGATTGCGGCAAGCGGTGCTTGGGCAGATCGGTCGTAGCTACGAGGATCTTGAGAAGGCTGTAGCTAATGAAGATAACTTAGGCAAGAGAAATGCCCATAAAGGCCTAGAAAAGCTGAAGCAATCCGAAGCTCCAGATGTGCAGGACAATAAAAACGAAGAGAGTGACAACCTTGAGCAAGGAGACAACATGCGCGATAACTCGTTGAGCCGACTTGCTGGCGCGATAGCTATCAATGCCGTCGAGCCTCAGATAATGATAATGGGACGATCAGTGGAGAACCTTGAAATGACAATGGGCCCAGGAGGCCAAACTTCCGATTTTACGATGGGTAGAAGGGGAATTACGGAACTTGGAGGGGTTGCCGCTCCGGACCAGCGGCGGACTCGTGTTTCGCAAGAAGTAGGGGAGCCTACGGAATCTGATCAGGGGCATGGCAATGACGATAATGACATCAGGAACGGGAACACAGTAGTACCTTCTACCTCTCAAGGCAGGGCGATTCTAGGTACCATGGGTACACCGTTGGGCGTAGATACTAGCCCCGGAAACTTACACGGTTATATACGCCATAAGGTAGCAGAAGAGGCCGCACTACCTCAGGAAGACACGGAAGAGTCGAATAAGAGTATCGGTATGACTATGGGTACTGGTGGGCAGACAGGTGACTTCACTATGGGCCGACCCGCGAAGGACCTTGCTATGACCATGGGCACGGGGGGAATTACGGAACTTGGAGGGGTTGCCGCTCCGGGTATGGGTCAAGGCCCCGAACGAGCTAAGAGGTCAATGGTTGATATATCTGATGTTTCCTCGCTGATGATTGATAAACCCTTCGATAGAGTTTCTGAGGCAGAGTTGCAATCTTACCGCAAGCAAGCTAGTCTGCAAAGCCTCCATCCGGCACTGAAAGGTATCGCTGTCCGCGTCAATGGTGACACTATTGCATATAGGAACGGCAAGAGATTAGCCATTAACGGAGATACCCACGAGTTACCTGCCGATTACCTTTTGGCTGCAGCCCTCAAACTACAAGCTGCCTAACGTGTTCCAATTTACTATATAACGATAAACTACTTATTGCATTATCATCAAGTTTATGTTAATATCTGTATACTTCTTCCAACTGGATGAAGGTGGTACCTTTTGGTTCTCCCCATGGGAGTAGTATTGTCTAGAACCTTGGAGGTTTTGAAATGCGCATCACTGTCGAATTGCCCGACGTCGTGACGGCGTTGGTGGCGACTATCTCCATTATCCTCCTGTGGGAGTTGATGAAGTTCCTCCTCATGCTCCTGGTCAAAGTTTTGCCCAAGTGGCAGGTTGGCAAGAGATTGCTACGGACACTAGAGGCAGCAGAGAAAGGAATCGAACGCCTCTATGCCCACCGCTGGGTGCGCCGAGCCACGTATGTCGTGCTTCTCATTGCCCTAGTCCTAGCACTCCTACTTTTCTTCCATTTTAGGGGAACATGAGGCGCTAGTCCGCAACTCCTATCTCTAGGTAACCGGTGGTTCAAGGGAGCGTGGGAACTAGGAGTCTATGAAGGGGACCTGCTGATGGCTTGCAATATCTTTGAGATATAACCAAGCCTCGCGAAAGGTACCGATCCGGCCAGGATATCTAACTCTAACGAGTGAAAATATTCCTGGCCGCTTTTCTTTAAGGAGTCAGGTGAACGATTATTGAAATAGGTTACGAAACATTGTATAATCGTCCTGTTATGATACTTATGCACAGGGCCTCTATGTTATCTGTTGACGAAGGTACAACTCCGGCGATAAAGTATTGGTTGAAAGAAGCATAAAACAAACAATGGAAAACCTTACCCCTTTTATAGAACAACTCCTCAAGGAGAAGGGCATGCCAGAGCTCGACGAGCCGACTTACAAGCAACTGGTAGATGACTTGCGTGAACGCTTAGCGGACTTTATCAACCGCCGTATTATTGGCGCGATGGACAGTAGTAGCGTTGAATTGTTCATTCAGCTGCTTGATCAGCAGCCGGTTGATGAGATGAAAGTACAAAGCTTTATCAACATCCATGTTCCTGACAAGGAGAGGGTTACCATGGACGCGATGCTAGAATTCAGGACACTGTACCTAGGCAAATAGTCGAAACGTGAGCAACAGATGGCTTCTATAGAAACATCACCGGTTTCCACCGACGTAGATCCACTGCTTAGGCAGCGGCAACTAGCTGGTATCCAAGAGGCAATTGACTATAACAATCCGGATGCTTTGGCGCAAGCCCTTAGCATTCAGGCGGTGGATCTGTCTAGTGGTGTAGTCGCTGAATCTCTAGACAGTGCAGATGAGTACTTGCGCGAACAGACAACTCAGCGGGGAATGGGTGGCCTTCTAAAGAGAATCTGGCATGGGAATATAGCCCGGGATTATCTACGGCAACGGGAAGTCCGGCGGGGTCAGAACGAGATTGTGGGCTCGAACAATCTGTATGTGCGTCACGGCGGCACGGCAACAGATCATCAACAGGCGGCAGAAGCTGTCGTTAGCCGCTTTACTGCCGAATTTATCCATGAGGGCGAATCAAACCAGGACGCTGAAACGCTGACAGGAGGCAATGTATTCCGAAGTGAAATTGATCAGTTGGTCCGCGATTATGCGCGCGGTGATCTGACCGATGCATCACTTGAGATAGAAAAGAACCGAATTGTTAGTAATTTTGGCAGTCAACGACATGACTTTGATCGAAACAAGGGATTGCTATGGGCGGATAATATTTTGGCGGTTGCGCGGAACGCGCGAGGTGCATTTGAGCACAGTGTGAGCCTGGATGACATTCAAAAGGCGCTGTCAGTAAATGTGGGTGAGGCGCGCATGGGCGTGCGTACGGAAGCGAGTAAGGAGCTTGTCGATCGAGCTATAGACAAGCTGTATGGTACCCGTGTTGGTAGCCTTGTCAATGAGACAACGCTATCGCTCGGGGTAGCTATAACCTTAGCAGCTACGAAGCGAACAGTTACGAGCGCAGCGAGTGCCGCGATGCGGACGTTGGGGCTCGGCGTGGGAGCCGGCGTAATTGCTGGCGTACGTGAGGTGCATCATGTAAGTCAGGAGCGACGCCTCCATTCGCGGCAGATGGCCGAAGGAGGAGAGATTAACATTGAGAGTAGGCGCCGTGAACAAATGGAGGGTACTCGCTACGAGACGGTGCCTGCCAATGAGCTTGTAGAGAGGCTGCAGACTACTCAGGAACAACACGTCGCATCACCTAATGCCGACACTGCCCGAGCCCTGTTGGGTACTCTTATAGAGGCTCGAACGAGAGTCTCGATGTCCGACGAACCACGAAGTCGCCGTTTTGGGGCTGATGAGCTAGGCCGTGACCTCATAAGCTACAGCAGCAAGGAGCAGGTCGAGCAGGAGCGTATGAATCTAGATGTTGCCATATCCAGTGCACGCGTTGAGCTGCAGCGTATTCTAGACGACAGTGATGACGCGACTTTGCAGAATATAACTGGCAATACGGATCGATCACTGCCGGATATTCTGGACAGAGGGGCCGTGATCTATCGCTCTGTCTTTGAATGGGATCTGTCGCGGAAGGATGAGGCGTTCCGTCGGCTACAGATGTCCCGTGCTGCTAAGGCAGCCGTTGTTGGGGCGGCAGTCGGTGGGGTAATGGGCTTCGCATCACAGGAGTTGCGGGCTGTTTTCGATGGCGGTATGCAAGGCTTGGGTGAGCAATTCCAACAGGGTCAGGATAGGCTAACGGAGTTAGCGGCACTAGTGCATGGTACACACCATGCTGTACAGGGCAAAGTACCTAACCTTGATTTTGCGCACAGCGGTTTCAGGGTTGGTAACAACGCGCTCGACTTGCCGCCTGGCTACCACGTTGTTCACGAAGGGAAGGGCTATGAGTTGATCGGGCCGGACAAGCATGCAATAGGACCGATTGCGTTCAATTCAAAGGGTGGCTTGGATAGCGCAACCCAGGCAATGCTCGAAAAGCATGGCTTTAAGCTTGATACGACAACCGAAGCCTTCAGTACGGTCCAGACCGAGACAACGACAACTGACATGTCTTTCGATCAATATATGAAAGCTCATCCGAACCGGTTTGCGCCAATTCACCGACAATTTTGGTACGAAAATGGAACATACGACCATAATGGTTCGACAATACATTCGGAGATGAACGAGCAGCTTCTACTATGGGGGGGAGAAAACGGTACGGGTGTCGACAGTCAGGGCAACTATGTATTTGACGTGTCGCACATGATGGCTAATGGCTCATTCCATGTAGAGCACACTGCCCAGGGTACAGAATTTATCAGAGCAAATGCCCCTGAGCTTCTTAAAGACCACAAGCTGTACATAGCGATATCTGCTACTAAGGGTACCCAATTTAACGTTATATATGTCCCAATTAACGAGCACGGACAGGCAGTATTTGACCCGCACGATCCCTTGTTCAAGAGTTTATTCTCTACCGAGAACGGGCACGCTCACTTCAATGGCGCATACGCTGAGGTTGTGCAGGATATGGGCAAGACCTCTGATGGTGGCATGTCGGTCCGGATGTTGGCAACAGTCGTAGGATCAAACCACCCCAATGCCATCCAGGAGACGATCCAGACGGCAGTCCGGGGTATGGGGGAGCATGTAGTTACCCACCTCGGTGCTCCGGCAGAGGCCGGCTTGCCAGTCGAAATTGCCCCGGTTATCCCGATCCGTAGCCGTCGCGGCATGGAGGCACTGGCTGGACAAGAGACCTCTCTCGAACTGCCGAGCACAAATCCTTCTCCATATGAGGGTGGATATTACGGTTATATGTTGAAGCGTGAGCGTGAGGAGTGGAGGCAAGAGCGCTCACCTCGACTTAGACAAAACCCGGAAGCCGATTTGGATACGGGGGAGGAACTTGCTTGGTATAGGGAAGAACAGCGTCGTAAACGTGGGCAGGAGTACATAGAGGAAATCGATTCCTATGTCAATGGCAATGAGGTGCTTCGTAATATTGGGAATGAAACAAAGGCAATAGTCTGTATCCCTGTGGCTGCAGCTAATGAGTCGGAGAATATCTTTAATACATTGTCACTGTACGCCCAACAGGATGAGGACTCGACTCGAGAGTCTGTGATATTACTTAACCTGAACTGGAAGAGCGATACTGAAAACGATCCTACTGCTATGGCGAAGGTTCAGAAGACTCACGACGAGATTGAGCGGGCTCGCCGTGCTTTCCCTAACCTGAGAATTGCCACTTTTGATAAAGTTTGGTCTCTTGAATTGATACATCAGCGGACCAATGACGATGGCAGTGTGCGATTATATGGAGAAGTTGTCAAAATACTTTACGATACCGCTGCTTTTGCTGTAGGCAATGCTACCCAGCAAGGCCGTCGGCAGTCGGCTGAAGAGGCGGTTCTCCTTACCAACGATGCGGATGCTCAAGGCATGAGCCGCCAATACCTTAAGCGATACATTAATGCACTTGAAGCGCACCCCACTTCAGATGTCTTTACAGGACTTATACGATGGGGTACAGAGGACTTTAAGAATTACCCTGGCTATGGCCTTGTATCGAATATGTTCGGCGTGTTCAATATGACAACACAACGCGGGAACGGTAATAGAAACCAACTATCAACTATTGGCCCAAATGCAGGCTTCCGTCTTTCCGCTTTTGCTGCTGTTGGCGGATGCGAGGACAATGACAGGTTGGGGGCAGGAGCAGATAGTGTACTTGGACAGCGTGTAATAGCTGCACGAAGAGAAGAACAACCAGCAGCTTCGTATCGACCTTATGGAAGTACCTATGCAGGGGCTATGACAAAACCTTTGGCAGGTGGAGGAAGGAAGGTAACGGCCTTTGTCCCCGGAGCTCAAATAGACACTCTCGGAGATCGCTTACTTGGAGCCTACAGACGAGGGCAGTGGATCGGTCAGGCGTGGGATACGTTTGACAGTGCAGGGTATATGGATAGGTCGGTTGCAGCAAAAGGAGAATTACAACCCGAAAATCCTCGACATGATATCGATAGCATTGCGGAACGTATCGCGGCAAACGTAAACCTATTTGTTAATAGATGGTATCGTGAGCCTGGACACGCAGCTAGTGCCTTAGCCTTATACTTTGGCACAAAGGATGAAAAGGGCCAGCCTTTGTATGATGCAAAATGGGAGGGCACTCCAGGATGGGATGGAGATGGTACTTTCAAGTTTACTTTTACCAAAGAAGGGAAGGCCTGGCTTAAGAAGCGCTTACTTACTGACCTTGGAGGGAAACCTGACCCGTATGGTGCAAGAATACGCCGGAGATTGTATAACGAAGTGCAGCCGCGTGATAAGCATAAGGTACTTGCTACTCCACGATTTGTCGCCCATACTACCTGAGTATAATTGCGTAAAGAGGTGGGATAATGCAGCCAGACACTCAAGCACTGACACAACTCAAGGACCAAGCACTTACTATGTTGAGCGATATGGCTGACCATCTTGTTAATGATGAGATGAGCACAGAAGTCCTATTAATGATTGCTCGGGCGACAGGTAGACAAGCAGTCTTCTCGAAGATTCTTGACAGATGCAGCAAAATGGAAGACTCACCTGAGAAGGCAGATATACTGCTTGAGTTGATTGGCGAGATAGAGAATCAGCTGGCTACGTCAGAGCCAGATCACATATCGAATAGTGGAGAGCAGGGGGAGCTTGTGTTGCCTTCTACTGAACCTTCTGGCGAAGAACAGCGCGGCTAACCGCGCATGTTACGTGTGGGGTCGCTCGGTAGTCTATACTGAGGCTTATGGATATCCGGCGTTCTATAAGGTCAGTTATTCCGAAGGATCTCTTTTCGAGTATTGAGCCGTATGGACACCTTGCCGAGGCAGTATTGTACAACGTGAAGAACGGTTTTCCGGCGCGTGGCCTGAAGGTGATCGGTGTGACCGGAACCAATGGCAAGACGACGACGAGCTTTCTGATCTATCGGATGCTACGTGAGGCCGGCTACAATGTCGGTTTGATGACAACCGTTGCGTACGGCGCGAACGACGAGATCCGGCCGCAGATCCACCATATGACGAACGTACCGGTGCCGGAGCTGATGCAGCGTCTGAAGTGGATGCAGCGCCAAGGGGTAGAGTGGCTAGTACTGGAGACGACGAGTCACGCACTGGCGCAGCATCGTGTTTGGGGTGTGCCATACAGTATAGCGGTGTTCACGAACCTCACGCATGAGCATCTGGACTATCACAAGACATTTGCGCGTTACCGTGCTGCCAAGATGCGCCTGTTCAAGCTGGTGTCGGTCAATCGCGAGGGTCTACATACTGGCGTCGTGAATGCCGATGACCCGAACTGGCACTACTTTGCTGATGAAGTACCGAATGTCGTGACGTACGGGGTAAACAACGGCGAGCTGCGGGCAAGCGATATTCGTATGACACCCAATGGGAGCGACTTTACCGTTAAGTACAAGGGCACGGCGATGAAACTACACGTTAATTTGCCAGGGAGCTTTAATATCAGCAATGCCCTAGCTGCCGCGGCGACTGGGGTAGTCATCGGCTTGGGTGACGAGCAGATTATGCGCGGCATCGCCTCATTGGAGGGTGTGGAGGGGCGCATGACGACTATCGATGAAGGCCAAGACTTTACGGTTATCGTGGATTTTGCACATACACCGGATAGTTTCGAGAAGTTATTCAAAGATTTGAAGCCAGTGGTGAAAGGCAAGCTGATCGTCATGTTCGGCAGTGCCGGCCGCCGCGACGAGACAAAGCGGGCGGTGCAGGGCAGGCTGGCGGGCGAATATGCTGACGAGGTGGTTATTACCGAGGAAGACGACCGCGATGTGGACGGCGCGGGCATCATGAATCAGATCGCTTCGGGGGCGGAGACAACCGGTAAGAAGCGAGATAAAGACTTGTTCCTGGTACATGATCGAACGGAAGCAATCAATTTTGCCGTTCAGCGAGCCCAGAATGGCGATACGGTATTGTTGCTTGGCAAGGGCCACGAGAAGACAATAGAGCGCGCCAACGGCGAGAACCCTTGGGATGAGGCAGGAATTGCCCGGCAGGCGCTCCAATCTTTACGCAATAAAGCATAAGGGTTACTTCTTGACTTCCTAGGGTGGAAGTGTATAATCCGCCTTGTATGAAAAATCATACAGCGCAACGCATTTGCTTTATGCATGTCATCTACCTCGATCGAGGGAGATTCGCGTTGTAGCCCAAATCAGTTCAAGAATATACAACGAAATCTCCCTCCAGAGCGAGGGAGATTTTTACTTGAGAGACCTAATTCATGACACTAGTCATACGCCAAGACCTGCACAGGGAGTTCTCTGTATCCGAGGAGCGCTTGCTTCTGCCTGCGCCTGAAACACGTGCGGTGGGTTCGCTTGCTCTTGACTCCTATGTGGGTAGCGAGTTGGGTTCTACCGAACAGTTGCCGCGTAGCTTTATGGAGCAGAAAGGCGTAGTTCAGATAATACGAGCTTGGCTTCAATGCAGGGGCGCATTGCAGCGTGGCGAACCGGGTACGGCTGAGCAGGCTGAACTGACACGTATAACGGCAAGTATGGGCAGGGTTACGGAAACTCTAAGCACGCTGACTGATCGTACGATGGAGCGTGTAGGCCTGAAGGCACATGTATTGCCGGTACGAGATAGCGTGCTTTTCCCGCGGTGGAATACTAAAACCCCTCACAGCACAGTCGGTAAGGCCGGAGAGAATGGTCTGAACGGCAAATATGCCCGGCTGGATGACATTCACCGCGGCACTCTAGTGGTGGCAGAGGGAGTGACTGCAGCGGCATTCGCTGACAAGCTTGCCCGGGGCTTCATAGAGCAGGGGGCAAGTGGGGTTACGGCCACGGTGCGGATATTCGACTCGCCACGGGCTGACACTGAATTACGCGAACGGAGCCGTAAGGTTATAGTTGGCTTCCCGCATACGGATGGCGAACAGTATACCGGCGAAATACAGGTTCATGACCAGGAGGGCTTTGCACGCTATCTGGAGACCAGAGAACGATATGATGCCCAGCGTGCGACGGCACGGGCAGAAGGTCTCGAATGGGTGGCGGGCCATGTGACCCTGCTTGGCTCGGATATCGTACTTTTGTAGGTTACACACCTCTTCAATACGGTATGCTCTTGACCATTCTCGGCTAGTCATTCTATGATAAGGGTTGGTAGCTAGCACTCAACCTATTACAGTGCTAGCCAAAAGAAACAGTAACGGAGGAGTGACCGTATGAGTACAAAATTGCAACCGCTTGCCGACTATCTCGTTGCACAAGCCGAGGAGCCGGAGCGCAAGACCGCTAGCGGGCTATTATTACCGGAGAATGCTACTGAGAAGCCGAAGGCAGCCAAGGTACTTGCGGTAGGCAAGGACGTGAAGCAGGTGAAGGTAGGCGATAGCATCATCTACAAGAGTTACAGTACGACCGAGGTGAAACTGGACGGTACCGAGTACATCTTGGTCAAAGAAGAAGACGTCTTGGCGACGGTAAAGTAATTCCTAAAGGAGCGATCAACCTATGGCAAAGAAAGTATTCTACGATGAAGACGCCCGCCGCCGCGTACTAGGCGGGGCAAAGATTTTGTACAATGCAGTAAAAACGACAATGGGGCCGAGGGGGCGCAATGTAGTCATTAGCAAGAGCTACGGCGCGCCGACGGTAACACACGACGGTGTAACGGTTGCTAAGGGAGTGGATCTGACCGATGTAGATGATGAAACGCTCGGCTACAAAGTTGGTGCTGAGCTAATCAAGCAGGCGGCGAGCAAGATGAACGATGTTGCCGGTGATGGCACAACCACGGTAACTGTTCTGACATACCACATCTTAAACGAAGCCAACAAGCTGATAGCTGCCGGGCACAATCCGATGCTGTTGCGCAAGGGCCTGGAGGCGGCCGCACAAGATGTGCTGGCAAGGCTCGGTTCGATGAGTGAAGATATACAGGGCAAGAAAGGTCGTGTCGCCGAGGTGGCGACAATCTCGGCTGGTGACGCCGAGATTGGCAAGCTTATCGCTGAGGTGATGGAGGCTATCGGCAAGGATGGCATCGTGACGGTCGAGGAAGGCCAAGGCCTAGCGATGGAGAGCGAAGTGGTGGAGGGCTTTACCTTCGACCGTGGCTACGTCAGCCCCTACATGGTGACGGACGCCGGCCGCATGGAGGCGGTCTACGACAAGCCAGCTATCGTGATTACCGATAAGAAAGTCTCGAGTGTGCAGGAGTTCCTGCCGCTGCTCGAAAAGCTCGCCCAGGCCGGCAAGAAGGACCTACTACTTATCGCCGAGGACGTGGATGGGGAAGCACTGGGGACCTTGATCCTCAACCGCCTGAAGGGCGTGTTCAATACCGTCGCTGTGAAGGCACCAGCCTTTGGCGATCGCCGTAAGGATATTCTGAACGACATTGCCACACTGACTGGCGGCGAAGTCATCAGCGAAGACCGCGGCCTGACATTCGAGAACGCTAACCTGGAAGCAGTTGGAACGGCTCGGCGCGTTATCGTCACCAAAGACGAAACGACAATTATCGAAGGCGGTGGCACAGCGGCAGACATAACAGCGCGAGTCAAGCAGATTAATCAACAGATTGATGCTGCGAGCAGCGAATACGATAAAGAAAACCTAGAAAAGCGTCGCGCGGCGCTGTCAGGTAAGGTCGCCGTTATCAAGGTTGGTGGCGCCACTGAGACTGAGATCGAGGAAAAGAAATTCCGTGTGGACGACGCGGTGGCTGCCGTGAAGGCGGCGCTCAGCGAAGGCATTGTGCCAGGCGGTGGCGTAACGCTTGTCAACTTATCCAAGGCTGTTGCGCCAGACGACGATACATCGGTAGTGGCCGGTCGTCAGCTATTGGTTGGAGCGCTTGAGCAGCCGTTCCGTATTCTCCTGGAGAACGCCGGTGCCAATCCTGATGAATGGCTGCCGCAGATACGCGGCGCCAAAGAGGGTATGGGTGTCAATGTCAACAACCCGACAAAGCTTGTCGACATGAAGGCAAGCGGCATCGTTGACCCGACACGGGTGACGAAAGAAGCGATCCAAAATGCTGTCAGCATTGCCGGAACGAGCATGACCATGGGTGCACTCGTTGTAGACGTGCCAAAGGAAGAGAAGGCCGACGCAGGTATGGGTGGTATGGGCGGCGGCATGGGCATGATGTAAGTCGCACGAGACACCTCTATGTGCAAAACAAAGAGGAGTCTTCGGCTTGGGTTTCTCTTCGTGCTGGGAAGCGATTTACGTGCTTCCCGAACTCTCCCTAAATAATGCGATGCTCCTTTTCGGGTAGTGCAGTCTCTTCCGTAAGTTGACTTAGTGTAAGCTCTTGTGCTTGCCTCTAGGTAGAACAGGGTTACACTGGAGGTATGGCATTATTTGGCAGGAAGGCAAATCAGAGTTCCAATAACGGCGATGTACCGCCGGAGTTGAAGCCGTACTACGTTCCGGGCTCGGGGACACCGCCGTCGAGGCGGTCAGCGCTGCGAGTTGTGCTCAGCCTACTTATACTGGCGATCGTTGCGACTGCCGGCGTGTCTGTCTGGCGGTATGCGCATGACCATCCACGGTCAACGAGTATGCTAGCCACTAACCAGACGACTCAGAAACCAAAAACCAATACGAATATGTCGAATCAGAACTCGAACAAGAATACGAGCAGCGGTAACGCCGCAGGAACCGGCAGCCAATCAACGTCACCGACCACCCAGCAACTGCCCTCTGATGACAATAGCACCCCTTCGACAAGTACCCCTTCTTCCACTTCTTCGGGCGGTGCAGGTGCCGGGGCTAACCAGGCGCTCGTAAACACCGGACCCGGTGAGACAGCCGCATTTATCGCAATTATCACCGCAATGAACGGCGCACTGCTCTACCATATCCGTCAAATACGCCGCGCTAACTCGTAGTTGCGACCTAGTTTTGTTGGCCTTGTGAAGTGAAGTAGTTGATCTCGTTCACGACGTCGAGTAGGGCTTGAGCGCGGGCTTTCTCGTCTGGAATGTCCTTGGCGGCTTCGTAGGCGCGGGGGATGAGCGTCTGGTCGTCGACTGCCTGGATCATCATCATGGTCGTGCGGAATTTTTCCTCTGGCGTTTGATCGAGATGGTTGACGAGCGGCTTGAGTTGCTGCAACGCCTCTTGCTTGATGTTTATAAGATCGTCGGTGACTCCGGAAGCAGGGACGCTACCACCGCGCGGTCCTGACGGAGGCAAGGTCAATAACGGCTCGTCTTGCTGCGTATTGGTGTCATTATCCGTCGATGGCATGGAGGATGCCATACCCTCGTCCGGCATAGGAACGCCGAGTGTACCGTCGTCGGCCGGCTCATTTGACTTCCCCTGGCTATTTTGTGCGTCGTCGTGCCCAAACATATAGTCCCCCTCAAGATCGTACCGTTAATGCTTAGAGTATACTATATACCAAAGGACTAAAGCATAGTATAAGGATTTTCTATATGCTGGACGATCTGAAGATGATACACGAACGCGATGCGCAGGATGCACTCGGCATCGCCGCGCATGAGCCGGAGCAACTTACTGCCGACGTAATACTGCAGGGCAACACGGCGTTTACCAATATCAGCACGATTGTCTATGCGGGTATGGGCGGATCAGCGCTCGCAGCACTCATACTGCACACCTGGCCGGCCCTGCCGGTGCCGTTCGATGTAGTGCGTGACTATGACTTGCCGGCGTACGTGGGTACGAAAACACTTGTCATCGTTGCCAGCTACTCGGGGAACACCGAAGAAACACTGAATGCGCTCAGTGAGGCTGAATCCAAAGGAGCGCAAATAGTAGTGATTGCCGGCGGTGGCAAGCTGCAGCGGGCTGCTGAAGAGAAGGGATACTTGTTTGCGGTGCTGCCGAAAGCCGAGCAGCCGCGCTATGCGGTGTTCGCGAACTATCGCGCGCTGCTGCAGGTTCTTGAGCGGGCAGGGATGCTGCAAGATAATTTCCGGCCCTTGCTCGAGCAGGCCGCCTCGTTACTTAACATGGCAGTTGCGAGCTGGCGTCCTGATATACCAACGGCGCAGAATACAGCCAAGCAACTAGCGCTGGAGCTGATCGGCAGATCAATCGTTGTGTATGGGGGACCAAAGCTGGCGCCTGCGGCTTATAAGTGGAAGATCAGCTTCAACGAGAACGCCAAGCAGATCGCCTGGACGGACCAATTTCCGGAGTTCAACCACAACGAATTTATTGGCTGGAGCAAGCAGCCGGTCGATAAACCCTACGCCGTCATCGAACTGCGCAGCGATCTAGAACACCCACGCGTACAGAAGCGCTTTGAGGTGTCGGATCGGCTACTATCCGGCTTATGGCCGCATCCGCATGTCGTGGATGCCGAGGGCGGAACGGTATTGGAACAGTTGCTCTGGACGGTTCTTTTCGGTGATTTTGTCAGCATCTACGTCGCTTTGCTCAATGGGCTCAATCCTGCACCTGTAGAACTGGTTGAACGCTTCAAGGCCGAGATGGCACGGTAGCGTGCTCTATAATACATACTGGATATGCGTGTGAGATTATCGCCACCAGTGGCGTATGTGACGGCACTCGGCCTGGCGACGGCAGTAGCTGTCAGTTTGTTAGCTGTTGATATACTGAACAATGATTCGGTGGTACATGGTTACTTATTGTGGAATGTGGCCCTTGCCTGGATACCGTTCGGATTGAGCCTTTGGCTGGCCCGCGTTCTCACCCGCAAATTGTGGTCAAGCTGGGAGGCACTCTTTGTCACTGCTGCCTGGCTGGCGTTCCTGCCGAACACGTTTTATTTGATAAGTGATTTTGTACACCTTACTGAAGCGTATAGTGGTACTGTGCTGTTCCAGGTCTTGCTCTTTACATCGTTTGTGTTCGTCGGCGTAGCGCTTGGACTGAGCAGCTTGTATATCGTACACACTGAGTTGCTTAAGCGCCTGACTATTGGCTGGACGACATGTACCGTGGCGATCATCCTGCTGACGTGTAGTTTTGCGGTGTACATCGGCCGCGATCTACGATGGAATAGCTGGGATATATTGGTCAACCCGGGAGGACTGCTATTTGACGTATCGGCCCGTGCTGCCCATCCGACGCAGTACCCTACTATCATCGCGTTTGTCATGCCATTCTTTGCGCTCATGGCGAGCATCTACATCGTTGTATGGGCTGCCGTTCGAGTTGCAACACCGACTGTAAAGCGTTGACAGATAGCGAAGGCGTAGTTATACTTACGACGATAATTTGGTAAAAGCGTTTAAGCTTATCGCAATAAGCGAGCTGCGTATCAGAAATCCATTCCAAAGTGGAATAAGTACGACGGAAAGCCGACCGTAAAACGACAACAACGAGCATTCGCTTTCTCAGAGTGAATGGAAGCAAGGTGGTACCGCCTGGACCCCCCAGACCCTTGTAAGCTTCATTGCTATGGAGTTTGCAAGGGTCTTTCATTTGCCAGTAATGGCTAAGTACAGCAAAATAAGAGGCAAGATATGCGACAAGAAATTGAACAGGCGGTACAGTCGGCGGTGGACGCAATAGTGGGTGCGGATATCGTGTACGTCGAATTGACACGGCCCGATGAACAATTCGGTGACTACGCGACGAACGCGGCGTTGCAGCTGGCGGGCACTTTGCATCGGAAGCCGCGCGAAGTCGCGGAAGATATTGCTACGAAGGTTCATGAAACGTTGGGCGATAGGGTAGCGGAGGTATCTGTTGCTGGGCCGGGCTTCATAAACATAACGCTCAGTGATAGCGAACTGGTGACTGCCATGTCAGTACCGCCGGAACAAGGGTGGGCGGGCAAAACCATTGTGACTGAGTACTCGGATCCAAACCCATTCAAGGTACTACACGCCGGTCACCTGTACACCAGCATTGTCGGCGATAGCATATCTAATCTGCTTGAGCGGTCGGGCGGCATGGTGCACCGTGTAAACTTCGGCGGCGATGTCGGGCTGCACGTGGCGAAAACGATGTGGGCGATCATGCGTGAACTTGGTGGCGAACATCCGGCCAAGCTGAGCGACGTGCCGGAACATGGACGCTCCGAGTGGATGGCCGCGGCGTATGTTGCGGGGACCAATGCCTACGAAGACGACGCAGCTGCCAAGACTGAGATTATCGAATTGAACAAACGCGTGTATCGGCTCTTTGCCGATGATGACCACGAGTCTGCTTTTGCTCAGGTTTATTGGACGTGTAGGCAGTGGAGCTACGACTATTTCAATGCGTTTTATGACCGCATCGGCACGCCATTTGAGAAGTATTATCCTGAAAGCGAATGCGCGCCCATTGGCTTGAAAACGGTGCAAGAGCAACTCGCCAAGGGCGTCTACCAAAAGAGCGACGGCGCGGTGGTGTTCGACGGCGAAAAGTACGGTTTGCACACGCGGGTGTTCGTCAACTCGCAGGGGCTGCCGACATACGAGACTAAGGATGTTGGGCTCATTATGCGAAAATGGGACGATTACCACTACGACCGTTCAGTAGTTATTACCGGCAGCGACATCGTTGAGTACATGAAAGTCGTCATGAAAAGTATAGAGCAGTACGCTCCGGAGCTGGTGAAGCGACAAACCCATCTGACGCATGGCAATGTAAAGTTGCAGGGTGGGGTAAAGATGAGTAGCCGTAAGGGCAATTTCCTTCGCGCCGTTGATGTGCTGGATGCCGCCGTAGCTGCCAACAAGGCAGCGACCGGGCGGGATGACGAGCAAGTAATACTCGGAGCGGTCAAGTACTCGTTCCTGAAACAGCGCCTCGGTGCAGATATCATTTTTCTACCCGAGGAGTCGGTTAGCCTGGAAGGCAATAGCGGGCCGTACCTGCAGTATGCGCACGCGCGGGCGCGGAGTATTCTTGCAAAGTCGAAAGCCAAAAGCCAAAACGTCGAGACGTTGGAGCCAGCGGAACGGCGCCTGGTGCGAAAAATCGCCGAATATCCCGAGGTGGTGCGGAAGGCGACTGCGGAGCTGTTGCCCCACTACATCTGCACGTACTTGTATGAACTGGCGCAAGTATTCAACTCGTTCTACGAGCACAATCGTGTTGTTGGCGATCCGCGCGAAGCGGCTCGCGTGCAGCTGATTGCGCGCTACGCGGGTGTGCTGAAAGACGGCTTGGGCCTGCTCGGTATCGCGGCACCTGACCATATGTAGGGTAAAATAAGACTATGGCTGAGAAGTTGTCCTCCGAAAAGCGCGATGATCCTCATCCAACAGTAGTTGAAGCTGATAACGTCAAAGCGAATGTAGCCGTACTCTTAGCCCCAGATGAGCTTATGCGTGAGCACGTCGGCGGCTTCGTGAACTTCATCCGCGAGCATGCGGTTGTCGGACTGGCGATCGGCTTTGTCATTGGTACGCAAGTACAAACAGTCGTCAAACAGCTGATTGCGAGCTTCATCGACCCGCTGACTAAACTCTTCATCGGTAACTCCCTTAGTGAAGCGACGGTAACAGTACACTGGCGCGACCGCAATGCTGTATTTGGCTGGGGCGCTTTTGTCTACGCACTCATCGACTTCCTAGTCATTCTCGGGGTGATTTATATTGTAGTCAAAGTGCTCAAGCTCGATAAGCTTGACAAGCCGAAAGTCCAGTGAGGCCGGGCTACCCGCTAGTGGTCTGAGTATTTCTCGCCCCACCTGGCCATGTGCCGCAGGAGGGGGATGAGGTCGTGGCCCTTCTGGGTGAGCGCATAGGCGGCGTGCTGGGGTGCCTCTTTGCTTTCTACGGCGATAATGATGCTGGCAGCTTCGAGGTCGTCGAGCCGCTTGGAAAGCGTCCGCGGGTTGATCCGGCCGATGGACTTCTCGAGTGCACAGAAGCGTTGTGGACCGAGAGCCAGATCACGCAGGATGAGGGCCGTCCACTTAGAGCCGATGACACCCATAGCCGCTTCGATACAGCCAACTTTCGGTTCAAGGGCGGGAGATGTTGTAATCTTCATACTTTACAAAATATAGTACCAAGTCTACGCTTGTAATATACAAAGTATACCATAAACGGAGGTGGTTCACCCTATGAAGCTGGGAGTTATTGTCGTAAGCACGCGCGTGGGGCGCGCCGGCGGCGCAGTTAGTCAGTGGTTCTATGAATTTGCCAAGACGCATGGCGGGTTCGATGATGTACAGCTTATCGACCTCAAGGAGGTTAATCTGCCAGTGCTGGACGAGCCGAAACACCCACTCATGCACGACTACCAGTTTGAGCATACGAAGCGCTGGAGTGCACTTATTACCCCGCTCGACGCGCTTGTATTTGTGACACCCGAGTATGATTATTTCACCCCGGGTTCCTTGGTTAACGCTATCGATTACTTAGCGCGGGAGTGGAACTACAAGCCGGCTGGTTTGGTAGGCTACGGTGGAATTTCCGGAGGCTTACGCTCCATTCAAGCGGTGAAGCCACTGCTGACAAGTGTGAAGATAATGCCCATACCTGAGAGCGTATCCATCCAATTCGTACAAAACAACATGAAAGATGGTGTATTTACGCCGGAACAGAAGCACGAGGACATGGGACGGCTACTGCTCGACGAGCTGGCGAAGTGGACCGCCGCACTGGCGTCGCTACGCACTGGTCAACATTAGCGCCCGCGCCGTATAATTGTCGGTAATGACAGACCAGAAACGGCTGCGGCCGACGAAATTACTCTGGGTGGACTTGGAGATGACGGGGCTTGACCCCGAGGCTCACCGTATCCTCGAAGTCGGTGCTTTCATTACTGATTTTTCACTCGCAAAGTTACTTGGCAGTGAGTATCATGCACTGGTGCGTCAACCGGACGATGTACTTGCAGCGGCGAGCGATGTCGTTAAGCAGATGGATGCGGGTAACGGACTACTCAAGCAGGTTCGCGAGCGGGGCCGGCCGGAGGCGGAAGTCCAACACGAGCTTGCGGCTCTCATCCGTGAGCACTTCGGCGATGAGCCAGTGACACTGGCCGGCAATTCGATTCACCAGGACCGGCGCTTTATCCGCCGGTGGTGGCCAGAGGTTGAGGCGCTACTCCATTACCGCATGCTCGATGTTAGTTCATTCAAAGTGTGGATGCAGGGCAAGTACGGTTTCGAATTCCAAAAGCAGGAAACGCACCGCGCTGTTGATGACATTGGCGAGAGTATAGCTGAGCTCGAATACTACCTGGCATGGCTACGGAAAGGCGTGCCGGCGTAGTAGATGGACCACAAAACCGTCGAAGATTTTATCTTGAACTTGCCCGATACCAAGCTCGATTATCCATTTGGCAAAGATGTCGCGGTGTACAAGGTGCACGATAAGATGTTTGCGTTGATTGCTGAGCATAAAGCACCTATCCAGTTGAGCCTGAAGTGTGATCCGCTCCTGGCTGCTACTTTACGCGAACGCTACGAGAGTGTCATGCCCGGCTATCATCTGAATAAAAAGCACTGGAACACGATAGTCCTTACTGGCCAATTAAGCTGGGACGAAATACAAGATCTGATTAGACATTCGTACCAGTTAGTCAGCGGTACGTAGGTTACTCATTCGGTTTGCTTGCTCATTTGCAGCAGGAGTTGCGCGTGGTTATCTGCGATAGCGAGCCACTGCTTCTCTTTATCCGATTGCGCGGCCTTATAGGCCTGTTGGAGTGTCTGCTGGTAGGTAGTGAGTTGCTTCTGGGCGATGTCGACGAATGTTGAGTCATACGTACCATTTGTCTTAGCGGCGGTGAGTGCGTTATCCGTTATCGTGCTTTGAGTTGCGCTTAAGATCGCCGCATCCGGTGTTTTGCTGGCAGCAGCGAGTAACGCGATTAGTGCCTGTTGGTCGCTCTGCAGACTAAGCGCCGTGGTTTCTGCAAAGTCGAGCGTTGGCTGGGCAGAAGCATTCGAGGTTGGCTCTGCAGCGACACGGGCCAACTCATTCTGTTGCTGTGCGATAGTCGTGAGGAGCTGTACGGTAGGGTCTTTCGGTGCCGACAAAATCTTGATGAATACAACAGCGAGAACGATGAGCACGACGGCTCCGCCGCTGACGATCAGAATCCGGCCGATGAGCGATGCGTTTTTGCCGCCCGCGCCAGAGGGTTGGTGTCCGTACTGACGGATGAAATCGTACTGGTCGCTACTGGTTGGCGGAGGCGTCGCAGTTGGTTGTTGCGGCTGCATATGCACTATGGTAGAGGAATTTAAGTATAGCCTCAAGTGCGGCGAGGCCTTTTCCGCTGACAAAAACGCTCGTGTGTGCTTTAATGCGCCTGAACTGTAACGCGGGGGTTCTATGGCAAGAACAAAATTGATTGTAGCGGAGTTCAGGGAAGATTACGCAAAAGCCTTGCAGATGGCTGCCGCTGAGCAGCCTGGGGCCGCAATATTCAGTTTTGATGATGGCGACAGGAGTGATTTTACCTTTACGCCGGGCATTGCCATGCGTGGAGGCACTGTAGAAACACAAAATGAATATGGAGATCTCAATCATGGTCGGAAAATGGTGTCACCGGATTATAGGCCGGGCATCGATATAAATGCCGATGCCTCAAGCGACCGATGGGTGGTTAAGCCGCGGCAGGTTAGGATTGGCCATACTGTTTGTCTAGTGATGTGCGATGAACGTTTTGACATGACGGCGTGGCGTGAACAGGCCCTTGCACTAGTGACGCGCACGGTGATTAAGGAAGCGGTGCAGACCGAAGGCGCAGCGTAACCAGTCGTGTTCGCCGCCACTTATGCTTGCTAACAGGGGTATTCTCCTAGATACTACATAGCAGATATGGATGCGGTGGAGGATATCAAGGCGCGGCTCAGTATTGAGGATGTTATCAGTGATTACGTCCAGTTGAAGCGTTCCGGTCGCAACTGGAAGGGCCTGAGCCCCTTTACGAGCGAGCGGACACCGAGCTTTATGGTTAGCCCGGAGAAGCAGATCTGGCACGATTTTAGCTCAGGCAAAGGCGGCAATATGTTCAGCTTCGTCATGGAGATGGAGGGGCTGGACTTTAAGGGCGCGCTTGAGCTGCTGGCACGCAAGGCGGGCGTTGACCTGGAGACGTATCATACCAATACGCGTCGCGGCCCGAACAAAGAGCGCCTCTACGAACTACTGGAGCTGAGCACAAAGTTTTATCAGGTACAATTTTCGAAGAGTGATCTAGCGCTTCGATACGTATTCCAGAAGCGCTATTTTACAAAAGAAACAGCCCTGAGTTGGCAGCTCGGCTACTCGCCAAACACTGGCAGGGCGCTTGTTGACTTCCTGAAAAGCAAGAAATTCACGGAAGATGAGATGAAGCGGGCAGGCGTGACGGCACAGCGACGCGCCGGGCTGGGCGATATGTTCCGTGGCCGCCTGATGGTACCGTTAGCCGATCCGCAGGGACGGGTGATTGGCTTTACGGCCCGTATTCTCGTCGAAGATCCGCGGGTACCCAAGTACATCAATACGCCACAAACGGTCTTGTACGACAAATCGCATCACGTCTTCGGCTTGCACCATGCGAAGGAAGCAATCCGCAAAAATAAGTTTGCGGTCCTGACGGAGGGTAACCTCGATGTCATTGCCAGTCATCAGGCGGATGTCAGGCAAGCAGTTGCCGTCGCTGGTACGTCCCTGACCGAATACCAACTGAAAGCGCTCAGCCGCTTTACGAGTGACATCCGTCTTGCATTTGACGCCGACCGCGCCGGTATGTCGGCGACCGAGCGGGCAATCCCCATTGCCAGTCGTGTTGGCGTGTCGCTTAGTATTATCGACATTCCGAGCGGCAAAGACCCCGATGAACTTATTCGACAGGACCCTTCGCTCTGGCGGCAAGCTGTTGCTGAACACAAGTATGCCCTCGACTGGCTGATCGATCGCTACAAAGTAGTTCTGGATCTCGAGAGTGCCATTGGTAAGCGTGAGTTTACGGACATTCTGCTGCCGGTGGTACGGGCGCTCAGCGATAGCGTAGAGCAGGACCATTACCTGAACAAAATTGCCGAATTGACCGGTGTGAGTCACGAGGCATTAGCGGATAAGCTTGCAAAGGTATCAGCTGAGAACCTCCGCCCACTCCGCACGGCGCGTATCGAACGGACTGTTCCCGATAAAACTGCGGTTGAATATGCAAAGGCCCAAGACCATGTGCTGGCTCTCATGCTCGTGCGGCCCGAGTTACGCTCGTCGCTCGACGTGCTTGTCCCCGACATGTTTGCCCGCCCGGAGAGCGGGCAGTTACTGGAATATATGAAAGCCCATCCGGATATGACCGGATTAAAAGGGGTGCAAAGCTTGCAGGAATATGGTAAAATGTTACTATTCGAGTATGAAGAACTCTACCAAGATCTGGAACCAACAGAACTTGCGTACGAGGCAGCACGGCTAACGGCACGGCTCGTGGAAACATTTGTAAAACAACAAAAGCAACTACTGGCAGCGCGACTTACCGGAGCGGACGAGGCGAATACTGAGTCGCTCCTGGAGCGTGTGAAGCGTCTGGACGCGCTGCTCAATCGTGTAAAAGGAGGACTATAGCGTATGCCCGATGAAAAGAAAAAAATGAAGGTAAGCGACGAAATGGTAGCCAAGAAAACGCAGCTCGTCGAGCAAGCGAAAAAAGCCGGCCATATCGACCAGAAGGATATTTTTGCGGCGATACCCGACAAACCGGAGAACGCCGATGCGCTCGATGCGCTCTACACTGAGCTCGCGGACGCTAATATCGAAGTGACCGTTGCAGAACCGGATGTCGAGCACTTTACGGATGAGTGGGTGATTGAAGATGAAGACGATGCGGTCGTAGACACATCCGAATACCTTGATGATGATGTGGCGGATGACTCGGTACGGCTATATTTGCGCGAAATCGGTAAAATTCCACTATTGAACGCCGAGGAAGAACTGGCGCTCGCCCAACGTGTCGTCGCCGGCGACAAAGAAGCAAAAGACAAGATGGCCGAGGCCAATATGCGCCTCGTTGTCTCCATTGCCAAGCGTTACGTAGGCCGCGGTCTGGACTTGCTCGACCTGATTCAGGAAGGCAATACCGGCCTGCTTCGCGCCGTCGAGAAATTCGATCCAGACAAGGGATTCAAGTTCTCGACTTACGCCACCTGGTGGATTCGTCAAGCTATTACCCGTGCTATCGCCGACCAGGCGCGCACGATCCGTATCCCCGTGCACATGGTGGAAACGATCAACAAGCTATTACGTACGCAGCGCCGTCTGACCCAGGAGCTGAACCGCGAGCCGACGAACGAAGAGATTGCTGCCGAGATGGATATCGACGTTGAGAAGGTAGAGCATATCATGAAAATCAAGCAGGATATCTCTTCGCTTGATGCTTCCATTCGCGATGATGAGGACGATTCGGTCTTGGCTGATTTTATCGAGGATGAAGACACGGTGACGCCGGAGGAATCGGCGACGAGCCAGTTGCTCAAGGAACAGGTGAACGACATGATCGGCTCGCTGACAGAGCGTGAGCAGAAGATTATCCGTCTGCGCTTCGGCCTGGAGGATGGCAAGAGCCATACACTCGAAGAAGTAGGGCAAGAGTTTGCCGTTACCCGTGAGCGTATCCGTCAAATCGAAGCCAAGGCGCTCGCGAAATTGCGCAAGCACCGCGACGCCAAGAAGTTACATGACTATATTCGCGGCTAATAGATCACGCCACAAGAAAAGTTACCGCAAAGCTATTTCTCTTTAGTGAAAACCTCCGTGAAGCTCATATTTAAACCCTATCCAAAGCAGCGAGCCAACTGGCTTGAGGCGTTTTTGCAAGCACGCCGTCTGGAACGGTTGTGGTGCGGATACGAAATGGTGGCACTCGCTTCATTCCTGATGCACACCGGACTTGCGTTTCGGGACAAGCGGATAACAATCTATGTCGGAGCAGATATTCAGACACACTCAGGTGATAGCGGCCATGCTATGCAGATCACCTACAATTCCTTTGGCTATTCGGACTCTGATGATGAGCTTATGCGTACCTTACTCCATGAGTTGGCGCACCGGCTGGTTATGGGCAATGGTATCCGTTCAAAGCAAGAAGAGTATACGTATTTACGCAACTTGCTCGCTCACAAACGGATATACCTGTTCCTCTACGATGTCGAGGCGGATGTCCTGGGCGAGGAGGTAGCGAGTGAGGATGTTGCCAGTACGCTTCAGTGGAGCAAGCGGGCGTTCGGCAATGCTTGGGACTGGGCGCTTGCCAAGACGTACGATGAGCGCCAACAGGCAATTCGGCGTATGATACGTCGCGGCAACCCTCGGGTTGCAACTCTGGTACAATAGGCCGAGATGAAACTTATTGGGATTTCCGGCACCAACGGGTCGGGCAAAGATACGGCTGGCGGTATATTGGCTGGGCATTTTGGCTACGAGTTCTTATCTGTGACCGACGCACTGCGCGACGAAGCGAAGCGGCGTGGCCTGGAGCCGGAGCGCGAAGTTTTGCGTACTATTAGCGCCGAGTGGCGACGAGAGGTTGGATTGGCCGTGCTCGTCGATAAAGCGGTTGAGCGTTATCAGAAGATAGGCGGCAAGTATGTTGGTTTGGCCATAGCATCATTGCGTAACCCCGCCGAAGCTGACCGCGTGCACGAACTGGGCGGCACTGTTCTGTGGCTGGACGCTGACCCGCATCTGCGTTACGACCGTATCCAGGCCCATAAGCGGGAGCGCAACCGCACCTACGAGGACGACAAGACGTTCGAGCGGTTTCTAGCCGAGGAACAAGCGGAAATGCACGCATCAGGTGATGCCGCGACGCTGGATATGGCTGCGGTGAAGGCTAAAGCGGACGTAATGATTATCAATGAGTTCCCGACGCCTGACGGTCTCGCTAGCGAGCTTGCGCAGCGGCTGCATATTGATGGGAATACAGTATCATGATGTTAATATCGTATGGAGAATAGACACGATCACCTAACGAAAGAGAAATCTCTCGATACAGCACTTGAGCAGAGTGTTATCCTGGAATTGAGCCGCTATGTTGAGGAGCGGGTCATGAACCTGGGTTTCACGGAACTATATACCCTTGCAGGCGATGCCGAAGCCCTGCCGGAGAATCCCCGTGAGCGCCTGACAAAGCTATACGAGTTTTCGCGGGGTGGCTGGAATGATCGGGGCGAGAGAGGTATATCCCGGCAGGAGGCGGATACGATAGCGGCCCTGGAGGCACAAAAACATGCCCAAGAGGATACTGAAGAAGAGAAGTCTATGCGCCAACGCAGAGAAGAGCTGATACTGGAGGCTGGAAGTAAGATCGGCTTCATGGAGGCGACATACCCACAACCAGACTTGGACGTTGGCGTTGTCTTAGGGGGTGCCAATATGTCCAACAAAGACCGGCTTGCATGGTTGCTCGAGAACGCTAGTCCTGAAATAGCAGTGATGACGTGCTCGGGAAGGAAGCTGTCGGATGCTGAGCGTAAAAATGTTGCTGCATTTGCGCCGGACGCTACTACCGAATATGAGCTCGGTGTCGCATCTGCAATGGCCTATTTCGCTGAGCAGGAAGCAAAAGCCGGATATCAGTCAAATGACCACCGCATCGCGCGTAAGCTCGGCGAGACTGAGCTTCCGCAGGAAAATGGTGACGTGTGGCAGGCTACCCAGATCCGTTACTGGGATGAACGAATCGGTGATTATAGAGATCTGCTGGTAGCGGGCTCATCGGAGGTAATCCATGACGCAAACGGCGCCCCATATAAACCCGATACGTATAGCAACTTGGAGTGGCTCGTGAAGGGGATGGATTTACGCCCCGGTATGCGGGTGGGAGTTTCAACGACTGAGATCTTTGTACCTGAACAAGACGTGGCCGCCAAGGCGGTGCTCGGCTCACGAGGTATCGATGTAACAACTTTCGGATATGATGCAGCATATAGCGGGGCTACCCGCACCGGTGCACAAATCCAGCGCGGTGCCTCAGTTACTTTAGAGAGGCTTTATTTCTTGCAGACTCAACTCGATACTCTACGGATGGACGAAACCGGAACGGTCTAGCTCTACTTTTCAACTTGCCACCAGGTACTGAATCGAGGCGAGAGAAGCTGTGTCGTGAGCCTTGGGTGCCTTTATTGCCAGAACTATTATTGAACCTATCCTACGTTTATTGCTATTGTCAGATTACATGAAAGATAAACCGAAAGCATGAAAGAGAACGCGGGGCGCCTGAAGGTTTCTTCTCGCCTTGACACAATCCTCGAGGGAAGCGCGCGGTATATAGAAAAGCAGGAAATCTTCCTCGCGCTTTGTGGCAAAAAGCCTGTGTCCGAAGTAGTTCGTCCAGATACATTACTATCCCTGACGGCCGGCAAGGCGTCCTTGATGACGAGAGCCGGGTCGCTGCACTCCTCGATAGCCTGGGCTTGGCCTACCATATATGGTCCGAGGACTGCGTGACCATGGCCGTTGCCTCGCTCGACCCTGCGCTCTCGAGGCAGTACGTGGGTGCGGTGGACTATGGGCATACCAAAGTCGGCCTATCTTTCGGGTACCCGAAAACTGCGGTTGAGGTGCCCCAGGCCAAGTGTTCGCCTACACCGGGTGAGTGCAATGCGTGTATGGTAGCCGCTGGCCTGCCTGAATTCATGCCTCAATTTGTCATGTCACGCACTCATGCCTATGACGAGATTAATGTGTTGCGCAAGAGACGGGACGTAATCGTTGCTTACGGTCTTGACAACTGCTGGTTGCTAGCATGATACGTATCAGTAACGAGTATGCAAACCCGAATGTGCCAGACAGTGAAGCTCACAGACGCGTAGATGCGGCACAGTCATGGCTGGACGGTGCTGTATCCATTGCAGAGCGGCTAAACGATGCCGAAGTGAATGAACTTACAAGTAATACCTTACAGGCAATAGGTGTTTGTCGGCCTGACAAAGAAATGTATATCTCCCCCGTGTGCGGCCCTTTGCGGCCAAGTGTTATTCTCGTTCCACTCTTTCGCGAAGATGCCAATACAACCGATACATCCCGCGACCTACTGAATCCTTATGCGAGGCAGGTGGCAAGTTTTCGCGAGAATACACCGGGCCGCATTTACGTGAACGCCGATCTCCGCCTTAGTACGTTGCTAAAAGGTCTGCTATTGCTGCACGAAGCGAAGCATGCGCAATTATATAAGTCCATTACTTTGCGTAATCATCCTAGCCATTACGATGAAGAGACTGTAGTCTACGCGTTTGAATTCAGGGTTATCAGTGCTCTCGACACCTCGTATCGGGAAATGATCAACAAACTTGCACAAAGTTTTGTGACATCGTTTAATCACCCTGCGGGCAGGAAAAAACTCTTCGCGGGTTCGGATGTTGTGACGTCGGCGCCGCTCGATACTGCACTCGGCCCCTCCTTCTCCGAAGAAGAAGATGGCATTCGCCGGACTATAGTATGGTTTGGCACTGTCTTCCGTGTTCTTGAAAAGTACTATATGAATGATGCTGTTACTGAAAAGGCTGCATTTTTACAGCAGATAGATAGCGCCGTTGTCTGATTCAATAATACCTAATTGCCTCTGAGCGTGTGGGTATCATTGAGTCAGCGAATTCCAGGATATCCGTCAAATCTGGGCTGGCGCGGCAGCGCCGCGGACTTCTTGGTGCAGCTTAACGATAGCGCGGCGGCTGTGCTTGCGCGTATGCCGCTGTAGCAGACGGGCTGCAAGGTAGAGACAAGCGCCAAGCCCGGCAGTTAACCAGTCGATAACACCGAGTATCCGGGTGTGGAAGTACGGCTGTACGATCGGGTTGTATACGACATTGAGTATTAGGAAAATGGAAATACCGAACGCAACGAGCAGTTTCTTGTTACTCCATAGGTAGTTCGTGAAAAACTGACCGTGTTCGTCGGCGCGGACGAGCAGCAGGTTGAGGAACTGGCAGAGAACGAGTGTCACGTATGTCAGTGCTGTGGCCTGCAGGTAGAGGCTATTAGCTGGGTCAATTGAGACAGGACTAAGGCCGTGGCGCATGAAAAAGAACAAAAAGTTCATATAGGCAATTACCGATGCTAATAAGCCAAACATTATGAACTCAGCCACTGTAGCTCGATTGATAATATGGTCGCTCAGTCTCCGCGGCCGGTCACGCATAAGGTTAGCTTGGGCGGTGTCCCAGCCGAGTGCCGTGACCGGCGCCATCTGGGCAATAATGTCGACGGCGAGGATCTGGATGGCGGTGATGGCGAGTGGTACGGCAAACAGCGCCTGCGCCGCAATGCTGATAAGTATAGTGAATAGCTCGCTGGCGTTGTCGGTTAGCGCGCAACGCGCAGCTTTGCGGATGTTCTGGAAGGTTAGCCGGCCTTGCTCGATGGCGCCGACGAGCGTCGTGAAGTCATCATCAAGCAGGACAATCGCGGCAGCATCTTTAGCCACATCAGTGCCGGTCTTGCCCATGGCAACGCCTATATCCGCCCGCTTTAACGCCGGCGCGTCATTGATGCCGTCACCCGTCACCGCAACGACATTGGCACCGGTTTTAGCAATCTCAACCAGGCGAAGCTTATCTTCGGGCGAGACACGTGAGAACACGACGCCGCCTTCCTCGAGTAGCTGCAAGATTTGCGCGTCTGGGAGCGCAGTCAGTTCGTCCGCCAGGACGAACCTGACTTCTTCGTGAGAAGCAGCTAGGCCGGCTTTCACGGCGACGGCTTTGGCGGTAGCGGGGTAATCACCGGTGACGACGGAGACGCGGATATGGGCGTGGGTGGTGGCCGCCATTGCCGCCGGCACATCTGCCCGCAGCGGGTCGTGCATACTGCACATACCGAGAAACGTGAGGTCCTGCTCTAATTCGTCCATAGTCAGCTTGGATACATCCGTCTTGGCTGGTAGCAAGCGGTAGGCGAATGCGAGATTGCGCATCGCCTCGCTTGCCTGGTCTTCGTTGTACTTCGTAAATGACGCGCGGTCGCGGGCAGACAACGTCCGTGTCAGGCCATGGTCCCATACGGTACGGCTGTGTGCTAACACAGCCTCCGGTGCCCCTTTGGTGAAGACGGCAATGTGTGTGCCGTAGTGGCGGACTGAGCTCATCATTTTACGGCCAGAGTCGAACTGGAATTCCTTGATTTCCTCGTATTTGGCGTTCAGCTCCTCGGTATTAAGGCCGCCTTTGCGTGCTAGTGTTACGATCGCGCCTTCGGTGGGGTCGCCGAGGACGTACCACGAGCGGTGTTGCGCATCCGGCTGGCTGACGCGGGCGTTACTGGCCAGTGAGCCCGACATTAGGAATAGCTCCAGGTGCTGCGATGTCTTCTTCGGCAGCGGCTCTCCTGTATCGGTAACGATGCTGCCAGCCGGCTCGTAGCTTGTACCGGTTACATGGTACGTGGTACGTCCGACTAGGAGACGTGTCACGGTCATCTCATTTGTCGTCAGCGTGCCGGTCTTATCCGTCAGGATGACGGTTGTAGTGCCGAGTGTTTCGACGGCGGAGAGCTTCTTCACGAGTGCCCGGCCGCGTGCCATGCGGTTTGCAGTTTGGGCGAGGGTGATATTAACCTCGGCGATGAGGCCGGTCGGAATCATGGCTGAGCTGATGCCAATAGCGAACAGCAGGGCATCGCGTAAGCTTAAATTGCCCTTTAGGGCAAAGATAACGAGCAATAGTGCGAGCAGGGCTGTGCCCTGGCTGATACGGGTGGCAAGGTTGTTCATCTCCTTCTGCAGTGGCGACGGATCAGCGTGGGCCGCCTGGCTAAGGCTGGCGATGCGCCCGAGCTCGGTGCGCATACCGGTACCGATGACGATGCCGTGCGCCGTGCCGGTGGCGACAGTCGTGCCCATGAAGGTGAGGTTATGTCGTACGGCGAGTGGCACACTCGTCGAGATGGCATGGACAAACTTGCGCGAAGGGTTGCTCTCGCCGGTCAAAGCAAAGTCGTTCGTCGACAACTCATCTTCGTCGAGCAGGCGCATGTCCGCAGGAACGGAATCGCCCTCTTCTATGTACACGATGTCACCGACGACAAGCTTAATAGAATCAATCTCGCACAAGTCGCCGTTACGGAGCACTTTGGCTCGCGGTACAAGCAGCCGTTCGAGGTTTTCCATGAGCGTCTCGGCCTTGTGTTCTTGGAAGAAGCCGACGGCGGCATTAATGAGTGCAATTGCGATAAGTATCCCGGCGGTCCGGTCATCGCGCAGGTACAGCGAGAAAGCGGCGCTGCACAGCAGAATGAGCACGAACAGGCTCTTGAATTGGCGCGCGAATATCACCGGGGCTGCTTCGTGGTGCCCGTGGTATAGCGTATTGGCGCCATGCTGCTCCAGTCGTCGCGCCGCCTCGGCGTTGGTGAGGCCCAAACGATAGCTTTTTAGCTCCGCAATAACCTCATCGGGGCCTTGCTGATAGTAGTTCAATCGCTTGTCCGAACCCACCGTTGCCATTGGCTTGTATTATAGCGTACATCCCTCTTACCCTTGCTAGTACCTCCGTTGCCAAGGTATCATCGGTAGTAAGAGGGCATGCCATGGAGAGCGATCCGACCAAGCCGCGAGAAGATAATGATGACCTAGGCTACTGGTTAGATGTGCCGGCGGCTGCAGAGGCGGACCAAGAGGCCGCTACCGATTTGGCTGTAATAGACCGTTTGCAAACGCCGATCAGCGAGTACATTATACGTGCCCAGCAGGGGGACGAAGTGGCACTGAAGACACTCATGGGGCAGTACGAGGGAATGCTGCATTACTTCGCCCATAAGAACGCATCGTCCGACTTACCGTATGAAGATCGGGTTCAAAACGGGCGCATCGGGTTTTGGCGTGCTATAGAGCGGTTTACTTTCGACGGGGTGGACGCTGACAATGTGGTGGGAGTTAGAAAGCGATTCTTTGTGCATGCCCGCTGGCATGTGGTCGGGCATATCAAGCGGGGGAATGCTAGCTACAATAGTTCAGGACTAACAATCCCCGAATACTGGGAGGCACATAAGCTGCGACGTACGGCAGGGGAACTACTGCAACAAATAGGAGAAGAACCCACAGACGAGGAATTGGCCACGGAGCTAGGTTGGCCACAGGAGCATGTTGCAGAACTGCGACCGCATACGTATCATCCTAAGTCGCTCGACGAACCGACTAGTACGTCTCCAAACGGTGATGAAAAGACACTTTTAGATGTCTGGGAGGGGGATTATGATGCCGATGAGGTTCAGCGCAACTTAGAACTGCGTGATGGTGTGGAAGGGGCACTCAATCAACTCCCCGATCATTATGCAAATATGATGCGAATGGTATACGGAGTCGGTGGTGGTAAAGAGTTAGCCCCCTGGGAAATTATCGCTACTTTGGGCGTAACGCGCCAGGCAGTCTCTATGCTTAAAAAAAGAGCACATAAGAGGCTAGCCGAACTTCTTCGCGAATATGTCGAGCTGGATGAGACCGAAGCCGCGGGGTAAGCTATACTGACAGATATGGCAGACGAACAGCCGAAGAAGAAAAAGTTTGCGGTGATCGATGGTAAGTCGGTGTTTTACCGCGGCTACTACGCCATGCCGAATCTCGCTGCAAAAGATGGTACGCCAACCGGCGGCGTATACGGCTTTGCAGTCATGGCGCTGGAGGTCATTCGCCGGCTGAAGCCGGATTATGTAGCAGTTGCCTGGGACAAGCCAAAGACGAATATCCGCCGCCGGCTTGAGATGTACCCCGAGTACAAAGCTGGCCGCAAACCGCCGCCACCGGATTTCTATGAGCAGATACCTGTCTTGCACGAGCTGTTACGCGCTTTCGGCTGGCCACTGTATGAACTCGACGACTACGAAGCTGATGACATTATGGGTACGCTAGCGGTACAGGCACGAGCAAAGGGTATCGAAACACTGCTAGTTACTTCTGACCTGGATATGCTGCAGCTGGTAAACGGCAACGTGAAGGTCTACGCGCTGAAGACGGGCCTCAGCAACATTGAGTTGTATTCGCCGAATACATTCGAGGCGAGGTACGGGTTGAAAGTGGACCAATTTCTGGACCTCAAGGCGCTTAAAGGCGATAGCTCCGACAATCTGCCGGGCGTCCCGGGCATCGGTGAGAAGACGGCGATTGACCTTTTGCAGCACTATCATACGCTCGAGGGCGTGTACATGAACTTGCCACTTATCAAAGAATCGGTGCGCAAGAAGCTGGAAGCTGGCAAGAAACTGGCGTATCTGAGCAAAGAAATCGGTCGCATTTGGCTGGACGCGCCGCTGCAGTTGGACCTGAACGAAGTGGACGGTCACCATATCCAGCCGGCGAAAATACGCGAACTGTTCGAGAAGCTGGAGTTCAAGAGTCTGGCGCGGCAATTACCCCAAGTGATGCAGGCAGCATTGGACGGCGAAGTACAAGCGGTACTGCGGCCGGGCAAGACGCTGGACGGGGGAAAAGGTCTACTTGTTGATACGAACGAAAAGCTTGCGAAGCTGAAGCTGCCATTGGACGGACAAGTGTTCGTGCATTCGCGCTCAAAGGGCAAGCTTGGCCTCGTGCCGGATTTGCTTGTGTTGAGTGCTGACGGCAAGACGACGCAGATTGTTGACCTCACGAAAGTTAGCGCGAAAAGTGTTTTGAACGTATTTAAAGGTACTGCGCCGCTTGTCGGCTACGATGTGAAATCGACATTGAAAGCACTGCTTAGCCTCGGTGCGGATACATTGCCATCCGTCGGCTACGACGTTCTCATCGGCGCGTTCCTGATCAACTCATTGCGCCGCGAACAGACGCTGACCGAGCTGGCGCGGGCTGACCTCGGCTACGGTGGCGATCCGTTCGAAAAGCTGGAGCGCGACGCTTTCATTCGCCGTGCGCCGGAAATGATTGCCGCAATAAGAGCCCTGTATGAAGAGCAGTCAAAAGAGCTTGCGTCCATCCCAAAGTTGACCGAGCTGGCTGTCGACATTGAGTGGCCGGTTATACCCGTACTGGCCCATATGGAACATGAAGGCATTAAGCTCGATGTCGGTTACCTCAAGAAGGTCGACGGCGAGATCCAGGATATGGTCAGGGATATTGAGCAAAAGATTTATACACTTGCCGGTGAGCAATTCAACATCGGCAGCCCATCGCAACTAGCGGAAATCCTCTTCGGCAAGTTACATTTGGCGCTGTCAACAGCGGGGATTAAGAAGGGTAAGACCGGCTATTCCACAGCAGCGAGCGAACTTGATAAATTGCGCGGTCAGCACGAAATCATTGACCTTATTACCCAGTGGCGCGAAGTGACGAAGCTCAAGAATACGTATATCGATACGCTGCCGCTGCTAATTGATGACAATTCACGCGTACACACGACGTTCAACCTGACGATCGCCCAGACCGGCCGGCTGAGTAGTACTGACCCGAATCTGCAAAACATTCCGGTGCGCACGGAGCTGGGCCGCCAGATTCGCACGGCGTTTATTGCCGATCCGGGCAACAAGTTTGTGAGCGCCGACTATAGCCAGTTCGAACTGCGCCTGAGTGCCGCACTGAGCAGCGACCAGGAGCTGATCGACATGTTCAATTGCGATATCGATATTCACACAGCGACAGCCGCGCAGGTCTACGGTCGGCAGCACGAGGACGTAACCAAGCAAATGCGCCGAACTGCCAAAGTGGTAAATTTCGGTATTCTCTACGGTATGAGCCCGCATGGCCTAAGTGCTGCAACCGGCATGACGTACGAGCAGTCGCAACGCTTTATCCGCGACTATACGGCGATCCGCAAGCCGCTCATTGCTTACCTAGAAGGCCTGAAGGAACGTGCTCGCAAGGATGGTTACGTCGAGACACTGTTCGGGCGCCGCCGCCCGATGCCTGATATCCACTCTAGCAACTTTGCAGTGCGTTCTGCCGCCGAACGCGCTGCTATGAACATGCCTATCCAGGGGACTGAAGCCGATCTTATGAAGCTGGCGATGATACGGGTCGATGGCAAGCTGCGGGCAATGGATTGCGGCTGTATGCAGCTGCTGCAAATCCATGATTCCATCCTTGTTGAATGCCCAGAAGCAGAAGTCGAGAAGGTAGCGAAAGTGCTCAAGGACGAGATGGAGGGCATTTACCCGAAGCTGCCAGTCAAACTGACCGTTGACACGACCATCGGCGATAACTGGGGCGAGTTGTAATGGCTAGCGCTGTTATTTTTGATCTTTTTGGCGTTATACGATCGGATCCGTTAGTCACAACTTACCGACACTTCGGAGGCGACCCCGATAAGGACGCGCATTTTATCGCTAATACGATTGATGCTGCCAACCGGGGGACAATTCCCAATTCACGGTCGGTCTTTGCTGAGTATTTTGGTATCACCGTGGAACAGTGGATGGAGATTGGTGACAAGGACGGTAATGATCCTCAAATACTGCGATACATACTGCAGCTGCGGCATGCCCATAAGACAGGCTTGCTGACAAACATTAGTCGTGGTCGCTTACCTGAACTATTTAGGCCAAGAGAGCTAGAAAAGTATTTTGATGCAGTGGTTGGCTCCGGTGACATCGGCTACGCTAAGCCCGAGGCGCAAGCTTATGAGATTATCGCTGATCGTTTGGGGGTACGGTTGGATGAGTGTGTGATGATTGACGACCGTGAAGAGTACCTAGTGGGCGCCCGCGGCGTAGGCATGCGGACAATTCTGTACGAATCGTTGCCACAGCTCAAGCGGCAACTCGGCGATATACTAGAAACATGACGCACATGTTTGACGGGTACAACGATGTGATTCGTTTGGCTCATGGCGAGCGGCTGAGCGAAGCGCTTGAGCAATTTATTGCAGAGACGAAACTGCCGGGTGCCTGGCTGAGCGGGTTGGGTGCGGCGAGCAACGTGGAGCTTGGGTTTTTCAATTTGTCCTCCAGGGAATACAAGTGGCGTACGTTTGGCAACATGATGGAGGTCGTGAGCCTAACGGGCAACCTGGCGTACGATGATACGGGCAAAATGGTGTTTCATTTGCATGGTGTATTTGCAGACGATGAGTACCGGGTGGTGGGCGGCCACGTGAAGGACCTTGTGGCCGGCGCGACGCTTGAGCTATTCGTGCACCGCATGTACCAGCTGCTCAAGCGTGTGCATGACGACGAAACCGGGCTGCAACTACTTTGCTGAATCTTTCTTGCCAATAATACTAGTAGGCAGTTTTTGCATCTCTGGCCCGGATGGACTACGCTAAAGGTGCAGAAGTGAATGGATCCGTCTTACACAGAACCATCGGTGGTGGTGGATTCGTTGTGCGGCGCGGGAAGTATACATGAGCCACGAGATGCGTCCTATCGAAGAGAGCGACGAGTTCGGCGAGGATCGGCGTGCCTCCGAAGCCGGGTTGAACATCGGCGAAATGGCTGTAGAGGCAGCAATAGGGAGCCACCAAGCACAGGTTTCACGACGGAAACTGCTCAGATGGGGAGCAGGAGCTCTACTGGGAATTACCGGCTTAGAGGCTGTAGTGCAGATTGTACCGCAGGTCTGGCAACAGACAGCACCGACGCTCACCGTGCTATCGCTCAAGCGTGACTTTGACGACATGATGGTGGCGCTACCCACTGACGAGCAGTTACGTGCACAGGTACCATATCTGGTAGATGGCCGAGGTAGGAAAATTACTTCCGTCAGCCTGGACCAGTTCCAGGCGGATCGTGAAACGAGTGGCCCGGTAAACTCTGAAGACGCCGAGGTAGGGATCAGTAACAATTTCGGGCGGGGCACCATGTCGGACAGCGGCGGCCCATTCAATCAGCCACACTCTCTTGGCGAGGTGGCCGAACGGGCACTCGACTCGTCGGCTCGATCGACGCTTGGGCTTGGAACAATCAAGGTTGGGACGTTTGCAATCCCGGGTGCGTACAGCGGCTATCACTATCCTGGCGATTCCCGGCAATACGGTCTGCTCGCACAGTTGTCGGATCGGCGCCTGCACGAATTCCTCATCAATGCCGGTTCGGATGACCTCGTCTGGCTGCGCTATGAAGCAGGGTCCGATGACTTCAGACTGATGGCGGTCAATACCGCGCAACTGGCCGGCAATCTGTCGGAGATTATCGCAGCTGTCCAGTCGAAGCGGTTGGTGACGCCCCGCGAAGCGGAAAGAGCGAAGCGGCAGTTCGGCGACATGCAGCAGCAGATGCAAGAGATTGCCGCGGGCTATGGTGTTCACCTGGAGGCGGCAGCGGATATCATTGTCGGCATTAACCGCGAGCGAATAGACAGCGGCAAGTCCGGCTTGCTGTGGCGGATGGTTACTCCATGGAGCCTCGAGCACCAGAATCGTCTTCCGTTCAGTGCACTGGATGGCGATAACAACGACGAATCATTGCGCATGTACCTGAAACCCGACCTTACCGACCCTAAATTCCCCGACAGGTGGTACCTGGACGTAGCGGCGATACCCGGTGGTCACGAGATTGCGCGCTGGGCCTGGGTACTCTTGCTGCAGGCACAGAATGCGGCTATGCGTCGTATTATAGCCAAATACCCTGAGCTGATGGTCATCCCCGAGGATCTATACGGGGTGAACGACCAGCAGGACTTCTACCTGGCACGGTTGCCGGACGGTACGCTCGACTCCGATGGTGACGGCCACCCGGGTATGGTGGACGGGCGCATCGCCGGTATTCAGCGGCTTGCCGTCGTACATCTTGGGCAATGGGAGCGAGATGTGTACGGGAAGGGGCAGCAGCAGGCAAGCGCTTACGCACGTTTCCCTGATAGCGCCGCAGCCTAGTACAATTGGATACTATGATTAAAGCGATCTTCTTTGACTGCTACGGCGTGCTCGCGACAGGCGGCCTAGCGTCTTTTCGCGAGAGATATTTCGGGCACGACAAGGCACTCATGCAGTGGGCGCGCGACCTGAGCTGGCAGGCTGAAGAAGCGGCCATGGATTATAATGTATTCATCCACGAACTTGCTCGAAGGGCAGAGGTAAGCGACGCAACGGCACATGCAGATATTGAACGAAGCTGCCCAAACGAGGAACTATTTGCGTACATACGGGACTTCCTGAAGCCGCACTATAAGGTAGGCATGTTGTCAAACGCTGCCAGTAACCGGCTCCGTCGTATATTCGAGCCCTGGCAGCTTGATCTGCTCGACGCAACAATCCTATCCTGCGAGATCGATGTGGCAAAGCCCGAACTGCGGGCGTACAAGATTGCCGCCGAGCGCTTGAATGTACCGACAGAGGAATGTGTACTTATTGACGACCAGAAGCGGCACTGTACCGGAGCGTCTAAGACAGGCATGCAAGCAATCTACTATGCGTCGTTCGCTGCGATGCGGGACGAGCTTGAAGCGCTACTTGGCCACTAGTTACTCGCGGGGCTTATGGGTAACGGGCCGCCGCGCACGGACAATGCGACCACCCTTGGCGCGGGCGAGACGCCAGGCAAGGAAAATAACCCAGATAGCTAGGGCAAGCGATATGAGATTAGCAATAAGTGTTATAGGGTCAGGCGCGTGTTTGGCGTCAAATGCGAAAATGAGAGCGGCGAGCGCTTCGAGGCCCATGAGGGTCAACGCCAGGCGAGGGCTGCGTCGTTCCTGTGTCAGGTAGCCGACGCCGAGTAGCACGGCGTAGCCGATGGCAATTAGAATAATTAGTACGAGCGAGACGAAAGTATTACTAACACAATCGCCAGCTGACTGGTTGTGGCAGCCGGCAAAAATAGATATGCCACCCGTGACAAAGCCGAGCAAGATACCTACGACGAGCTGAATCATCGTTGCTACCCCTGTCTCATAGCGTAATTGCATAGCTTCTATTGTACCGCGACCTTCAACACACGGTGTAGAGAGGGTTGTATATTAATACTAATTATGGTATTATTTATTACGCTAACGTGAGGTGCCTACGTATGGCACGGTATGTAATCGGATTTTTACTCGCACTCGGTCTTATCGTCCTTGTCATTATCCTGATCATTAAGGGGTTAACTTCTAGTGGCAAAAGTCCGCTGCAGACAGTCGATCTGGATAGCTACGCCAATACCGGCACAACTGTTCAACTGATCATCGACTCACCGGTTACGGCCAGCTCACAACACCATGACATTATCATCAACATTGGCAATAACCAGGCCTCACTGCAAGTGACGCAAGGCTATGAGGGTGAGGTTGTGCGCAGCAAGACCTACCCGATGAATGTCAGCGCTTACGATGTCTTTTTGCGTTCGCTCAATCTCAACGGCTTCACTCAGGGTAACAATGATCCGAACCTGAAGGATGAACGCGGCCACTGCGCTCTGGGCGACCGCTATATCTACGAAGTGATCGACGAAACTGGCAACGATCTCCAGCGCTACTGGTCGACGACCTGCAATACCGGTACGTTTAAAGGTAATATCGGCTCGATCCAGCAGCTCTTCCAGAAGCAGATTCCCGACTACGGTGAGCTAACGAACGACGTCCAGCTATAAGCTAGCGAATACGCAACACGATGCGTTTGTCGGTAGCGGCCGCCTGCTGCATATCGCGCACGTGGTAACGGAGTGTGCCTGCGAGGGCCGCGCTCGGCACGGTGATAGTGATTGCATTTCCTTGGAAGCCTACTTCGGCATCCCGTTCAAAATGCTCGGCGATATACCGCTTGATGGCCCGCAGCTCGGCAGGCTCGTCAAAATCCTTGCGGCTCAAGACATCGAATAGTGAATCGGCCATATGTTTCCTAGTATAAATGAGTAATGCTGGCTCTTGACAGAGGTACAATAGAGGTATGCCAGAACTTCCAGAGGTAGAGACCATTCGCCGTGGCCTGAGTATGCTTTTGCCCGGACGAACCGTCGAACGTACCGAAAGCACAACACCAAAGAGTTTTCCTAACAGTGACGCAGATGTACGGGCGTTCCTGGTAGGTGCCAAAATTACCAGTATCCGCCGGCGCGCCAAAGTGCTGATGATAGACCTATCGAGTAGTTACACGCTCGTAATCCATCTCAAGATGACTGGCCAGCTTGTGTTTCGTAGTAAGGGTGCTCGGTTTGGCGCTGGCCATCCGAGCGATTCGCTTATTGGCGAATTGCCGGATAAATCTACAAGAGCAACGTTAGAATTCACGGACGGCAGTCACCTTTTCTTCAATGACCAGCGGAAGTTTGGATGGGTGCGGCTCGTGCCAACGCGTGAAGTACCAAATATAGATTTCATGCGGCGTGTTGGTCCCGAACCGCTTGAAGCGGACTTTATCTGGCAGCTACTACGCGATCGACTGCAGCGACGCGGGAATACGACTATCAAAGCAGCGCTGCTTGACCAGAGCGTTATCGCCGGTGTCGGCAACATCTACGCCGATGAAAGCCTGTGGGGTGCGAAACTCCATCCCGCGCGGCTTGTTAAGACGCTGACCGATAGTGATTTCCGGCGGTTACACGATGCACTGGTGGACGTGTTGCGTCTCAGCATCGACAAGGGTGGCTCAACGGATAAGAATTATGTCAACGCCGAAGGCAAGAAGGGCAGTTACCTGAGCTTTGCAAGCGTGTTCCGTCGTGAGGGCCAGCCATGCCCGCGTTGCGGAACGGTGATTATCAAGACACGCGTTGCTGGCCGCGGTACACACTTGTGCTCGCACTGCCAGCGTGCTTAGGGCGGCTGTCAGCGGTTATTCGTAGGCAGTGGGCTGATAGCGGGTACCTGAGCCGCAGCTTGCGTGGCGGCCTGGTATAGATTTGGCAACTCTTTTAGTTTGCCGTGCAGGACGACGGGTAGGAGTCCACGCAATTCTTCGTCGTACGGCGTGCCCTCAGGCAGGTCATTGATGACGAAGATCGGCTTGCGTAGGTGGAAGGCAATGGCTATTTCCATGAGCACGTTTCCGCCGATGTAGTTTGCGGTGCCGTTTTTCTTTTCATTCAGTACGATGACGGCATCGCCGGCCGCGATTTCATCGAAGTGGCCATGGATGAGCTGGGCCTTTTTAGCATAGTCGTTCGGGTCGGCAAGCCAGGTCTTGTAATGGCTGACGTCGTAGTCGCCGGTTACTTTCATTTGCTCTGCTACGGCCGGGATGACAACGCGGAATCCCGTCTGGACCAGTTCCGCCTGCACGCCCACGGCCTTCATGTAAAAACTGGCACTCGTGCACAAAACGAGTGTCGGGGAATGTGATCCGTCCATTACGCCAGATGGTATCATAGCTACACAATGATTGTCACGCTGACGGGGGAGGATGCGTTTGGCCTGCGCATGCATTTGCGTGGGTTGGTTACAGCCTTTGAGGCCGCACATGGCGATATGGCGATCGAGCGGCTGGACGGCGACGCATCCTACGAGCGCGTACAGGAAGCCCTTACTGCGTTGCCGTTTCTATCCGCGCGTAAAATGATAGTCCTGCGTGACGGTGGCACAAATAAGCAATTTGTTGAGCGCGCCGAAATGTTATTGGCAGAGATACCAGAGATGACTGATGTCGTCCTGGTCGAGCCGAAGTTAGACAAGCGCTCCGCGTATTATAAATTACTCAAGAAAATAACCGATTTTCGTGAGTTCGCTAAAACTGACGAGCAGGGGCTCATGCAATGGCTTACTGCGTCGGCCAAAGAGCGGGGCGGGAATCTTGTGATGGCAGACGCGCGTTTTCTTATCGAGCGTGTGGGTCCCGACAGGCAACTGCTGGCGAGCGAACTGGACAAACTACTCTTGTACGACGAGCATATTACACGCCAGGCGATTGAGCTGCTCACTGAACCGTCATCACAGAGCAGTATTTTCGAGCTGTTGGAGGCGGCGTTTGCGGGACATACCAAACGGGCTCTCGAACTGTACCGAGAACAGCGTGTCCAAAAGGTTGATCCAGGCCGCCTTATCGCTATGCTTACATGGCAGCTATGGGTAATAGCGCTCATCCAGACGGCGGGGGATAAGCAACTGGATACGATTGCGCGCGAGGCGAAACTCAGTCCTTACACGGTGCGTAAAAGTGCTATGGTGGCGCGGGAGTTAGGCTCGAAGCGCCTGCGACAGCTCGTGCGCGAACTGGCCGGGCTTGATGCGAGGGCTAAGCGGGAACGGATCGACCTCGACGAAGCATTACAACATTTCCTGCTAACACTTGAGTCCTGAGTTTCGGCTTCTTGAGAGCAAAAAACCGCTTCTGAAAGTAAGCGGTTTTTTGGAATGCGACCAAGAAGAGACTATTTCTTCTTTGTTGCAGCTTTCTTGGCCACGGCTTTTTTGGCAGGAGCCTTCTTAGTAGCAGCCTTCGGCGCGGCTTTCTTTGCGGCAGGCTTGGTGGCTGTTTTCTTGGTAGCGGCTGGTTTCACACCGGCGGCTTTTGCCTTGGCGGCCATACGCTTCTTCAGGCGTGCGGCTTTATTCTTGTGCATGACACCCTTCTTGACGGCGGTGTCAACGGCGCTCTGCGCCTTGCTGGCCGCGCCTGGGTCGGCTTTGCGTGCAAACAGCCGGAGCGCACCTTTCAGGGCTCGCTTCGTCTTGCTGTTGCGAACGGCGGCCTTTTTGGCGGTGCGAACGCGTTTTTTGGCGGACTTGATAATGGGCATCTGGTTTGTTCCTTGTTATTTCTTATGTAATTCAAGTGTGAATATAACAGAGAGAAGAAGTGTTGTAAAGTGCCTATGCTTTGTTTGCGCGCAAACAGTTATAGACAAGCATTCAAGCTTATGGTAAGCTCGAGCCAAAGGCTTAAAATAAACATATGGATGATGCCAAACAACAAGTCGTAGACCGCCTAAAGCAAGCTAGCAACATCCTCGTTACCGTTCGCACGAACCCGACGGCTGACCTCTTGAGCGCCTGCATCGGTATGACGTTGGCGCTCGATAAGCTGGACAAGCACGCCGCCGCTGTCTTCAGCGGCCAAATACCGAGTACCATCGAATTCTTGAAGCCGCAGGATACATTGGAGCCGACTCCGGACTCCTTGCGCGATTTCATCATTGCCCTCGATAAATCCAAGGCCGATAAGCTGCGCTACAAGGTGGAAGATAAAGTGGTACGTATCTTCATCACACCGTACCGCACTAGCATTACCCAGGGCGATCTGCAATTTAGCCAAGGCGATTTCAATGTCGATGTTGTTGTAGCGCTCGGTGCTCATGAGCAGCACGACCTGGATGAAGCAATTACCGTTCACGGACGTATCCTCCACGACGCGACGGTTATTAGCATCAACAATACGCCAAACGGTAACCTCGGTGCGGTTAGCTGGCAGGATACGGCTGCAAGCTCGATCTCTGAAATGGTGACAGAAGTTGTCGAACAGCTTGGCCAGACCCTGCTCGACGGGCAGATCGCGACCGCACTACTAACAGGCATCGTGGCAGAGACGGGGCGCTTTAGTAACGACAAAACGACGCCCAAAACGATGGATGTAGCGGGCGACTTGATGGCGGCCGGTGCGAACCAACAGCTCGTCGCGTCGCAGCTGCAGGGTGACGTTCCGACGCTCACTGCGCCTGCTAACCCGCAACCTGATGGTACGCACGAGAGCGATGACGGCACGCTCGAAGTCGGCCACAACCACGTAGACGATATAGTACCGTCGCCGGTACCGAATGCCGTACCAGAGCATCTAGAGCCCCACATAACGCCGGGACGCACCATGCTGCCGACCCCGTCCCCCGATGGTGGCCAGGGGGCATTCCTCAATAGCAACGCAGCTGCGCTGTCTGATGACGAAACCGACACAAAGCTGGTCGACCGCGGCCGCGCCTACCTTATTGATTCACCGACCATTCCTACCGGTCCCCCGCGAGCCATAGAGCACTTTACTGAGCCAAGTACTGTAAATCCTACTGATGTTCTACCGGTTGAACCGCCTGTCCCGCTGCTTGCGCACGACAATGAGCCGCTGTCGTCGACACCTACTTCGCCCCCGGCCTCGCCGGCAACCACACCCGCACCGCTACCACGGGCCGAGGTGCTACCTTCTGCTAGTATGCCTCCCGCACCGGCTATGCCGCCAGGTCCGCTAAGCACACCGACATCACCTGTACCTCAACAGTCTGGTCAACAGGGTGGCAGGCAGACGCTTGAACAGATTGAGGAATCTGTTCGTAGCCCACATCTAACACAGCTCAATCCAGATATTGATGTGGCCCGATCACAAGTGCTTGAGGCGTTGAAGCAGGGACCGCAGCCCCTTGAGCCACTCGCGGCTTTAAATGCAAATCCGCTTGGCAATGAGCTGCACCCAGAAGAGCATGGAATCCCGTCGCCTATCAGTGTCGATGATGAAGGCAATTTGCAGCAGTTGCGTCCACAGAACGTTGCGCCGACAATCATGCCACCTTCGCAGCCAACTCCGCCTCCAGTCGCACCATCTAAACTTAATGCGGATGGTCTGGCGATGCCACCACTTGACATGCCGTTGCCATCGCCTGCAGCATCACCGTCCCCCCAGAATATTCCTAGTAATCCTCTAAGCGTCCCGCCACCGCCACCCGTCCCGCCACCGCTGCCACCGGATATGATCCGCCCTTAGGAATCAAGCGGTCTCAAGCACATCCGCTAAAGCACACACACCTACGCGTTGTGCCCGTAAACCGACATTGGTAGGGGTGTGCAGTATGTCTGTCGAGAGATCAATATGTAGCTGATCGATGCATTGCCGCTCAAGTTGATCCTGATCTAGTGTGACTGTGAGGCGCATGTTCGCCTCAGGTGCTGCGTAGGGGCGGGAGGGAGTGCCCGTCGCCTGGTATGTCGCCCCTATACGGTCATACATGCGGTGTGAACCGGGCCATACGTAGGCGTCGTAGGAGGTGACTCCTTTTTGCGTCAGAACGTAGTCGCGCAAGAGTACGAGTGTACCGCCGAGACCGTATCCGCCGGCATCGCGAGAGCTTATGCCGACATAGTTGTCACCAACTTTCAAAGTTTCGCCCGTTTTGCTGAGCAAGGCGGTACTCATTCCTACTACGCGGCCGGTTGTAGCATTCGTTGCAAGGATCAGTAGACCGCCTATTGTTATACGATCGGGGTGCGCAGAGACGTTGAGCTCTAAGGATTCTTTGAAGTTTTCCCAGGAGGTGAAATGGTTCCAGGTGGCATTTGCTTGTAGGCGTGACGACGTATCCTGCATGGCCAGTTTGTATTCTCGTTCTAGGAATGCATCAACTGGCAGTGTGTGCATGGGTAGTATCTCCCTTGCCCTTAGCTCGTAACCTCGGACGCGGCAATATAGTGGCTTGTCACACTTTTTCTCTTGTGTGCAAGCAAAATTCTCTAATGGAGGTGCGGTCGGTATCTGTTCCACATGCCCCCTCATAGTGTGCTAACTGTAAAGCAACTGTCCTAGAAAAGCAATGGAAGTATTGTATCGTATGGTTTATGCGCAATGCACATCCATGCATGAACCCCTAATCCTTGATGAGCGTTTGCTGATCGTCTGTACCGAGAGGAAAGATAAAGTTATTGCTATGAACACTTGCACAGTGGCCTGTGTTGCTCGCGCACCTCCCGGTCCTTTCCCAGGTATTTGCTACAAACGTTCCAATAGACTTAGATTAAGCGTGCCCTTAAGGTACTAGTCGCGGACCATCTGTATCCAAACATTTTACTTGAAGTTTGATACGGATCGCGCGAAAATTTTATCCGACTATATTGCAACGAATTATACAAGATTGTATAATAGGTGCCCATGTTGCGTACGCAACCTTAACAATTTGGTTTGGATCATTCCTGGAAGTCGCCATTCCCACGCGGCTTCGTTCACCTTCACTGGGAGGAGAAAAACTATGACGTTAATCGTCAAAGAGCTGTTTATTGGAGATCTGGTCCTATCTGCTGTAGCGTTTGTGCTAATTTTCATTACGGCGAAACTGTATGGGGAGCCAACCGTCACTATCGTGGCACCAGTAGTACTGGTTATTATTGGGCTGTGTACGCTCGGTTCCGTACTCGGTCTTAAGTCTCTGCCATTTTGGGTGCGTGACCCAATTTGGCTGAAGGAAACAGCTGTAGTCACCATCTTCTTCTTGCCGGTGGTATGGGCCGTATCCATGGCGAATACCCCACGTGTTCTGGCTTTTGGGTGGCGGAAAGCCAAGCGGGGTGAGCGTATAGCTAGTATTGCGCTTATCGGTTCCTCCTTAGCCTGTGCTGCCGTATATGTAGTGGCCTGGCTACTGGCTAAGATCCACTAAAGGAAAAGGTTTGTGGCTGTTAGTTGCTCTCGTGAGACTGATGGGTACCATCAGGTGATTGCCGACTCCTATGAGGAGCAACTAGCCTACAAAGCCAAATTGTTCGCATCTTCGGATGCACTTACGCGGGCCAGCGTATCTCGTTGCACGAGAACCTGGCCCGTATTCCATTTCTTTCAATGGCTTACTTGTGCACATCCTTCTTATCTGATACAATACAGCGCAGCATGATAACACGTGAGAAAAAGCAGGCCGCTATGAAAGACGTGCAGGCTCATAAGATTGATACTGGCAGCGAAGCCGTCCAGACGGCTGTGCTGACTGAGCGCATCAAGGAACTAACCGACCACTTAAAGAGCCACGAGAAGGACTTTGCAGCCCGTCGCGGACTCCTGAAGCTCGTTGGCCGCCGCCGCCGCTTGCTCAAGTACATTGCCGACCAGGACGGCCAGACATACCTGGAACTCATCAAGAAGCTTGGCATTCGCCGCTAAAAGCGCATGGACTACGCCGCCCCAGAGGGGCGGATAAGCTTGTGCACTTTAATAACCCTTAGGTGCAGGGTCCGCTCGCGGGTAGAGACACAGATATTCGGCCGCATATAGTACCGCACAAGACGCAGCCTGGATATTTGCACCCTACGCCGTGAACGGATGGTGGCACCAGGGGAAACAGAAAGGTGAAGCAGAGAATGGCTAGTACCATCAACCTGGCTGGCAAGCCGATTATCAAAGTAGAGACAGATTTTTGCGGACGCAAACTGAGCCTGGAAGTAGGCCGCGTCGGCTTCCGGACGAGCGCCAGCGTGCTCGTCCGTTATGGCGAGACGGTCGTACTCGGCACTGCAATGGTGAGCAGCCAGCGCGTGAGCGGGCTGGATTACTTTCCGCTAAGCATTGATTATGAAGAGCGCTTTTACGCAGCGGGCAAGATTAGTGGCAGTCGTTATATCAAGCGCGAGGGAAAGCCTTCCGACGAAGCAGTGTTGATCGGCCGCCTGATCGATCGCCCGATCCGCCCCTTGTGGCCGAAGGGCTACCGCAATGAAGTCCAGGGTGTTGCGACGGTACTCAGTACAGATCCGGCGTTTCGCCCGGACGCGGTGGCGATGATTGCGCTTAGCGCGGCATTTATGCTGACTGGCGCACCGTTCGATGGCCCGGTGGCTGGCTTGCGGGTAGGTCTAAAAGACGGTAAGCCGCAAGCATTCATGACGCTTGACGAGTTGTCCGATAGCGTGCTCGACCTCATGGTCGCCGGCACAGAGCACGCCATCACTATGGTGGAGGCTGGTGCTAAAGAGGTAAGCGAAGCGCAGGTGGTAGAGGTGTTGGAATATGCGTTCTCTTCGATGCAGCCGGCGATCGCCCTACAGAAAGAACTAGTGAAGAAAGTGGGCGTCACGGCTCAGGAGTATGGATTGGCTCTGCCGGATGAAGACATCATGCAGCGCGTCGAGACATGGCTCGAAGGCAAGCTCGGGGCGGGCTTGCGCCTGCAGTATCCTGAGCGCAACGACCTGGTTGCGAACTTGCGCCGCGCTATGCACGAGCATTTCGCCGAGGAAATCGGCGACGGCTACCCGGATACCAAAACAATGTATGACGAGGCGTTCGACAAAGCCGTACACAAGGATGTTCGCAAGGGTATTGTTGAAGAAGGTGTCCGGCCCGATGGTCGTAGCCTGACCGAGATCCGGCCGTTGAATAGCGAGGTTGGTGTCCTGCCTCGTGCCCATGGCTCCAGTATCTTTACCCGTGGCCTGACCCAGGGTATGAATATCGTAACGCTTGCGCCGCTCAGCTACGCACAGATGGTCGACACCATGGAGCGCAACGGCGAGCGTCGCTACATGCATCACTACAACGCGCCCGGCTATACAACGGGTGAGATTAGGCGTCTCGGTAGCCCGGGCCGGCGCGAGATCGGCCATAGCTACTTGGCTGAGCGCGCTCTCGTGTCGGTACTGCCGGATGAAAACGAATTTCCGTATACCATCCGCTCTGTCACGGAGATCATGAGCCAGAATGGTTCGACCTCGCAGGCGGCGGTCTGCAGCAGCTGTTTGGCGCTTATGGACGCCGGCGTACCGCTGAAGGCACCGGTGAGTGGTATCGCTATGGGTCTCATGATGGACAATGGCAAACCGTATATTCTGAGCGACATTGCCGATGCCGAAGATTTTGCCGGCGACATGGACTTCAAGGTGGCCGGTACGAGTAAGGGCATTACTGCGCTCCAGATGGATATGAAAGTCCATGGCCTCAGCGTTGACGTGCTCAAGCAGGCGCTCGAGCAGGCCAAGGAAGGCCGCGCATTCATCCTGAAGCACATGCTCGGTACATTGGCGGGTCCACGCAAAGAACTTAGTCCGTATGCACCACGTGTCGAGACGGTACAGATTAACCCCGACAAAATCCGCGAAGTGATCGGCAAAGGCGGTGAGACCATCCAGAAGATCACCGGTGAGACTGGTGCTGAAATCGACATCAAGGACGACGGTACGATCATGATCGCCAGCCCTGACAAGTCGTCTATCGATGCTGCCAGGCAGTGGATCATGAGCATTGTCGAGGAGCCTGAGGTGGGCAAAATCTACCGCGACAAGCCGGTAGTGAGCGTGCTCGACTTCGGTGCGTTTGTGCAGATCCTGCCGGGTAAAGACGGCTTGGTGCACGTCAGCGAGATGAAAGAAGAGCGTGTGAATAAGCCGAGCGATGTCGTGAAAGAGGGCGACTGCGTAGATGTAAAACTGATGTCTATCGACGATCGCGGCCGGCTGCAGTTGAGCATGAAGGCTGCCCAGCGCGAGCTAGATAAAAAGAAATAAGGAGAATGATGGGCATCCTAAGCCGAATCGCAACAAATCATCGGACCAGGGACAGGCTGCTCATTGACCCTATTAATCAGTCTATGCTAGGGAGATCCGCCCTGTCTACTAAAGGAAAAGTACCTTATGGAAGACAAGCAGCAGAAGCTTGACGCCATCAAGCAGCAGATTCCGGCGGATAATGTCACGCCGGAACTGGCCAAGCAAGCCACGCGACTTGTCTTCGGCGACGGTAACCCGAGTGCCGAGATCGTATTCATCGGCGAGGCGCCCGGGAAGCACGAAGACGAGCAGGGCAAACCGTTTGTTGGTGCTGCCGGCAAGTTCTTAAACGAAATGTTGGCCGGTATCGGCATGGAGCGCGAGGATATTTATATCACTAACATCGTGAAGTACCGACCGCCGAAAAATCGCGACCCGTATCCCGAGGAGAAGAAAGCGTTCCTGCCGTACTTGCAGGCCCAGCTGGAGGTAATCTGCCCAAAGATTGTGGTGACATTAGGACGTCACAGTCTGAGCTGCTTCCTGCCGGATCTGCAAATCAGCAAGGTTCACGGCGAGCCGAAGCGTATCCGCATCAATTTCCACGACGGAGACGAGCAGAGTTATCCCATCGTCATCCTGCCTCTGTTTCATCCCGCTGCTGCACTCTATAACGGCAGTATGAAGCAGACGCTGGTTGACGACTTTAGCCGGATTCCGAAGATACTGCAGCAGGTATCGCAACAGTAGCAAACAACTTTTATGACAAGATAAGGAGAATAATATGAACCCTACAAATAAGAATGATAGGAATAACAGGCCCAGACGTAACAACTCGTCGGACCGGCAAAACGGCCGACTGCCGCGCGGATCGCGGCCGCAGAGTAACGGTCCATCGACGCAAGGCATGACAACCTCGCGCGGTGCGGCTGTGCGGGCGCAAAAGCGGCTCCAGATGGATGCTCAGCGTATCGCGAACCAGTACATGGCGGCATCGCCAACCCAGAACCAGCCTGAAGAGCAGCGCAAGCGCCGTGCCAACCTCATTGACGATCAGCCGCGTCTCAGGATAATCGGCCTGGGCGGTATGGATGGTGGTGGCTCCAAAAATATGATGCTCATTGAATACAAAGATGATGCACTCGTTATCGATGTTGGCAACGATCTAGGTGTCGATCTGCCGGGTATCAACTACGGAATCCCGGACATCACTTACCTCGAGCAAATCCGTCATAAGCTGCGCGGCTACGTTATTACTCATGGTCACCTCGACCACATTGGCGGCCTGCCGCACATCGTGCCGCGGGTACCGGCGCCGGTCTACGGCAGCCGTTTCAGCGTCGGTCGTGTCGAGGAAATCTTTGAGAATTTCGGCTTGCCGATGCCGGAAGGCTTCGAACTGAAGACCGTGGCCATGAATGAAGACACGCATGAGCGGTTGAAGATCGGCCCGTTCTTTGTTGAACTAGTTCGTGTAACACACTCGATTCCGGGCAGTGTGTCCGTGGTAGTGGATACGCCGGTCGGGCGTATTATCGATACCGGCGATTTCCGTTTCGACCCGAATCCGCTCGATCATGAGCGCGCTGATATTGAACGGCTGACGCAACTAGGCCAGGAGGGCGTACTGGCGCTCATGAGTGAGAGTACTAGTACTGAGCGACTCGGCCGCACGCCGAGCGAGAGTGTGCTCGAGCAGTCGTTTATTGACATCATTGACCAAGCGCCGGGACGGATATTCATTGGCCTATTCAGCACGAACATGAACCGCGTACAGATGATCGTCAACGCGGCAGTGCACCATGGACGCAAGGTTGCCATGGACGGGCGCAGCATGATCAGCACGCTTGAAATGGCGGTACGACACGGCTTTGTCCGAGTACCCAAGGGTACGTTTGTACCGATTGCCTCGGCAGCGAGCATGAAAGACAACGAACTTGTCGTTGTTTGTACCGGCTCGCAGGGTGAGCCGAGCTCCGCACTGCAGCGTATGAGCACCGGTGAGCACAAACATATCAAGCTGAAGGAGTCGGACACGGTCATCCTCTCGAGTT
>Ga0068855_100000321_pt1 | contig 59644 bp, 96 predicted proteins | sample KBSCornC52_FD_66592 | JGI IMG/M metagenome (GOLD analysis project Ga0068855, IMG submission 66592) | Corn rhizosphere microbial communities from Kellogg Biological Station, Michigan, USA - KBS Corn C5-2 | ecosystem: Host-associated > Plants > Roots > Rhizosphere > Soil ... | reverse complement strand
GGGCCGCTGCCTGGGACGCTGCCAGGGCCGCTGCCAGGGCCGCTGCCTGGGACGCTGCCAGGGACGCTGCCTGGGACGCTGCCAGGGACGCTGCCAGGGACGTGCAATCCGACTTGCTGCGCATTGTCTGCGCTGAAATTGAGCAGCGCGAGGTGACGGCATGACTACACCAGCACAGCAGGCGCGTGAGGCGCAAGTTGAAAAAATCATGGAACTGGCGCAATGCTTTGCCAGCACTTGGTCTTTAGTTGGAGGCCAATTTGATAACGGCGAATTGTTTAATGATTCGCAGGCCACGAAAGAAGAATTGCGCAGGGCTGTTATTGAGGCGATCAGCGCCGAACCACAACAGCCCGCAGCGCCTGAGTGGATTGCTGTCAGTGACCGACTGCCAGAGCCATTTACAGAGGTTCTCGTCTATCCACGGCCAACAGACTATTGCTGCGAGGCGCAGCTAAGCATGGATGGAATTTGGAAATACACAGAATTAGACAGCTGTGGTGCAAATCATATCAATTGCTCTGTAACCCATTGGTCACCACTGCCACCAGCGCCAAAGGCCCAATCATGAAGCTGCTGCAATCGGAAGTCGAATGAAATGAGACAGCACTACTGCGACATTTATAAGCGCCCTATCGACCTGCAAGACCGCATTGTCATGTGTGGTGCTGGATATGTTGGGTTTGTTTGGCTGGTTTTGATTTGTGAGGGGTTGTTGAGATGAAACAGAACGTTGTTGCATACGATAGTGCCTACCCAGGCAGTATGTGTGAGCGCGAAAATGGTCGATACATTGATCGAGATGATCAAAATAGCTTGGCCGCTGCCCTGGTTGAGTTGATCGCATCACGTGACCGGGAGATTGAGGATTTGCGTTATGTATTGGCTATTGAAAAGCAGGATGCGGCGCGGTATCTAAAGCTCAGAAACAGGATGGAAAACACCAGTGAAATCCTGGGCGTTGTCCGCGATGTTGAAGGGACAGATTTCGAAGTGTCGTATATCGAAGGCAAAGAGCTTGACGACATGATTGATTTGGCCATCGCAAAGGAGTCCAGCAAATGACCACCATTTACTACCTAGCCCTGTTTGTCACCTTCCTCGTGACAGCCGCATGGTGCTTTAACCGTTTCGCTTGCCCAGCATCACCGCAGCAGCAAGCATGGCAGGACGCGCAAGAGGCATTGCAGCGGGCTAATCGTGATGTGGATGCGCGGGTGCGGTTGGGTGGGGGTGTGCTGTGATAGACCAGAAACTCTCCATTCTCCAGCACTCGCTTGGCGTCGACGAATACGGTCAAGGCAGGCAGTACAGAAACCGTTTTGTAACAAGCCCTGGCACTGACGATTACGACCATTGTGTCTCGCTTGTCGCAGATGGACTTATGACGAAACATCCAGGAAACATGCTTACTGGCGGCAACGATTTATTCGTGGTCACCCCAAAGGGCGTTGATTTTGTCGCCGCCAACAGCCCCAAGCCGCCAAAGCTCACGCGCAGCCAGAAGCGCTATGAAGACTGGCTTGCGGAAGATGGGACGATGTCATTTGGACAATGGTTGAAGGCTGCACACGGAAAGAGAGCAACATCATGACAGACGCCATAGCCCTGATTTCCTGCTTTGTGTTTTGCCTTGCTTACCAGCTACTCAAGATCGCTATCAAGCAGCACCCGCTATACCGCACGTACCGGGCGCGGCGGCAGGCTGGCTACACAGTGCGCAATGCGTGGCGTGAGGCGCTGCGGATAAAGCGTGGGATTTATTGAAAGGTACAAAATGAACGTTTCTACAGCACTGACAACAATTTCAAACGACATATACGCGGTCAAAGACCAATTCAATACGGTACTCTCTGACAAGTCGATCAACTTTGAGCGAGAAGCCGGATTTGCCATACAAGTTTTATCGGCAAACGATTACGCCATGTCCACAGCATTGAACAACAGGCAATCCGTTGTTGATGCGGTGGTGAACATCGCGGCCATTGGGCTGAGTCTGAACCCAGCAAAGAAGCAGGCTTATCTAGTGCCGCGCAAGCCGCGCCACGACCAGCCAGCGCAAATATGCCTTGATATCAGCTACATGGGTTTGATCGAGTTGGCCCTGGCATCTGGATCTGTCAAGTGGGCCCAGGCTGCAATCGTATACTCTGGCGACACTTTCAGGCTCATGGGCTACGACAAGCCGCCAGAGCACGTATTCAGCCCGTTTGCAACGGATCGCGGAAGCATTGTCGGCGTGTATGTTGTCATCAAGACGGCATTCGGCGAATACTTGACACACACAATGGCAATCGCCGATGTGTACTCAATACGCGACAGGTCAAGCGCATGGAAGGCCTACATGGACGGCAAGACAAAGAGCGGTGGACCATGGCAGTCTGACGAGGGCGAAATGATCAAGAAAACATGCGTCAAGCAGGCTTACAAATACTGGCCCAAGACCGAGCGGCTCGACACAGCTATACATCACCTGAACACCGAATCAGGAGAAGGGCTTGCGGAACTTGCAGCACCAGAGCAAGAGCCCAAGACATTGGGCAACAGGGTAATCGCCGTAAAGCAGGCCGCGATGGACGGCATTGGCGATGATTTGCCGGTTGAAACAAAGCAAGTGCTAGAGGCTGTCGCCACGGCAATCATTGATCATTTCAATAGGGATGATGTGATGGGTGCCTACGAAGAGTACATGGGCATCAACGACACCGGGCACGATGAGCGTGCTTACGTGTGGCGCAAATTGCCATCTAAGGCGCGGACTGCAATCAAAAAGCATGGCGCTGAAGTTGAGGCGAAAGAAAAACAATTGAAGGAGGCTGCGTAATGGCGTCAGTTAATCGTGTCATTCTTGTTGGAAATTGCGGCAGGGACCCTGAAATCCGTTATTTGCCCTCCGGCCAGGCCGTTGCCAATGTCAGCGTGGCCACCAGCAGCCGCCGCAAGGACAAAAACACCGGCGAGACCATCGAGTCCACCGAGTGGCACCGTGTCACGTTCTATGACCGCTTGGCTGAGATTGCAGGCGAGTACGTCAAGAAGGGGAAGTCCATCTATGTCGAAGGCCGTTTGAAGTACGGCAAGTACACCGACAAAGACGGTGTTGAGAAAAACACCTGCGACATTGTTGCTACTGAACTGCAGCTACTTGGCGGTGCAGATGATGCACCAAAGAGCCGTAGCGGGCCTATGCCGCGTCAAACTCCTGCGCAGGCTTCACCAGCACCAAGGCAAGCGCCAAGGCCTTCAAGTGGCTTTGATGATATGGACGACGATCTGCCACCCTTCTGACCACCAACCAACTGAAAGAACATCATGAGCACCGAAACAGTTAAACCCAGAACCGTTATGTTCGCCGTGTACAACGAGCTGGAAAAGGCACTTGCTAAGTTTCCGACTTGGCCTACAGATCCACTCCATGCACTGGCCGTACTGGGTGAGGAGTTTGGAGAGTTGACGAAAGATGTTTTGCAAATGAGCTACGAACCCGGAAAGACCAACGCCGAGAACGTGCGCAAAGAAGCGCTGCAAACTGCGGCCATGGCTTTGCGGTTTGTGGTGAGCCTGGACGACTACATCTACAAGGCTGGAGAGCAGCACCGGCAAGAGGAGTGGGATGTATCGCGCAAAGATTACGCAGATGGTGGCGGCTTGCATCCTTGCTATGACTGAAAGGCCGCAAGTCATGAGCAAGCACCCCAAATACCTAAAGCCGCAGGACAAGCCGACTGATACCCAGCGCAAGGCGCTAAAGCTCGGCCCTCCGTGCAAGCCTGAGCCGCGCCATCCAGATGCAGCGGGCAGCCGTGAGTGGGTTAATGCGAGCATGCGGGCGGTGTACCGTGTTGGGGATGGTGAGGCACGGTGTATGGGTGTTGCGCTGTGACCTTCCAACTCGAATCCCTGATCCGCGAAGCCAGCATGGAGCTGGGCAGCGACGCCTGTCGCGCTGGTCGCCACCAATGGGAGTCCGATGGTGGCCGAGCATGCCCGCAAGACCTCACCAATGAATGCAGCCAAGCCGTCTACCGCTGCACAACCTGCGGCCAATATGACTATGGCGAAAAGGGCGGTCCAGGCGCACAAGATTGCCAAACATTTTGCAGGCACAAACCATGACCACAATCCAAACAACCGCCTACGAACTGCGCTTCACTTCGCTATTCGACCCTGGCCGTGCGCTGTGCTTCCCGTGCGACAGTCTGGGCCGGGTTGACACTTTCGCATTGCCGGAAAAGGCGGCGATCAACTATGTGCATGCACTTGGATCGGTCGGCGTCGATGTTGCAACGCCGGTTGTGCGGCCTATTCTGGAAATTGTTACGAGGGACAAAGCATGAACTTTTATGTATATCGGCCAAGCGAAAACGAGGTAGCGGTCTTATTCCAGCCGAACGAAGGAATTACAGGAACGTACGCCATCCGTCCGGAGGATATGCCAGCAAAGCCACATGTTGCAGCAATGGCCTTGAACCAGGCGTACAACCTTGGATATCAGCAGGCACAGCGCAATATCCGACGCGCACTGGGGATCGACAAATGAAAGAGCACCCACAAGCTGAGTTACTGCGGGCTATTGCTGATGGCAAACAAATGCAATATGGCACAACATGTTTTGAGGACTGCACCGCAAAGCGAGCCCTTGAGGCGATTTATTCTGGTTGTTGGACCTATCTCCGTGTAAAGCCCGAGACTGTGATGGTCAATGGGGTGGAGTTTGTACTACCTGATTTGCCGGAACCCATGCTTGGCTTGGAACGAGTTTCGCATTTTGATAGCGGCGAGGCCGCATTTGATGAAGAGCAAATGCTCATGTTCGGCCAAGCCTGCGCCGATGCTGCGCGCAAGCAGGCGATTGAAGATTGCGTGCGAATTGCAGCCAGAGAATACGGGACCGGTGCAGCAATCCATTTTGAAAAAGCGATAGAAAGGTATCTCAAATGATCGACAAAGAAACGCAACGGGCGGCGTTTGAGGCTTGGTTCTGCAAACAGTACTGGAACTTCAAGGAAACCGATCCAGGCTTGTGGACTGGATCATCGTATCGTCACCTGTCTGTTGAACTTGCATGGAATTCTTGGCAAGCCGCCCAGGCCCAGCTTGCAGAGCGGCTGCGGGCGGCGGAGGTGGGTGCGGTCCGCTGGAAGAAGGTGAAGCAGTTCAGCCGACCCATGTCGCTGAACATTGATGGCATGCATTTTTGGCAAATACAGTTGCGCGATATACGCGGTGCCACTATTGACGAGGCTGTAGACGCAGCCATTGCAAAGGAAAAGACACCATGAGCACTATCAAGACGTGGCGGGAGCGTTATGCTGAAGTAGAGCGGCTTACAGATATACCAGAAACAATAAGCCTTCTAAAGCTTGGTGCCGCGCAAGCCGAGATAGACGAACTGCGGGCGGCGCTGGCCGAGAAATCGCAATGCATAGCAACGGCTGAATGTGACGTGCAAGTGCTAATGGATGCGGCACGGCTGGCGCTGGGTGCGCTGGAGCTTTCGCTTGAAGCGATTGACTTGCACTCTACTGCTGATGCTTCTTTAAACTCAGCGATTGCCGCACTCAAAGCCGCAGGAGTAAAGCCATGACCACAGACCGCGAATTGCTGGAGCTGGCTGCGAAGGCCATCAACTGCACTCTGACATTTGAAGACGGTGGAGGTGGATATGTGGTCCCGTATCTTTACGGCGAAGAACCTGGAGACGAGATAGGCGAATGGAGCCCACTCACAGACGATGGCGACGCGTTGCGGCTCGCTGTATATCTGCGAATTGACCTGTTGTTGTGTCTATACAAGAATCACGTTTTGGCAAAAACGTACATTGGCGCAGGTAGGGGTATACCGCTACAGGGCGAGTACACACGTCCAATCAATGATCATAAGGAGTCTATAGGTGTAGACGCCTATTCAGCCACCCGCCGCGCTATTGTCCGCGCAGCCGCAGAAATAGGAAGGAATATGAAATGACCGACACCAAGGAATTGATAGCACGGCTGCGCGCGATGGACTACGGCACTGTGACAGCAGTCAAAGCCGCCAACGCCCTGGAAGCTGCGGCGGCTGAGAATGCGCGACTGCAAGATAAACTGAAATCTCAGGAGATTGCGGCTCGGGTTATTTGCGAGCATCTTGCCGCAACTAGAGAGACGCGTGACCGGCTGGCCGCTGAGCTTGCGGTATTTAAGGAATCATCAAATGACAAGAGATGAAGCCATTTTGAGATCAAATGATCTATTTACCTATGACCCAGAATCTGGAATTCTGTACCATAAATCTTGCAAATATAGACCTTGCAAAGTTGGGATGCCGGTTGGCAGAATAAATTCTCGCGGGTACTTCTCGACAAAAATAAGCGGCTACACATTTACTGTTCACAGAATAATATGGTTCATGCACTGTGGTGAGCAGCCAGAAATGATTGACCATGTAAATGGTGTTAGGTCTGATAACAGAATAGTTAACCTAAGGGCTGCAACAAGATCGCAAAACCTGATGAACAGGGGTTCGCAGTCAAATAACAAGCTAGGAATCAAAGGCGTACGATTTCAAGCCGATTGCATTAAACCATACAGAGCAGCAATAAAAATAGATAAGCGAAATAAGCACCTTGGTTTGTTTGAAAATCCAGAGGAGGCGCACCAAGCATATCTGCGGGCCGCAATGAAATTACACGGAGAGTTTTTCCATGGATAGCTTCAAAGTCAGAAACTTAGCAACAGAAGCGATATCATGCGCCGCCCCAGTCGCGCAGCCAGCACAAGCGCGGGAGCTTAGCCCTGCTGAAATTGACGCAATAGTCTATAAGTGTCGGCAAGATGGTGATGACTCCACTTATTCGATTGTTCGTGCGGCAATTGCAGCATGCAAGGGAGGGAAGTGATGGAGCTTGTTGACAAAGACGGCGAGAACAAAGCTGTGCGCGCATTTTTGATGGGCTATGGAGGCTGTGGAATTTCCTCAGTTGCAGCCATGAAGGCACACATGGACGCATGCGGCTACCCATTTTGGCCAACATGGTGCGATGACTTGCCAAAGCGAGACTACACAATTAGCGACCTAACCAAAGCCGGTGCACAGTCGTGGCTGCGGCATTTATTCAATATCGAGAAGGATCCGCACCATGGATCGTGAAACTGCGTTGAGGCTGGCGCGTGAGGCTGGGTTAGGCTATCACTTGCCAGTCACTGCCGATCTGCCAGGCACTTGGGTTGGGACAAACATTGATGTGCTTGAGCGCTTCGCCGCCCTGGTGCTGGATGAGCATGTCGATAATGGGCCGTGGACGGCTAGACATTCGCATGAAGGAACGTATGTCGATAGCGACGACTTCACCCATGACGTGTGTCTGAAAATTCTTGGCGATTTTGGAGACGATGCCTTGAAACTTTCCTACGCAAAAGGCATTGCGCGACAACTCAACGGGCAGACAATGCAGGTGCCTGATGGATTTTCGCTGGTTCTCGCTGACATTTTTAAAATAATGCTGGCGACAGCACGGAAGGAGTCCAGTAATGTCAAAGGGTAGCAAGCAACGCAAAGGCACCGGCTACGCAGACGGCTGGGATCGCATCTTTGGCAAGAAGGATCCATTGCAGGAGCTTGTAGAGCTTACAGAATCAATGGGGCTGTGCGATAGCGATTTCCAAAAGGTAAACGATGTTGACTTGATCGTGACAATGGAATGCTCAGAGGTTGAGCGGGTTTGCAAGAACTGCAAAAAGTGGAATGAGGCAAACCAGCAAACTGGGCGTGGCGGGTGTGATGATCACGAGATCAGGAGCTACAGAGAGCCTCATGAAGGCCCCATATGGCTCACGCCGCCTGCAGACTTCGGCTGCAACAGGTTCGAGGCAAAGCAAAGAGAGGAAGGCGCTTGATGATTGAGAAACCAAATATCGTTGGGCCAGAGTACATTGCGGAGCTGCTTGGAATGGAACTATCGACCATCAAGGTTGACGCTCGCCGCAAGCCCGAGTCGCTACCTCCAAGGCTTGTGCTACCTGGGCATAAAAAATTGCGATGGATTGAAGCCGATGTGCTGGACTGGCTGAATTCATTCAGGCCCAAAAGGGATGCAGGGAAGAAAAAGCCGGGTAGGCCTAGTCAAGCTTCCCGGCAATATCCGCAGGGGTTGGGTGATAGTACCTCTTGAGCGAACGCAGGGACCTGTGACCTGTTACGGCAGACAACTCCAACACGTTGGACAGCTTTGCTGATAACCTGGTTGCAGCTTCATGCCGCGCATCATGAAAAACCAAATGCTCAAGTCCGCAGGCTCTACGCACTTTCAGCACGTACTCACAAAGCGTGGTAGCCTTGATGGGGAATATTTTTTCATCGTCTCCACGTCCGTCGCACAAGTGCTTGAAGTATTCCAGTGCCTTTTTTGACAAAGGCACATTGCGCTCATCGCCGTTCTTGGTGTCTTTCAGGTGCACGCATTTTTCTTTGGGTCTGAAGTCTGAGACTAACAACATGCATAGCTCACCCTCGCGCATCGCTGTTTCGACCGCCAGCAGCAGCGCCCAACCAACATAGTCGCGGCCCTTTTTGGGCTTGGAATCTGCCGACCACTCGCATGTTTTTAGAAATAGGTCAATGTCTGGCTGCATCCAGCGCTTATTGCGCGGCTTGTCTGCGCCCTTGAATCTGCTGACCAGATGGCAGGGGTTGGCTGCCAGCGGCGCGCCCCATTCCTTCATCGCGTAGGTAAAAACACCGCTGATGGTGTTTAGCTCCCGGTGAACGGACTGGGGCTGAACCTCTGTCACCCGATCGTCTCGCCATTGTCGAATGTCTTGCGGCGAAACCCTGCTCAACAGCAGCGGCATGAAGCTGGCATCCCGGATCAGCCGCTTTAAAATGTTGGATTCACCCTTGCCTTTCATTTTCGGCGCTACCTCAGCCGCGTAGCGTTGGAAAATTGACAAGACAGTGGCTGTTTTGGCCGCTTTCAGCTGCAGTCCGTCGAATTCAGACACGCCCATCCTTGCCTCAATGGATGCCGCCCAGGCCTCCGCCTCTGCCTTGCGCTCAAACGTTTTCGATTGTGGCGGGAATCCCTTGCGGCGCACAATCGCCCTCCAGGTCTTGCCTCGGTACTGTTTTATTGATGCCATGCGCATATCGTACCTTAATCCTTTTTGGAGAAAAATGCACAACTTTGCACAACAGAATAATCTGCTTCATTGGAGAATTCGCAAAATTGATTACCCCGGTTCAGGATAACGGTCTGGTGGCATTTGCAGACACCACCCAACAAAATCAACGAGTTACAAGAACTTTGGCGTACAAAGCCTGTTCAAATGCCCAGAGTGAGGTACTCAGCCGCTGCACAAATTTGCACAACGCATTGCTTGAGTTTTGAATCTGTTCATGTGACAATGCGGCATGAGCTACCTGGGCGATGCACCCGATTACATCCTTGCCACCAAGCGGCCTGATGGCATGATTGACTACAAGCTCATGAGGCCGCACAACAGGGGAATTTGCGGCATTGAAGAGGTTGTGCACGTTGCTCCGTGTGCTGCGCGGGACGAAGAGCAGGCTTTTGGCCGGATTCAGAACCTCATTCATCCACGGCAAAAGACGATCAAGTTTATTTATACCGAGGATCTGGCATGAAAAAAGTGACTCCAGTGCAGAAGCTTTCAGTGTTTTGCGAAAAAGGAAGTGTCTTTATTTCGCCAGGCCCTGGTGTGAAAATTGAAAAGATCGGAGACGACGTCTACCGGTTTTCTGGCCTCGAAAATTGCACATCCAGAGTGGCAGAGTTTCGTTACATCGGTGGCGGAGGTGGAGGGGCGCAAGCGGGTAATGGTGCTGGCGGATGCAGAGTCTTCAGTACTGTCAATACTGACCCTGCAATTTAATTATGATCCACCGCCGCTCCCTGCTCCTTGGCATCCTGTCCGCTGGCGTTGCACCAGCGTTTGTGCGGGCTGGCGTGCTGATGCCGGTGAAGCAGATCATTGCTCCAAAACCAATCGTTGATCCGTTTGGCCAGTATGGCTATGTCAATGCGAAATGGATTATTCAAGACTTCATCATGGAATTCAACCGCAGCACCGGGCGCATGCATCACTGGACTTCGATGGATGCGTATCTCAAGGATACTGCGCAGTGGGTGCGGAGTGCTTAAAAAGCTCGTCCATTGGCTGGTGTTCGCGGCAATTACCCTGAACCTGCTCTCCTGCATTTTCACCGGGCGAATGCACCTACCGTTTGTGGGCTTCTAGTTAAGCACCCTGGAAACCCGGTCCTTACTATCCTTGATGGATTGAATCCTTGAGCGCTTTTCGTCTGGAGGCAAGGCGCTGCGCTCTATCATGCGCATTTGCTCGTTGAACTTGGCCTCAGACCGCTTCACCGCTTCAACACTCTTGTACTTCGTGATATCGGCCTTGTTGTCGTTGAAGAATTCCTGCGCCTCCTGAGTCTTTCCTTCTTTCAGCAATGCGCGCCATGTACCATAGGCCTGTTCCACCTCTTTGGCCTGGGTGTACATCTGGCTCACATACCGGCTTGGAGCATCGCGCAGATCGCTTACCATGCCACCAGTCGCCATCTTCCACATGTCAGTGGATGGATGTTCGCTTTGGCTTGTTGCAGGACGTGCAATGATATCGCTTGCCTGCACCACAAATGATCCAAGCCATCCAAAGTAGCCGCGCAACATGCTGTCGATTTGAACTGGAGACAGGGCCTCTTTGCCGACCAACCCCGTTAGTGCGTTCATTCCCGTGCTCATGCCCCGCGCTGCCATGCTGGTGTTGTCGGTGAACCGGTATTCAGACTTCAGCTTGTCCATCCCCAGTGTTTCAATAGGTCGCCCGCTGAAACTGTCGGTGTTGGCGTACACATCCAACATGGGTTTTACCAGTTGGGGAACTGGATTCATAGAGAGATTGTCGGCCAGCAGTGCCATCACCTGAGTGCGGAAGCGCTTGTTGGTCATCTCCTTATCGAAGGCCAATTCGAAACCGCGTTCTGCGAGGGTGGCGATGGCTCCAATTTCGAACGGCTTCGGAATGCGGAATGCAGTGCCACCAAACTTGAACCACCAGTAGTTATTGCGGTCCCAGTCCTCCCGCTTCTTCCAGTCGTCATCATCACCATAGGCCATCAGCAACCCGATGGACATGAGTGCAGCAGCGCCCAGCACAGCGCCAAAGCGGGCCGGGTTCTCCTTTGCCGATTTTCCAAGCTTGTACAGGCCTTGAATGCGGGCGTTGAGGAATGGGACAACTTGGGTCAAAAACCGGATTGTGGCGAAGCTTCCCTGCATACTGAAGTCCATCAGGTCACGGGCCTGCAAGCTCGCGTCTGCGTGGCTTAGGCCCTGCTCTCGTAGCTGGTTGTACAGCGCTGCGCGGTTGATCGCTTCGCCCCTGTTGCCCAGTTCGTTGTATGCCGTTACGCCAGGCTCGATAAATTGCCTGTAGAAGGACTTCAGCTTGTTTGGGCTGTCCAGGATGGTTGACTTGTCAACGCCAGACTCTACCAAGGCCTGCACCCGCTTGGCCTCAGAGCCCTCATACATAGTTCCAAAGTGGATTGTCCCGCCACCAGCCAGCAGTCGGAAGTAGGCATCGCTCTTTGGGTCCGTCAACTTCCAGCCCTCTGCAATATTCTTTGCTGGGTTGTATGACAGATTGCCCGTGCCAATAGCCTGCACGCTATCGCGGATCAGGTTTCGTACCTTGAAGAAGGGGGATGATGTTACGCCCACGGTAAGGGCATGCTTCATGGAACCCATGGCGTTCATGACCGGATTGCGCATGCCCGCATATTCAAGGGCGTTGATGGCCGTCATCAGGTACGGCCCCTCCCCTGTGTTGTCAATCATGCTGTAGCGCTTCTTGCCACCATCCATGAACCACACCACACCATTTTTATTGTTGATGCTGGAGCCCATTTCCGCCAGGGTTGACTGGTCGCCACCAGTTGCGATTCCCATGCGCTCTGCAGCCTCAATAGTGGCCTTCGCCGCCCTGTTCTTTGCAGCGGCATCTAGCAAGTGGGACCAATTCATCAGCGTGTTGTCCAGCAGATCGGCGTTGAGCGCGTTCTTGCCGCCCTTCAGCTCTTTGAAGGCCTGTTGCCGGACTGCGCCACCCTTGATGTTCATGCCGCGCACACCCCCATCTGCCTCGTCAGCAACGCGGTAGAAGGGCACGTAAAACTCGTTCTCCCAATACTTCCGACTCACTGGGTCAATCAGCCCAGATTGTTCTGCCATGTCCAATACATTACGGTGGAATTCATTAAAGATCCGGTTGGCGTCTGCATAAATCAGTGTGCGGTCGCGTGTGACCTTGCCCTTGGCTGGTCCGGTCCGAATTGTGTAGTCGAAGTTTGTAACGCCATCTGCCAGGGTTTTAAGGTCGGCAATATCCTGAGGGTTAAAAAGATGTTCTCTGCCCTCGCCCATCAGCCGCTCTGCCCGGTTTGCAGCAACCCAACGCAGGAAGTCGTGATGCTCGCCCTGCAGCGGCATCAACAGCCGGTCAATGACGCCGCCTTTATGCTTTTCGTCAAAGTTGTAAACACCATCTGTCAGCTTGAGCATGCCGCCCTTGAGGATGGTTTCAAATGCACCCGCCGCACCCTTCGCAAGACGCAGTAAGCCATAGGCCTCCTTGTCCAGGTCTTTGACGGGGACAAACTGGTCAACAATGCCTTGGGCTAGCTTCTTCCCGGCGTCTTTCCATAGGGCTTGGGCACGCTCTTTTACGGTCGGTTGCTTCACGTCGAAGCCGACGTTTTTCATGGCGCGCTGCTGATCGGGTGTGTATTCCCGGCTGGTCTGTCCGGCTATGCTGAACTTCACGTCATTGTTGGAGTTTTCATTCTCGGTGATAGCACCAACCTGCGAACCGCTGTACTCACGCATGGCCTGCACCACAGCCTCTCTCGCCGCCTCCACATCGGTAAGCATCTTGTCGGTTCCAAATGGCTTGCTGCCTGTCATCTTTTCGACAACATCATTCAGGAACTCAATCACAGCATTGGCGATGCGCCGAAATGCAGACGGCTGCTCTTGGGCCATCGCCTTCCAAAATTCAGGGTCTGTAAAGTTGTCGCCAACCACATCAGCAAACAGCTCTTCATCCCAATTGCTAGGCATTTCCCGGCCCTGTTTCTTGTACTGGCTCTCCAGTTTGTTCAAGAATTTGGATGTGCCCTCTGCACTCAATAGGCCGGATAGCGTCTTATCCAGGGCTGCGTATGCCTCTGGATTATTTTCACGCAGGGTGTGCAGCAGTTCATGGCCCAGCACGGCCATGTGTGGGTGCTGAGAGTTGGCATTGATGAACACCACACCAGGGATCTTTTTCGACATTGCCCCGTTGAACAGCGGAGCGCCATCGAAGGAAACGTAAACTACTTCGTGCCCGAAGAGTTTCTTTGCGACAGCTTGCGTTTCAGCAAGACTTCTACTGGCTCTGTCGTCGTCGGCCACTCGTTCAGAATGGGCGTGTAGCACGATATCAGGGCTTCCGTCTGGCTTGTTTGCATTGATGCGCTCTGCGAGTTTGTCGGCGAGGTCTTGCTGGTGCTTTGTTCCTGATTGGAGTCCATTTTTTGTCTCTCCTTTGTCGGCAATGCTGAAATTCACATCGCCTTTGTCAGTATAGGACTCTTTTGCCTTTCCTTGAACTTGTTTCTCCGCCTTCCGGCCCACCACGGAGTATGGGTTTTCCAGGCTTGGGTCGTTGTGCTCTTCGGCTGAATATGTGACATTTTTGTCAGCACTCACCTTGTTCAGGCGCATGGCCTCCAGACGCGCAGCATCCCGGCCCATACCTTTACCAAACTTCCCGTTGTAGCGGGAGACTTCCTTGCCTTGGTTGACTGGTGCTGGCTCGGCTTTTGCTGCTGGTGGATTAGCCTTGGCTGGCGGCTCTGGTGTGCGTTTTGGCACTGGGGCCGGGAAGCTGGTCCTTGGCTGGACTGGTTCGATAGCTGGCTGTTCAGCTACAGGCCGTGGCTTTGGGGCTACCCCAGTGGGCTCCAGTGTACCGGCTCTGGCCTCGGTTCTGGCTGCGGGCTGTCCCGTTGTTCCAGTTCTTGCAACCGCTGGCGCTTCAACTGGCGCGGCTTTGGCTGGCGTTGGCGGGGCGAATCTTGGCGCTGAGTTCTTGACACTGTTGGGCTCCAGTTTTGCGAGAACAGAAGGGGCTGCGCTTATGCCATACAGTACTCCAGATGGCTTACCATTGGATTGCTTCACCATGCCATTGACGCCAGGGAACGCGGCGCGAATGGCCTGAGGATCTCCGTTCACCAGTACAGTGCCAGACGGGTTTTTTGTGTACTCAAACTTTATTGGGGTTGCAGGTAGTGGCTTGGCGTGTTCACCAGATTGATCCACGCTATTTTCAATTCGTCCTGCCTGGTTGGCTCCAGGTCGTTGTCCATCAGGTATTGCAGATTCCACGCCTCCTGTGGAGACAGGGCCAACATTTCCACTGCTGGCTGGAGGTATTGATTGAACTGCATTAGCTGCGCCATTGAATTTCTCCAGCGCCCGCTGCATGGCAAGCTGCATTGATGTGGGTGTTTCGTCCGTCGCGGCGCGGGCGGCGGCAACCTGCTGATCAGGCAGGCGTCCGAGAGTTTCAACCGATTGGGCGTGAAGCTGGTCAAGCTGCTGCTGTTTCACCCGCTCCTGCGCCATCTGGGCATCCATCACCTGCAGGTTTCTTTGCTCGGTCTGCAGCAGGTCGTTGAAGTCCACATGGTCAGCGTTCAGGGATTGCTGCGCAGCGGCAATGGCCTCGTCTACGCTCCCTGCACTCATCACCTGCTGCACGTGGTCAACCTTTGCCCTCTGCGGGCCAAGCCCCATCATTTGCGCACGCATGGCCGCTTGTTGGTTTTCTGGAAGGCTGGCAATGTGGGCTTCAATCTCAGACTTTCTGGCAACCGTTCCATCCGGGAAGCTGATCATGGGGTCTGGCGTGTTGCCAATGCGCAACGGGTCTGCCTGGGGAGATGTGGCCGTGGTAGCTTGCTCGGCAGTTTTTGGTCCGCGAATGGCACCACCCGCGCTACCCACCACAGTTCCCCCCAGAAAGCCCAATGCAGCCGCGTCCTGCGCCTGTTTTAGCGATGCATGGCTGAGTGGGTCATTGCCCTTGCCGTACTCTTCCGCGAGCGTTTGGGCGTATTCCGTACCGCCTTCGATTGGTGCCGCACCAGCCGCCGCAATCCCGCCACGGGCCAGCCTGCCGTGCAACCCAAGCGCACCCTCTGCGGGCTTCAGAAGGCTGGATTTGCCAAGCATGATATCCAGGCCCAGCTTGTCACCAACGAATTCCAGCGCCCCGGCACCAAGCGATGCGGCGAAAGCCTTGCCAATCTCTTCACCAGTCAAGGCGCGGTCTTTGTTGGCTGAAGTCAAGTCTCCATAAATCTCCCCACCCTCCATGCCTACCGCATGCCCGCCCAAGGCCACATGCTGACCCAGTGTTGCGAATTTCTCAGCAACATTGGCGGTCGCCATTTTTGTGACCTGATCAGCTGCCAGTGCGCCGCCAGCATCCTCGGCTGCAATCTTTGCTGCTTCCTTGGCAACCATGCCTTCAGCGATTTGTCTTGCTGTAGTCTTGGCCGCAACCTTGGCAATAGCCCCGCCCATACCACCGGTTGCCAATGTGGTGACGGCCTGACCGCCTACATAGCCAATGCCATGTTGCAACCAGTCCACCAGCGCGCCAAAGTTGCCTTGCTTGGCTTGGTCATAAGAGTAGTTCCAGGAATCTGACTCCTTGGCGTTGGACGCCATCTTGTCTCCCCACTCCTTGTATCCAGAGATACTGGCCTTTTTTAGGCCTGTGCTGATTCCACCTTCACCGAATGCAGACTCTGCGGCAGCGCCAACACCGGCCAGCAAGCCATAACCCATCTGTGGCAATTGCTGGAATGATTCCCTTACACCACGATTGAAATCGCTATCGTCCTTGGCTGGCTGGGGTGGCGGATTGGTGAACTGCTCATATGGATTGCCAGTGTTGAACTGTTCGTATGGGTTATCCATTTTTAAAGTCCGTAGCTCTTTTCAATGTCTTTGATCTGCTGCAGGTAACCGTTTGCCTCTATGGGCTTGGAACGACGCAAAGCATCTGCTTGCTTGGCTTTAAGGTCGGCGATTCTTGGATCATTTGCCATCTTATCCTGTGCTATTTTCATCTGCTTGGTCTTTTCCCTGTAAAACGCCTGAACCTCTTCCATGGTTGGTGGTGCGGTGTATCCAGGCTTTTCTGGTTTTGCTGGGGTCGGCGCAGCAGTGGATTGTTTCGGCAAGGCATCAGCGCCATACATGGCAATGAACTTGTCCTTGGTGTCCGGGTTCTTCGCCAAGTAATCGAGCGCAGCCTGACTTGGAACTGGTTTTGTGTCAGATATTGGCTGCGGCTCAACTCCAGCCAAATGCAGCAGTTCTGTGCGGGCTCGTTGTCTTTCGGCGTCGAGTGATTTCAACTGTTTGTCTAGAACGGCTTTCTGCTCTGGCGATATGGTCGGGTCAAGCATCTTGACGCTAAGCTTGTCCTCCTGAGAGCCAATATCTTTTAGGACCGATTGCAAGGCATTACGCGTGTTTTGCATTTCGGCCTTTGTTGCTTGATCGTCTTGCCTACCCTCCAAACGGTTGGCTCTGGCTTCTGCAATATCAGCCAGACGATCTTGAATCTTGGAGCGGGCTTCGTTGAAGCTTTGCTGTATATCAAGCCTGCGGTTTTGGTTGGTGTCGTTCTGCTCCAGGCGCTGCTGTTCACGCTCCGGTCTGCCAATGTCGCGCTGATAGGCGGCGTAGGCCGGAAGATCGTTGACCTTGGCCCAGTCAAGCGCAGCATCTCGGGACTCATCTGCAGTGCGCTTGCGCGTCTTCCCGGCGTTGGCTGCGTTGGCAAGAGCCTGGTTCGCCTGGGTTTGCTGGTCAACCTGCTTTTGCAACTGAGACAGTGCGCCTGCCCGCTCTGTCGGGTCCGCTATATACATGCTGTCTTTGGGATCTTGCATCCTGGTTTTCAGGGTATCGACGTTACCAACCAACCCAACATCACCATCGCCCTGTCCCTGAATCGGTTGTCCATCGTTACCGGTCATGGCACCGCGATTCAGAATGCCGCCAGTTTGAGTTACAGGGGGCACTGGCTGCGCCTCAAGTGGTATATCCTGACCAGAGAACTCCTGCTCCTTGTCCCGGATCCGATTCAATGGCGCGTCACGCTGCTCTTGCCGAAACTGTTCTAGCACCTTGGTTTTTTGAATCTCAAGCTGCGAATTGAACTCGGCCACCGCCTTTTGCCGCTCAAGTTCGGAATCGCTTTTGATTTGATTGGCAAGTATGCCCGCTCCAGCATCGGCAGCACCGCCTATGAATGCGTCAAAGAAGCTCATGCCTGTGCACCTCCTGCCAGTATTCCCATTGGGCGCTGCTGCTGCGGTGGTTGTGCCTGGGCTTGCGGCGGCATCTGGCCCTGCGCTGGTTGCGGGCTTTGCGGCTTGCTCAAGGTGTCAATGATCTTTGATATCACTTGCTTCAAACGGTTGGGACCCGGCTTCACGCCAGTAATGTGCTGCGCCATGTCCACCAACAGCAGGTAGATGTTCACACCCAATTGTTGCAGCACATCAGGTGGTATTGGCTTGGCCTGCTCGATAGCTCCAATCACCGTCTGCACGGCAACCAAGGCACCATCCGCAGTGCCCATCATATTCATGAATTTTTCCATGCGCTGCTTGTCGTAGATGACACTCTTCGCCAGCACTGTGAATTTGGTCAACAGGTCATTGTTTGGATGCATGGTTACTTCCTGCTATTGAAATAGGCCTTTTGGGAGTCGTACATACCACCTCCAAGAATGCCAAGGTTGGCCGGTTGCATGTCAATAATGGATTGATTGCGGCGGTCATAAAGCATTTTCTCATTCGCACGCTGCTCTGCTGTTTTTTCAACATCCCACTGATGTTTTTTCTCGGCGAGCTCCATATCAGCCTTTTGCTTTTGGGCGTTCCCAAGTCCAGCCAGTGCCGCTTCCGCTAATTTGGGGTTATCTCTCAAAAAAGAACTTGCGCCGCCCCATACGCTCTTCAGCGCCTGCATCCAGGGTGCATCAACACCGGAAGCAGCCGCGTTGTTGATGAAGTGCTGCCAATCAATACTGTCGTTCTGCCGCTGATTTCTGGCAGTTTCGTTGGACGTTTGGTCGGGGTTCTGTGAGAAGTCGATATTGTCATTGCTGCTCCCGCTGCCGCCTCCGTTCGGGGTGCTCCCAGAGGTCGTTGGAACATTGTCAAAAACACCTGTTTCGCTGTTGAAGTTACCCGTATCAACATCGGGCGCTCCATCATCATAGAACGTTCCTGAATCCGGATCGTAAACCATTGCCATTTCTTAACTCCTAATCTGCCCAACCGCCAGTTGCTGAACCTTTTTTTGGCTTTTTGCTGTTGACCTGCCCAATAGCAAAACTTGTCGCTTGATCAATGAGTGCCTGTGTTGGGCTCTTGCCGCTGATCATTGCTGCCACAGAGCCGTTGATTGCATTCTGTTGATCCAAAGGAAGGGATGAAAACCCATCAATATTTCCAGTAATGGCTCTCACGCCCATATTCACACCGCCACTCACCAAGGCATTGATCGGGTTCCTTCCACTCAATATAGACGTTGCTGCAGACCCGACTATATTGCCAACCCCTTGGGAGCCAGTTGCATCTCCAACCACTCCGCCAATTTTAGAGCCAACGTTGCTAATTACTCCGGTTTGTACGGCATGGTTTAGATCGTGGTTTTGTGCATAGTCGATGATTCCGTTTACAACACCTGGTGTCTTTGCAACAGTGTTAAGCAAAGCCTTGCCATTTGTGCCCACCCAATTTCCTACGCTGGAGCCAAACCAATCAGATCCGCCTCCATGGGCCGCTTCTCCAGATCCAGATCCAGCGCTCGCACCCTCTGCGCCCTCTGCTGCAGAGCCTGTAGAGCTTGCGCCTTCAGCCGCAGCGGGAGGTGCATTCATGTAGTCGCCAATCCCAGCCGTGATAGCCATCATCAGTGGCGGGTTGTGCGCGATGGCAGTTCCTGCGTTTCCGATTTGCCGGAGCACATGTCCAGTCCAACCGCCGCCGCTGTCATAACCCGGCTCCCAATTTACGTTGATGGACTCGCCCTTGGGCACTGCGGTTTCCATCCGTCCAGTGTTGTCATCGTAGTGCTGGACCGGGCTTGTGCGCGACTGCCAAACTTGATCAGGCGTCAGACCCTCAAGCGAGTAGTGGACCCCAGCTGACGGACCCTTGAAACGACCATTGGCATCCAGCATTTCTGGCTTGATGCTGGCGTCAAACTCGGCGCGAGTCTGCGGAACAATTTTGGGTTGCTCATAATTGAGGACCGGGGCCATCTCCTGATCCCAGCCAAGCGGGTTTTCAGTGGAGTTTTTGCGGTCCTTTGTCAGGTCTTTTTGTCCAATGTCCAGGTATCCAACTACATCATCTTGGCTAACGCCCAGCAAGTTTGCTACATCCTTTGTTGTAACGCCGTTCTGCTGCATTGCCTCATAGACTTTTGCCGGGTCTTTCCGGTTTGCGTTCCAAAAATCAGCCATCTGCTGCTGCGTTGGCTTCGTCGGATTTGCAGCTGGTTTAAACCGGTTTTGCTCCTGCGCATACCGGTCATCCGGTTTCGGGTCGGCCCACCCGCCATTCGATTCATCATCCCATGACATGGCTTATTTCCCAAAAATCTGGTCAATCAATTGGGCTGCACTGGTGTGCCAATCGCCTTGAATCTGGTAGCTATCGTTCATGTAACGAGTGATTTGGGCGGTTGCTGCATTCTTCGCCTCTGGCGACAGATCGGAAACCATGATGGATGATAGTGTTTGCAGACCCCAGTTTTGAATGGAGTTTGCCGACGAGGTCTGAGATTGAAGATTGCCGTAAAGAGCCGTGGCGCGCTGCAGGTCTTTTGCAATGTCTGCGCTTTGCAACATGTTCGCCACGGTGTTGGCCTGAGCCTGGGCTTGGTAAGCAAACTGGTTTTTTGCACTCGCATTGAACTTGGCTGAGTCTGCGAACGTTGCAGCATCTGCCTGGGCGATTGGCAGTGCGGCCTGGTAGGCTGCAGAGTCTGCTGCACTATTTGCGATGCTGGAGTTCAGCAGACCCCGCTGGTTCATGGCCTGATCAGATCGTGCGCGTGCCTGCTGGATCAGTGGATTGTTAGCGGACAGTATCCCGGCAATTCGTTGTTCGACAGTCTGTTCTGGTGTGACATTCCACGGAGTTACCCCAGAACTTCCGGATGCGGTAACTGTTCCTCCCGTTCCACCTCCACCGGTAACACCACCGCCCGGAACGCCTCCGCCTACCGCTCCACCACCTCCGGGGTTTGTGCCATCACCATTGCCGTAGACTGGGGTTGCATTGGTGCCGAATTGGTCCCAGTGGAAACTGCCGTCACCGTTATCGACCAGATTGTGTCCGTTGCCAGTGGTGATTATGGCGTTGGGGTTGAAATTTGCAGAATAGGCCGGTGAATAACCAAGCCCACCAGTGTACAGCTCGTTGCCAAGTCGGTTGTAAATGGACCCATTTTTTGGGTCGTTCATTTGCACCGAGGTTGGACTTCCGTTGTAGAGCAATCCCAGGTTGTTCAAAGCTGTAGCAATGTCGGACTGACTCATGCCCCATTGCGCAGCCTGTGCCAGGATTTGCTGATCTGTCGGGTTTGATGCAGCAAACGCAGCCAATTGCGCGTGTGAGACTTGCTTTCCACCCCTGGTTGTAAGGGTGCCATTTTCCATGCCATTGGAGCCGCCCTGAGCGTTCCAGCCTGCCGCATTCGCATTTGCGTTGTATGCAGCGCCACCACCAGCGCCATTGAAATTAACGCCGATTCTGTTGGCGTAGTTGCTGATATCGTTGGCACCAATAGTCTGCCCGCTCATCTGGTAGGCTTGCCGGATCTGGTCTTGCGTCAACCCCATACTGACAGCCTGCTGGGCTACTTGCTCCGGCGTCTTGCCGTTCATCCAACCCCTCACTTGGTCGGATGTGTAGTTGTTATTCCCAACCTGAAGACTGGTAGGCTGCTGGCTGGATGCATTGCTTAGGATGCCGCCATTTGCGCCGCCGAAGTTGTACCCAAGGCCTTGGGCCGCATTGGTCACATCGTTTCTCGTCCAACTCTTGCCTGCGATGTTTGCAGCCTGTGCAATTTGATCCGCATTCAACCCAAGAGATTGCGCTTGTTTTGCAATGGCGTCATTTGTTGGGCTACTGGCGAAATAGTTTCTGATCTGGTCATCAGAGTACGTCTGTCCGTTTGCTGCGGTAATTGGCATGTTGTTCCTTACACTTCTTTAGATTTTTGCGCCTTGGACTCGGCACACAAGACGATGACTTTCTTGCCCTTGGTCGGAGATTCATCGAATGCCTTTGCAACCGCTTGGCAAGCCTGAAGGTTTGGCTTTACGCCTAGCTTCGCCTCATATTCGATGGCTACTTGACCGCCCTTCAATGGGGTGAAGGTGAGTACAATCACGATCATCAGTGTTTCCATGATTTCTACCTTGCGAAATAATGCGAAGAACCACCAAGCCGAACACCGCACCACATCATCCAGCGCCGCCAGGCTGGAACGCCGGTTACCTCCGAGGCTTCGCGCAACACCTTGTCGGCCACATCGCGTGGTACCGCTTTGGTGGAGTACAGATAGTCATGTACCACGGCTGCTTCTGAACTGGTGTCTCCCGCCAACAGGTAAATGAATGGCAGGCGCGGCACGCTGGCCAGGTCGGTGACAAAGCCAACAGGCACGGTGATCGTGCGCCCAGCTACGTCGGACTGGTAGATCAGTGGCTGCATCACAGTCCATTTCCCGTCATCGGTATCGTCGGCCTGCAGGACTAGGTGTGATAAAAATTTGCTCATGGATTTGGCCAAGCCTGTGTTAAGGTTTTGAGGTCGGACACGTGCCCATCAGCACGCATTGCCAACTCTGAATATCTTTCGCTGCATCTGACGAGTAGGTTGATTGCGGCATCGGCTGTGTCAGCTGCGGCATTTGGGGGAGCGCCGGTAAGACGGTAGGCGGCACGGGACAGGTCGGCTGCGTGGCGCAGGCTGTCAAGAGCATTGCGAGCAGACTGCACATCAGCACGCAGAGCGGTTTCGCGTTTCTTTGCTTCATTTTGGGCGTCCAATACTTTTTGGGTTAGGGTTGCGGCTTGCTGTGCTGCTCTGGCGTTTGCCTGGGCTATGGCGTTTTGGTAGTTGGCAATGCTGGTGTTCGCTGTGGCTAGGTCTGCGACAAGGCCTTTGTTTGTCCATAGCAGACGGCCACTTGTTACGGCTAGTGCGGCGATTGCCACAGCCAGCGCCCAACGCGGAATGAGGTTGAGGAAAGCCAGAATTGCACTCATCGTGCAAACAGCGCAGCTTCTGCAGCACGCCTCTTAGTTAGACCGGGCAGAACCTTACCGCCAGCATGGTCCCACTTTTTAAATTCAGCACTCGCTCCCTCATAGTCGCCACTGTTTAGCAAGCGCAACAGCGTAGACCCGTGCAGTGCTGGACCGCCAAGGTTGAATGCAAAGTCAACCAAGGCATCGTACTGATGTTGGCTGATGGGGACCTTGACCGCCGCCTTAACGTCGAGCTCTGCAATCCGAACATCACGCATCAGCAGGCTTACAGCCTCTTCCTGGGTGATTGTCTGGCCTTCGTACACATCACGGCCTGTATGTCCATAGCCGATGGTGAGAACTCCAACAGAATCTCGGTATGCGGTCAGCCTGCAGCCTTCTGCCATTTGGACCAGATCAATGCCGTCTCGGTCGAATTCGAGGTTTTCATTCATTGTGTAGGCTCCTTGTCAATAACCTGCTGTTTCTGATTCATCACACGGGCGGCAACTTCATGCAAGACAACCACGCCTCCGAAGCTTGCCCACAACCATTCTGAACTGGCACCGCGCCATATCGTCAGCAGAAAGCCAAACGTCATGGCGGCTTTCCCGATGTTTGACCACACAGCCGTTTCCCGCAGCTTTCCTGTTTGGTGGTCTACAAACAGGTCTCTCCAATGCCATGTGCTCACTTGTTGCCCCGTTCTATAAGGCGGTCGAGCTTGTCGTTAATCTTTTCAAGCTGAGCACGCAGGATGATTGCTCCATCATGTTGAGACGCGACTTGCACCTCTACCACGGCCACCCGCTGCTCTATCTTGTTGATGTAAAGAATGGCTGAGACTGCAACGGTCACAGTAGTGATCAGGTGGCCTAGCTGTATCTCTTTTTTCAGGTGCCAGCGTTCTGGTTCTTTTTCTTGGTCGCTCATGCCAGAATCTCCGCAGCACGTCCAGCAGCCAGCAAGCCAGCCTGTTCAAGTTGGTTCACACCGGCAATCACGTCTGGATCGTCCAGGTGCAGGGTGGTGGTTGCATTCAGAAGCTCCACATAGTCATTGACGATGTGGTTTGATGCGGCAGCAAGTCGGATCGCCACGCGCTCATCCTGAGTGAACCGACGCAGGTACTCAATTTTGGAGATTGGCTCACGCGGAGTTTCTGGTGTTGGCGGCTTGGAGAAAACTCCGCCATAGTAAGTATCGCCAGGGCCAACCGTGTCACTGCAGGCAATCCATTCTTCGGTAATTGGTGAAGTCGATATTGCGGTATTCACCACCACGCCATTTTTTACGATTGCGTACTTCACGAGAAGAACCTCACGATCACAAAGCCATTTCCACCGGTACCGCCAGTTACAGAACCAGCGCCGCCGCCACCACCGCCATTGCCACCAGCTCCGCCAGTTGTGCCTGAGCCCGTTGCGCCTGCGCCAAGCATGCCGCCGCCACCACCGCCAGATGTGGTTCCGACCTGTGCTGCACCAGCAAACCCAGATATACCCCAGGCGCTGGCACCAGCCATGGAGCCACCTGCGCTTGCGGAAGCAGCGCCAACCCCGCCACCACCACCAGACCCAGAAGTTGCTGTATCGCTGGTGCCAGCGCATGAGCCGCCGCCCGTTCCACCAGAAGTGGCAGAACTAGACCCTCCACCTCCACCTCCACCCCAACCAAGACTTGCATTCGCGCCCAATAATGCAGCAGCATTTCCAGGCATTCCAAGCGGAACTATCAAGGTTGTTGAATTAGATGTATAGAGCGTGCCTGGAGAAACGCCGGTCTTACTGGTAACGTTTTCCAGGGCAGACCATAGCAACTTCCCAACACAGAATGGCGCTCCACCAGAGCCTCCTTGATTTCCAGTGCTGCCTCCGCCACCACCGCCACCATATACACCAGGTCCACCTGTTGATGTGCTACCCCCTCTGCCCCCACCGCCGACAGCAGCATAGACAACACCAGCAGATGCCACTGTAGTTGTCCCGCCAGCAGTTGCGCTGCCACCACCGGCACCGATAACAATGTCAAGCTGCGAGCCGGTGACTGGTATTTCATAGATTTGACAGCCGCCAAAGCCACCGCCTCCAGTAAGACCGCCACCGCCACCACCGCCACAAAGCATGGCTTGCATGTATTTTGTACCAGCTGGAACAGCCAATGCCCCAGAGGCGGTGATGGTTGCAGATTGCGTATATCCAGTAATAGCACCTCCGCCAAGCAATGCCGATTGAGTGCCGCTCATAGGAGCACCCACTTAGAAAGTGTTGACGAATATATGAATTCCATTCTCGCTCCAAGGTTTATTGTGATAACACCAGATGCAGTGCCAGCGGGACCGCGAACGGTTGCAGCACCAAAATCTATGGTGTTGGTCAGCAGCCCGTTGCCCGGAGTTACAGCGAAGTGCGCACCATCCGCGCTAGCTGGTGCTGTTACTGCTGTGAGGCTGACGTTTCCCAGAAAGTAGTCGTTGCCGCTGGTGGCTGTCTGGGTGGTTCCAGATACTTCTACTTTGGTGAGTATTCCTGTGCCAGTAGCGCCGGTTGGACCGATGGATCCCTGAGACCCGCTTACCGAGATATTCCAGTCTGCAAGCGTTCCGCTTCCGCCAATGTCGGTAACATTTACCACCAGGTTTGTGCTGGAGTAACTTGTCACCTGGCCGTGCATGTAGTTCGCGCTGTTTGCCGCGCTGGCTGCAGAGATGAACTGCCCAGCTGCAAACTGCTTCCCGGACTGAGTTGTGAATGACTTTGATCCAGTTCCAATTGCCAGACTGCTAGTACTGGTTGCATTTAGACCAGCAGCGATAGAGCTTGCAAGGGCGGCACTTGCAGTCGCATTGGCTTCTGATGTGCTTGCACCTGATGCGCTCACTGCCGCTGCCGCTGCTGCCGCCGCCGCGTTGGCAGCGTCCGCCGAAGAGTTTGACGGAATGTGAAAAAACCCGGTTGCCGTGGAGTACCTGGCAGTCAGTGGAACGCCAACGACGATATCACCAGCACTCACGGCAGAACCATCTGATCGCCTGATCGATTTCACACCCAGGCTGTTTACATTGATGGTGGAAACGCCTGTATTGGTGTTTAAAGGACGGAATACAACGGCCAGACCATCGACATATCCAGATGGAACATAGGGCAAAGCAACCACGTAGGCATTGACAGCCCCGGTGTCAACCGCATAGTTGATGGTCCCGCGCTTGATTTCCACCTCTGTTGGGAGTTTGTCAAAGGCAACCGCAACCGCTGCATCGATGTTGTTGATATCGACGGACAGTGCCTTGGTTACCGCTGCGATATCGGTTGGTGAGGAATACAGGCCGCTTGTCATCGTGATAGCCTTCTTGGTGTGTAATGAACCTGCATGCCCTGCAGCTTGTGCCCCAGGTCAATGTCAGATTTGCTGTAAAAAATCAGGGCCATATTCAGACCCGTGCCAGTGATGTCGAACTCTGGAGAGTTGACCGTTCTGGCGTCGTAGAAGAACTGCCCCCAGGTGCTCACATCCCAATAACCGCCAGCGCCTTGCGATGTAGACGTGTTGATCATGTGAGGCGAGAAGTAGGAATCACCGTAGTCGAATTCGGGCTGGAACCGCACCGATGTGTATCCAACGGAACTCATCTCCAGGATGGCTTTTCGGTACCGCTTGATGATCCGTGGGCTGTTCAGGTTGTTGAACGGCAGCCGCAGATAGGCCTCAATGTCTTCGCCATCAAAGCTGGACCCCTTGTCAGCTTGGTAGACGTACCCGTTACTAGCCCCGAAGAACACCACATCCTTGCCGGTCGAGTCCTCTCCAGACCATGCACAGGTGACATTCACGGGGTACTGAAACTCAGTGAAGCCAATGACCTGATCGTTCTTCACGGTCATGATCAAACCGCTTCCGTCAGATGCATAAAGACGGTACTGACCGCGTGCTCTGTAGACACTGGACGCAACCACCTTAGTTCTGATGGAGTCGATCACACTTTGTATCTGGTGGCTTACGGTCCCTTCTTCGAAGTTGCCGAATGCCTGTGATCTTGCAATCTCTCGTATGCCCTGATCATCCAGAACATAGGTGGCACCCAGTACCTGAATGGTATTGCTGATGGCACCAGCCGTCTCACTCAGCTCGTCCAGAACAAAATCCGATGTGCTGGAGCCTGTCAACTGACTGGCCTTGTTCCTTGAGAAGATCAACAATGCTTTAGGGTTTGAAGCGTACCCAGTGATGGTGTCGCCTATGCCAATTTCCGAAGCGCCAAGCGAAACCGTCCAAATGTACGGAGTCCCAACGGCACTGTTCTGGCTTGACCCATAGAAAGAGAAAAACAACTGCTTCTTGTAGCAGGCAACGTTCACTGGCTTGTCAACCGCCATCCCAGTGCGGATTGGCACAAACACAGTGCCATCGAATTCAAACCCACGGTCAACACCGTTTACCCCGTACATCCGCAGAGTGTCGGTAGAGCCCGTAAAGTTGTAGTTCACGCACTTGTACGTACCGAGTGGAGAGAGCGTTATCGCGCTGCCGTTCCCGGCAATCGTCGCAACGTTCAGGTTTGCGCCTACGTTCAGGTTCTCAGCCTGGAATGTCCCGGTCTGGCTGGCGAAGATGAAGCGTCCTGCAGCATCGCCACCGGCCCAAGATCCACTTTCGAGCACCACCCGCGTGATGACTGCGGTTGCACCCGATGTGGCCCCGGTTATGGTGTTGCCTTCAACCGTGACATACGTACCGCCACTGGTGAAGGCAAGCTCCCGGCCCAACGCCACAGCAACCCACCCGCCTGCAGTGGATTTGTACATGTCGCATGCAGTACCCCCGGCGTTGTCCTGGAATACGTAGTTGGTTCCTTTGTACAAGTGCCCACCACGTATCGGCCTGGCTGCGCCATTGACCTTAAGAATGTCAGCCCGATACACGTCAGCCGCTGCATTCAAGGCAACGGCATCATCGTAGCCAGATCGATACCCACCAAGAATTGGCGCAGCGGTGAGTGTGCCTTGTGGAGCCGCCGCCACGTTGATGACTTCGCCGGACACAAACACCCCGGTAAGCTTTGTGATGGTCAAATAGCCCGTGCCTACCTGCATCACATAGCCAGTGGCCCCGCTGGTTACTCCAGTGATGGTGTTGCCTACCGCCACCGAACCGGTAAGCGTGTAGCTCAGGTAGTAATACACTGCCGCAGAAGGGCTGGGCCTGCCATCAAAGCGCTCAAAGCCATCGACCCTTGTGTAACCCCCATCAATCCCCGGCTCATAGTTCATGGCCGATAGGCACATTCCTGGGTTGATCGACAGAACAGGGGAAATCAGATCTAGGCCACGGGCAAACTTGACGTAGTTTGTTTGGATTGGAACCTGCGGCATCTTCACACCAAAGGTCCTCCAAGCGTAAATGGAGTCATGTATTTGCGTTTGATCTTCCTAAGCACCCGCTTGAATTCACGCTCTGATGTTGCGTAAAGCTCTGCGGCTCCCTGGTCGGTTGCGTAGTACATACACGCCTTCCAGACGATTGCCATGTGAAACGAGCGATCAAACAACGGTTCATCGGCATTCGCACTCATCACCTGGGGTCGCTTCCAGTACTCGCCGACAATGGTGTATATGGCGTCAGGCGTAGGCCACAAAACAATGGACTCATCTGGTCTGATGGCGAAGTCTGTAGGTCTTCCACTCTGGATTGTCCCAATAAGGCGCACATCACGAAACGTTTGCCAATCCCATTCAACAAGCTGCTGCTCATCGCTAACGCCAGTCGATGTGAGATAGGCGCGCAGTGAATCAGACTTCCATCGAATGTGCTCGGTCAGTGAGACTGCTGACGGTAGATAGGTCGAAGACCCTGCGATAGTGGGAAAGCCGAAATCAAAGCGCAGGAACATCCACGCCTTGCTTTCCTCTTGAATGTCTTCATAGGCGGTTGAAACCCAGTCGACAATCTTCCCCATCTCGCCAGTTTGCGAAAGGACACTGACAGGCCCAGAAGTGCCACGGCTTACGCCACACTCCTGGGCTGTTCTCTGGCAGATTTGCAAGAAGTTCATGCGTCAGTCTTAGACCGGAACCAACAGAACCTCTACGCATGCATCGGTGATAGCGCCCACCGTGCCAGCCCACTTGACAGAAAGCCGATCACCCGCCGCAAGGGTCAGAGTGGCAACCGTGCTGGTCAACGTACCGGCAACACGTGTGTTTGCCGTGCCGGAGAATGTCATCACGCCGGTGAGAACCGTCGTTCCGCTGCCGGGGGCAGTGGTGCCGGTTTCTTTCGTCACATCGACCGTTGGAACAGTACCAGTGCTGGAGCAAATGACATGCGCGGCCTTCACACGGTATGCGCGCTCGGCCATGAAGATGGTATTGTTTTGACCAGACACAGGCACGCTTGCTGCCAGCATTTGCCGCCATCCTGCCTGGGTCGTGCCCGCAGTGCCATTGATTTGCACCTCTCCCGGTGTGCCAGTGGAAACGGCAGCGCCAGGGACAAGATTCAAATTACCACCAGATGCCGTTCCGCCCGCACCATTGCCAGCCGTCAGCGTCATTGCCGATCCATTGCCAGCAGTTGCAGCGCCGACAGAAATCTGTACAACACCAGCAACACCAGTAGCGCCAGCCGCACCAGACGTGACCGTGATGGCACCACCAGCAGCGGAACCCTGTCCAGCACCGCCAATCAGCGATGCGGCCCCGCCAGCAGCGTTACCGGCAGTTCCCGCACCGCCAGTCATTGCAACAGCGCCGCCAGCACCAGAGGTTGCACCACCAGCGCCACCAGTAACCGATGCGCCACCACCGATGCCAGTCGCGCCAGGAGTTCCGCCAACCAAAGCAACAGCGCCGCCAGCATTACCAGCAGTGCTGGATGTGCCTCCAGTTGCGGTAATTGAGCCACCCTGTGCGGCGGCAATGCCTGTAATGTCCAACGAAGAATCAGCCGATGCAATCGCACCAGTAGTCAACGTGGAAATGGTCGCTGTCGTGATGGTCGCAATGCCCTTCGATGCATCCAGCACCAATGCTTTCGAAGCCGTTGCTGTGCCTGGCGTAACATCCAGCGCTCCGAACTCCGTCAGGTCAACGGTCGATTCCGACGCGTCAGAGTTGACAACAACAATACGGGCATTGCGCCCCATGCGCAGAATGCCCTGCACTCGCAGATTCGTAAATACTTCCCAAAGTCTCATGATTTCACCTATAGAGAGTGGGCTCTCGCCCTTTGTTAATCGATTGGTCTAGATCCGTGCGATCTCTTGATCAAGCCTGCGCTCCAAGCGCTCCTTCCATGCGTACCCTTCCTCCGTGTCGTTGACCACATCAAAGGGGTAGGAAGGTGTTGCCTTTGGATTCATCTTGAATTGGTCCGGGCTCAGCGGGTTGATTTGCTGTTCGTACTCAATCTGGTGGCTTCCAATCAATGCTTCCACATAGCAGCGCCTGACGGTCTGCTTGATGCCGCGAATGATTGGCTGGTTGCGGCCATTCACACTCGGCGTGATGATGTTGAGCGCGCCCTTTTCGTTGGTCTTGTGAACCACGATGGTCACCGGCTCTGCCATGAACTTTTCCAGTTCTTCATTGCTCATATTCACCGGCTCGATCTCGGTTTCAATACCGACGCCACTGCCAATCTCGGCCAACGTCTTTGCTGTTCCCGATGCAATGTCTCGTTGCTGTCCTCTACGCATTTCCGTTTCTCCAAATAAAAAAGCCGCTGGTTAGGCGGCTTTGGGTTGAGTGAGTGATGGTTAAGAAGTCAGCGGAGCAGTCGGCACGCTGTGCAGGTCGTAGTACGTTGCCGTGACGTTCGTTGCGTCCAAGGCGGTAGTGCCTGGCGTGAACGTGGCAGTACTGGCTAGGGCGATCTTGACCGCTCCCAATGGGGCCTTGTTGGCTGGCAGTTCCGGCCACTTCAGCACCTTGGTTCCAGCCGTCAGATCGGCGGAAAGCACCGCAGTGCCTTTGATGGTTGTCACCGTGCCAGCACTGTCAACCACCACCAAGTAAAGGCACTTTGTCAGAACCGCTTGAACGGTATCCGCCGTAAACGGCTTGTTGGTGGCGGAGTCGGCAACGTTGTACATGATGCCGTCAATGCAGTAGTCGATACCAGTGCCGACCGTGGAGGCCAGGGAGATACCCGTCTTTGCACCGTCGCCAATCGCCAGACCAGCCTTGGAAAAGCAGAACGTGCCGCCCTTCCCTTCGTTGTTGAAGTTATCCATTTTGATTTCCTTTGAGAGTTGAGAAATGGCCGCTGTTACACGGCCACATGGTTAGGCCAAATCGGTGCAGCCGCACTCAATACGCGTCATCCAGTTTTCATTCAGGCGAACGCATGCGTACCAGAAGTCTGCGCCGACATAACCAAACATGCCGGATGGGTTGGCGTGGTTCTTCACCTTGGACGAGATGATGGTGGGGCTGATGCCGGAGTAATCGGCGGTACCCTTCAGGCTGATGTGACCCAATGCATTCTCCGCAAGGATGATGTATGGGTACACATCAACGCTGCCGGACGTAGCCAACATGCCGTTGGTGGTTGCGGAGCCTGCAGTCAGGTACGGAGCAAACAGAGGGCTTGGGATGAACCGGAATTCCTCGCATGCGCCGATTTCACGCGGGTGCACTGGCTTGATGGCAGAGCCATATTCCACGCGCTTGGTGAACCCAGCCAGGGCGCGCACATCACTGGAGCCATCCGTATGGAAGAACACCAGGTATGCAGGCTCCACAGGCGCGGTGCCGAAGTTCGGACCGGGCTTCACCATGTCGGTGATGTGGGTGGCGCGGTTCGTCTCCATCGAGCGTGCAGCTTGCTGCAGCTTGCGCAAGCTGATTGCGGTATTCACGCCTGCACGGGTAGTGCCGTTGGCATAGATCACCGAGGTTCCGCCCTTCACCTGGCCGTAAGCAACCAGTTCAGCAACTTCAGCCAGTGTCTGCGCGGTTACCTTCTTCTGGGCGGCAGGGATATCATCCTCGTACATCAGTTCAGCCTTGGAGCTGAATTTGAAGAGAATGCTGTACTGCTCCAGTGTGGCCGAAACGTCAGTCCAGCTGATCGTGTTTGCCGTTGGCGTAGTGCCTTCAGACGTGATGAAGTTGGCCGCAGTGATCTGCGGAGCGCCCGTGGTGGCCGACATGTTGAACGGGTTGAGACGCCGGAATACAACGGTGTCCGTCTTGTTCATTGGTTGTTGTTTCTGCTCTCCGAACAGGCCCAAGACTTGGATAGTCTCTACCATCTTCAGCAGTTCCATTTCCGCACGGATTAGGTTGCGCGAGGCAACTGTGCCGTAATTTTGGGTAGCCATGATTCAATTTCCTTATGGGTTGTTCCAGGTCTGCCGGGCAATTTCTGCCCGAAGCTCTGATGGGGTCATGTCTGCCTGAGACTTGGCAGCAGGCAGACGACGCCCCGGTGTGGATTGCGATGCCTCCAGCCGTTTCTGGCGTTCAGCTTCGATTTCTGCTACTGATTTACGATTTGCAATGTGAGCTTCGTAGTCATCGAAAAGTTTGATGATCTCGGCGGGTACAAGACTGTCTTCTTTCTTGTTCTCCACAAACCACTGCTGGAAGTCTGGACTCGTCTGAGTCTTCCTCCATTCAGGATGCTTCATGGCAACAATGTCGCCGCCTAGTCGCGCTTGAGTGACAACCAGTTTCTTGTCGTAATCAGCTTGGATTTCACTCCTGGCCTTGTTGATATCAGGCATGCTCTTCAGAATCTCGGCGCGCTCGGCGGCGATACGTCCTCCAATTGCCTTAGTCCACTCGGGGAAGTCTTCCTTTAGCTGATCCCAGTCAGCCTGGCTTGCCGATGCGTCCGCAATCTGCTCCTTGCTTGGCGCATTCGTTACCGCTTTCGCGGCCTCTCTTGCGGCATGCAATTCGTTCTGCACACTACCGACGCGGCTTTCTGCCTGCTTCAAGCGGTAATCAAACTTTTCGAGACTTTGCAGCTTTGCCTGCATGCCTTCGAATTGCTCACGCAGGGCGGTCGGTACACCGGCCCACGGATCAACCTCTTTGGCTTCAGGCGTCGCTGTCGAATCGATGACCGGCTGACCCGCATCCTTCACAACTTCGGGCTGGATAACTTCCGGCGATTGCTCGGCGGGTTGGTCTCCAAACACCTCGTTGGCGATGGCGGCGCGGTCTGTTTGCTCCACTGTCATTTCGTAAATCTCCTAGATTGGCCCGGCGGAATCCGGCGAGCATTGAAATGGGGCGATTGCTCGGCCCGTAAAAAAGGCTCCGGAGTGGGGCCTAAAAAAGAAAACCAGCCTGAGCTGGTTCAATATTCATCGTCGTCTGCACTATCCCTCTGCTTTCTTTCCTTTGGAGGAAGTGGCAGTGCGATCAAATCCTTGAGCATCTTGATTCGCCCACGCAGCACAGCGGTCTGCACCTCTGTTTTTATGGGCGAGTCGTTTTCTTCCCTGGCCTTGGCGAGTTGGGACTTGGCCCATTCCTCCACCAAGCCCCAGGTTCTGGATGACTGGTCTATGCGATCCATCACGTCACCGTTACTGCAGCCATAAGCGGCTGGACTTCTGATTGCAGAGCGGTTGTGCTGTTTGTGGATGGGTGCGTGCCATCTGGTGTCCCGTAGAACGCCGTACCGTCAGTCCACCACTTTCCTTTGTTCGTTCCACGAATTGATTGCGGATCAATGTTGTAATCGGTCCCGCCCTGTGAAGGGCCATATGCCAGCCATGCAAGATTTATTCTGTCTGGATAGGCTGTGGGGTATGGTCGAACGATGGTTTGATTTGCCTCTGTCGCAAAGCTGTCAGTGCTACTAGCCTTGGGGAACAGGCCTATCCGTACGATCTTGTCGCCCAAAGCAGTCTTCCTGAAATAGTTCCAATAGCTCGCGTGGCTGAGGGTCGCGTTCTGGTTATTTGTGCCCATTTCATCCCACAGAACTCGGCAATACTTCAAATACGGGTTCCAATATGAATTAGAGTTCTCGGCCTCAAGTTGAGAAGATCCGCCGCGTGCCATTTCTATCCTTGGGATTCCAAGATTCAGCGCACACAAAGTCAGGAACGTACCGGTTTGCCCAAGGTTTTGCGTGCCCTCAATGATTGAATCGCCTAAGTGGAAATTCGTTACCGGATCACCGGTAACAAAATTGCCGACTAGCACCGGGCAGTAACTAACTGTCAATTGCCCGGGGTCCGTGCCTGATAGTTTGGAAATTGCACCAGTACCAGAAACAGCGCTGAAACTGACTGCAGCAGGATCGTATATGCGACCGAATCCGGTAGTGCTGGTGTATGTCTCTGCCTGCCGTGCGCCTGGGATCTTCATGCCTGCGCTGGCTACTGTGCCCTGCACGCGAACATAAAACTCCATATTTGCCGGGAAGGTTGACAAGTTCGTAAATGCACTAGGCAAGATGGCATCACTAAGAACCGTTCCAGATGCCCCATCTGCAACAGTGAATGTTCCAGATCCGCCGACTTTGACTTGCACACTCTCCGAAACACCAGTTACACGCTCCAAATAGCATCCAGTGATGTTCAATGCATTGCCTGTTGCACCAACAATGCCCTGGAAATTTGGGAAATCAAGCTGCAACGATGAGCAGTCATAGCCTGTTCCGCCGAGTTTCAGACGGAAGCGTGACAAGAATGTCAATGCCGTTCCGCTTGTGGTGTTGAGCGATGTAGGAACGTGGTTATCAACACTAGCCGTCCTAAGTATTCCAGGTTGCGCAGTCGATGCCATAGAAGGCGAAGTCAATGCCTGCATCTGCTGGACTGTCAGCCGCGTGTTGTAGAACCGGATTCTCTTTATGTGCCCCGCCGAGTTGGCCCCAGATGTTGCTAGTAAGCGTATGTCAGTACCTGAGAATGTCGGAAGTCCGCCAGCAGTCGAAGATCCGCCGTTTGTCACCAAGTCAGATGTGGACCCACTCCATGCCAGCGCCACCTTTGTGGTTCCGTATGGAGAAACGCCAGCGCTAGAGATGATTGTGTTGGCCCCAGATCCAATAACAGGACCTGATGAGCAATCGTGCTCTACAACAAAAGTGCCCTGCGAAGTCGTCAACCACGATGTGTCGTTGAATGCTGCCGTGGTAGCCGCTATTGATGCCGTTGCCCCTGATGTGGCCACATAGCTAGTCGGTCCGTTTGCTGTCGCGATCTGAGCTCCAAAAACCTGTACCGCCTGAGTAGTTGCACCAGCGTAATTCCTAGCCTCTGGCGCGGTCTTTGCCGAAACGCCGATCATGAATTGCTTGTTGCCAGTGGCTAGCCACGTTGCTGTGATCCAGACTTGGTAAATGCCGCCAGAGAGCTTTTTCCACCCATATGTGACGGTCGTTGCATTTGCATTGTCATTGTCGAAATAGAAGCCTTCGTTTCCATCGATTCGGAAATGGTAGACAGCGCCTCCGTTATTAAACTCTGCAGAAACTTGTAGCCAACACGAATAGCTGGTAGCTCCTGCTACTGCCTTGAAATATGCACTGTGCGTCTGCGTCAAACCAGCCGCTTGCGATCCTGGCTTCCATGAAAATTTATGAAAGCTGGAGTTAACAGTGGCTGAGATTTGATTTAGCTGCGTTATAAGGCCGGGCCCAACGTCACCAGATGCTATCGTCACCTCAGTGATCAATGTTGCGTGTGTCGGGTCGTTGCTGTATGGCACTAGGTTCGTGAAGGCTGGTTCAAGTGCCAGTCCACGATTTACACCGTCCCAGCTTTCGAATGTCGGCTGGTTCGCAGAGATGGAAGTCAGTACGCCTGCATTCAAATATGTGCGAGCAGGGCTGCTGAACGTTATCCTGCTGTCCAGCGAAGAGCCGGGGTCCAGAGCTAAATTCAGGTCGAGCTTAAGCGGGTTGGATGCATGTTTGTTACTTGCGCCCAACCTACCAACAGGGAAACCAAGCATGTTATGTGTTGCTGATTACGGCAACTTTGTCACCAGCATTGACCATGAAGTACTCTGGCGAATCAGCGGCCATCCGCATCTTCCCGGCTGTAGCGGTTGGGTTCGGCCCGAACGTCACAGAACAAATTGCATCGCTTTCAAGTCGCACAATCTTGGTGCCGTTTGAAAAGGCAGCGCTTTGTACGCTCCCTGCACCAATAGCCACGGTCTGCTCTGCATTGGCTGGCATAACTGCTGCTTGAGGGATGTGAAAGTTGAAGTCTTTCTTGAGACTGGTGAACTCTGTGATGTAAAGCGTTGCCATACCTTTTCCTTATGCTGAGAATGCCTGCCCGTTGGGCGCACGGCCTGCGGGCTCTGTTGGCGGCGTCATGACCTGCGGCGTGTTGTAGTGCTTGTGAACATCGACCATGTGCCCTCCTATGGACAAATCCTGCTGGGTCTTTAGCTTCATAGAAGTGCTAGCCAGCATTGCCTTGATTTCGTCAAAGCTGATTTCCTTGGCGTTTCCTTCCTTGATCGACTGAATGCGCTCGTTGATCTGCTCGACGACCAGTTGCAATTGCCTGTCTTTCTGGGCCTCGCTTGCCTCAAATTGCTGGCGAGCCACTTCGATATGTGCCTCTGCCGCTGCGTGGTCTGCATCTGCTTTGAGCTTGGCGGCGGCAATTTGCGTATCCACTTGCGCACGGATCTGTGCGGCCTGCACCTGTGGCGCGACTGGAGGTTGTTGCTGTGCCGCCTGTTGCTTGGCCTGCTCTATAGCCTTGTCGTCTTTCAGCACATCCAGATGGGTGGCCTGCAACATCTGTTTTGCAGCCTTTTCCCAGTCAACCAACAGGGCAAACTCAGGGACACTACGCATCTGCATCAGCTGCCCAAGAGATTGCACAGCCTGATCCTTGACCAGCAGCACAGAAGTACCACGGGCATCCACTTGATAGTCGCCCTTGATCTCCTGCTTCTTGTTGTATTGCATGTTCCAGTCGTAATACCGCGTGATGTGCGGTCTTGTGATCTGGTCATCCCACTGCTTTACCAGGCGTCTACGTCCGGTGTCTGCGCCCTGCATGAGCAACTGCATGCCGCCCAGTGTTTCCGGCGAAGAGCCCTTTTCCCCCTGAGCCAGGGCTGGAGTGCCGCTCTCCAGGTCGGTAAACTTCAGCGCCAGTTCAATGATGTTTTGCAGGGGAACTTGATTGTTCGCCACCTGGTACTGTGCAAAAGCCTTGGAAACGTCCTGATCGTCGGCGTAGTTCACAAAGATCTTGTTGCCATTCAGGCCCCAATCGTCATCCTCTGGTTCCACATCCTTGCCAAGCACCAGAATGGTCCCGGCAGACGCTCCGGCGTTGTCCATCATGGCCCGCCATGCTGCAGTGATGATCCGCTGTTGCCATATGATCTTTCGGACCTCACCAATACCCCATGGGCTATCCTCAATCTCCACGTACTGGAAGAAATCGTAAGGAAGTTCTCCTGTGTCGATTGAGTTCAACGTGACCTTGACTGGCCTATCGTTGATAAACACGATGCATGCCGAATACGTGCTACCAGGACCATCAGGGCAAGAGCATCCGATGGCCTCCAGATCATCCTTATTCACATCGCCGTGGTATTCCCAGCGCTCATAAGGTGCGCCCCGCTTGGCTGCGGTTGATTGCACGCGATTGCCCTGGCTTCCGCCTTTGTCCAAGTCCACAGTAGTGCGCAGCGGCTCTTCTTCCAGCACTCGCATCAGTTGGCGGGTGTTATAGCCAGTCACACCAATGAGCGCACGCACCTCACGCGGCAGGATGTGATCGCGCTCCCAGATGTATGCGCCGCGCTTTGGGTCACTGCCACAGTGCGGGTCTGGATATACATTCCAGATATCACAAGCCTTGGTAGACGGCGCGAATTCCTCCACCATCTTCATGATGTACGTGACGCCGGTCGAGTCTTCCTGCCGAAACCACGCTTTGCGCACGTTTTTGACTACGTTCGGCCCCTTCAGGATCCCTGTGCCAAGCCGAACAGCACTACGCACAGCCTTACGGCACTCACCATTGAAGCTGCATTCCTCCAGCTGGTCCGCAATCTCCTGCTCCATGGCCGCGCAACGCTTCTTCACATCATCGTCTTTGTCCTGCTGGCTGGCAGGCTGCATCTGACTTGATTGCGGCATGGGCGGCTGGCCTGGCATTTGAGGCGCAGGCTGAGCGGTAGCCTTGGTAAAGTTGAGTTCGACTGCGCTTTCCGGCACTGGAGACGGCAACAGACCCCAGTTCTTGTCATCTGTTGGGAACTGCAGTTCGCTGAACCTGCCCTCTGCCGTCTCGCACTTGCCTCGGATGATGTTCACAATCACCCGCGATTGCTTTTGCTTCTTGTCCTTTGGCTCCAGCCACGCGTTTCCAGTAGCGTAATCCAACATATCCTGGCGTCCAGATGTTCCATCCAGACCCTCGAATGCCTTCTGGTCTGCACGCCACTGCCGTTCAATTCCAGACGCGGCTCGGCCTTCAATCGCTTCATTGCGGGTCAGCAACAGGGATTCCGCAAGACTGGCTAGGCGGGCATCTATCTCGTCCTGAGCCTGCTGCGGGTCGATTGGATCTTCCAAAGGTGTCCTTAAATGCAAAAACCGCCACTGGGGCGGTCTGGTTTGTGTTTTGTTGGGCTAGTAGCCCACTACATCGTCTAGCACTTCGCGGGCTGAGCGGCCCTTTTCGCGTGGCTTGTTTTTCTCTTTTGTGGCTTGCAATCCACCAGACTCCATAGCCACATACTGCAGAGCGTCATGCGGGTGAGAGTAGCTGTTCTTCATGGGCTCTTCGGTGTATCGCTCTTCGCCAACCACCTGAATGCGGCGGTATTTGTAGCCGCCGTTTAAACCCTTTCGCAACACCTTGCAGCATGGGTCTATCAAAAACATCGGCTGACCACCGGATAGCTTTGACAGGAACCACGCCACTGCGCCGCGCCGTGGGAGCCATGCATTGCTTCTAGCCCCTCGGATCTTCAGCTTCACAGCCTTGACCTCATCAAAGCAGGATTTTTCATCCGTCTGCGCCCGCTGTGCTCCTGCTGGGTCACCGAAGCATTCGATCATTTCGTCTTTTTTATCCCACCACTCTGGATAGACCCGCATCAGCTGTGGAATCAACACATCCTCCAGGAACCCGCTGATTCCCATGTCTTCGCCACAAAGCTCATCGATCACCAGCAACCTGCCGCGTGCGTCGTTCTGGACGATCACAGCCGCAGGCGTAAGGCCAAAGTCCAGACCAATCTGGAGTGGGACTCCTGGCAATGGTTGCAGCTCGCCGACATGCAGAGAATCGTTGTACTCCGGATAGACCGGCTTGCCATCATGCACGCTACCGTACTCGCCCAGAACAAAGACCTTGATCCACTGAGCATCCTTGCCGGGGATCTGGCGCATCCAGTAGTCATAGCCAAGGATATGGTTTTTCACATTCTCAGCAGCTGGGTTCGGTATGTACTTCTCTCCGACCTTCAACAGCGCCCCAGGCTGGGCAAAAAACTCATACCCATCCGGCCTATTCGTCTCGGCAATCTCATACCACCAGTGGTCATCATCCGGTGAATTGGTGTCCATGATGATGCCCGACCAGCTTGCGCCCCCCTGAGCCTTCGACGGATAGCGACCAACACGACCCGTCAACATGTCCAAAATAGCCTTCGGAAGCTCTGACGCCTCGTTAATCCATCCGCCAGTAAGATCCAGGGATTTCAGCTTCTTCACATCCGCTGGACGGTCCAGTGATATGAACATCACTTCGCATTCAATCCGTGTGCCATCTGGCAGCTTGGCCGTGAAAACGCTGGTGATTGGGGCATCCCATCGCATAGGAGCAACATCATCCGGAACCCAGTCTTGCCACGTCTTAATCGTCGTGGACTTCAGTTCTGGATACGAATTCCGGATTGCCGCCCAGCGAGAGTGGCGAACACCCTCGAAAGGCTCCTGCTCACGCGCCCTGCGCATGATTTCCATGCAGCACGTCACCGATTTGCCGGTTCCAATCGGGCCACGCAGCCCACGAACAAAGGCGTTTGACCGGTGAAATAGTTTGGCCGTGGCCTCGGCAACGTAAGTGATGGTAGCCATCAGAATTGCATGTTGAACACGGTTTGAGAGTCGTTTGTACGCTTCTCGTCTATACCGAAGGCTTCACGCTCCAGGGCAACCAGCGTTTTAAGCGATTCGGCTAGGCTTTTCATGGTGCCAGTGCGGCCACTCAGGGAAATAACCTTGTTGAATAACTCGATGCGCTTGTCTTGCGCGGCTTGCTGTGCCGCTGTCATATCGTCATTTTTGTCGTACAGCAATTCCGATAGCTGCTCAAGTAGGCCGATACTGCCGGTCTGCATTTCTAACTCTTCCAGCAGGGTCATAACCAGCTTTCGGCCTCTGGATATGTCGGTCCGCTGCTCCCTACGGATGCGCGCCTGAAGCTCTGCATTGGCTTCAACAACCTCTTTTTCTGGTACGCCTTGTTCTTTGCGTACCTCTTTGCGTACCGCTTCTTTGCGTACCAGCGAGTCGGCCTTTTCGCGTATCTTCGCCGCAAGGTCACGCTCCCAATCTTCTCGCTTGGCGCGCTTACGTATCGCACCTTCGGACAACCCGTGTTCTGAAGCCATCTGCCGGAGGGTTTTGATGCCAGCACGGAAATCTGCCTCTATCCTTGCCCAATCCGGCAGCTTGACCTCAGTCATGGCACCCCAGCAGCGATTTTGATGCGATGACGCGGAGATCCGCTGCATCCAATCCGGCCCACTCGTCTCGAACTTTCTTGTCAGCCCGGTGCCGCAGTGCTACTGCTTCCCAGTTGATTTCGGCCTTTTCGCCCTTTGTCGCCATGATCATCCGGCTCATTTCCTGACCAATTTCAAAAAGCTCATCAGCGCCAAAAACACCGTGCCTATGGCATAGGTCGAAATACATATTTGCAGCGTCAATATCAGCTGCCTTCAAAATCAGGTACAGAGCGGCTGCGAATTTCTTATCCTGCATTTCGAGCTTTTCACGCGCATGGACTAGGCCCATCGGGTCGCTTCTGTCCTTCCAATATGGGCCGCTGGGCTCAATTGGGGTAGACGAGTCGCGGCGCGGATAGTCCATTTTATTGCTTACGTTCTTTCTACCAGGAGCGCCCATACTCAGTGCACCGTCATTTCAGCAATTCAACCAACTTCGCATACATATGCTTTTTGGCGTTTTCTTCGATGTATGGCTTTGCCTGTTTCATCAGCGAATCACATATTTCGTTGGCAACAGAATTCCAAGACTCGCTTGGCAAAGGTCCATAGCTACCAGTAGCGTCTGACAGCACCCTAACGATTGCCTCCAGGTGACGCATAATGTCAGCTCGCGTTTCCCAAAAAGCGTCGTCTTGCAATTTGCGGGCTACAGACTCAAGCATTTCACTCATGGCTGATGCCCCAAATTCCCAGCCATGATCGCCGTGGCCGCGTTATGCGTCTCAGAATCATGACGCAAGCACAATCTTCGGCTTTCCAACCTCCCGGACCTTCTTCACGGGGTCGTAGCGGGGGAATGGCTTGTCCCCAATCAGATCCACTGGAGTGACGAAGATCGCTTCCAGCCTATGGGTGTCAGGGCAGCGCAGGATGTTCATGGACAGCCCAGCGAAGTCAACAGGGATGTTGTGCACCATCATTGCCGATTCTGTGAGTGCAGCGGCCATTTTCAACAGCTCGTCATTCGCACCTTCGATGCTTGTCGCATGGGCCAGTTCGGCCTCAGCCTGCTCTGCTTGAGTTGTTTCGGGCTGTTGGTCTCCCATCATGTGCTCCATACTTGTTTTGCGATCTCACCCCGATCTGGCCCGCCAGACAGCATCTGCCCAGCCAGACTAAGGGCCTCGTCCAGAGATTTGACGGTCTGCATTCCAGGCTCCTGGCCTTCTGGCTGTCCGCCTTCTACTTGCTCGCCGCCCTGGCTGTCATCGTCTGGGCCGACCGAGAAAGTGCCGTCTGGCATCTTTGTGATGGTCACAGACATGCCCTGCGGGGATTGATCGTCTGGGCCTGGCGCTTGTGGCTGGCCTTGCATCATGTCAGGGGGCATTGGAGGCATAGATTGCTTTCGAAAATAAAAAAGCCGCCCGAGTTGTCCAGGGGCGGCGAAGGATCGGACGTAACAACCGATCAGGGAGACTTAGAAATTAATCGCGGCGGTCGATCACTGGTGCAAAGTCATGCATTTAGTTGATTGATCGCCGCCGCAAACTGTTCGGCACAGTAGGATTCGAACCTACACGGAATTGCTTCCAGGGGCCTCGACTCCCCCGCGTTCTTCCACTTTCGCCATGTGCCTAAAATCATCGTAAAGCAAGACGCCTGTATCAGCATCCGAGAGACGCACCGAATAACGGCCCTCGCCGCACTCAGACTCCGAATCGCTGTCTCCGTGTGCAGAATTGAAAAACTCTCCACGATTGCAATCGCACGATGCATTACCCTCTTTCCACCAGAAGACATTAAAGTCCCAGTCTGGCCAAAGATCGGTAACCACTACTCCATCAGCATTGCGGCGAATTTCGAGTTTCAGATTCATAAATGCTCACGTAAAACTGGGTGCTGAACTGGCAGGGCTCGAACCTGCGACCTCCCAGAGATTGACCTGGGCACCGATCAATCCAAGCTGGGCGCTCTAACCAACTGAGCTACAGCAGCAAAATAGTTCCAGCGCTTGCAGCTGGAGTGCTTGTCGTGGCCTACCACGCATGTCCGTCAAGCTAGTTGCTTAACGGCTAAAAGACTGAAGCCCCGATACATTGCTGCATCAGGGCTTCGGATACTCCGTCTACTCGTGGTAGATGAGCTATAAATTTTGATGGCTCACTCGCCTTGAGCCACCGAGCGGCTACACGAATTGAGTTTGTCTCGAACCAGACAGGGCGCGCCTGCCGTCTGGCCGTCTACCATCACATCAGCGGGCTGGGCGTTAATCCAGCTACTGCAGTCACTTATCGTCCCTACGCCCCCATCAGCGACGGGTCTCGCGTCATTCCGATAGTTCCGGGTCGTTTATGACGACTGCGGCCCCGTCGAGGGATGCGTGCTCACTTTCCACGCCGCCGCTGATGTGATGGTTTTGGTGGCCGGTTGCGATCTCCGGCTTTGCCACACACCCCAGGATTAGAGCTCGCGCAACACGATATGTGTTGCGGCCTGGGTAGTGTTGCGCATCGCACTGCGCATTCACCAAATCAATTGGCGGTCGATCCGTTGTCAGGGTTTTCTATCTGTTTCCAGTGCCGCATAGGGAGTTCGATCTGCACCCCTACCCTCCAGCATTTTTGCTGGTGCTCTTTACGCTTTGAGCTAACACAGCCATTTCCCTGTCTCGCCATCCGCCAAAAGTAAGCCGACAAAGTACCCAGTTTATCCAGTGGCCTACTGGCTGGTTCCAAGGTGGCTTACTTTTGACGACGCTATCAAACGGCTGCCGACTGACCTAGGCAGTGATTTCAACTGCGATCCACCCATTTCCTGGCATGGCAAATCAGCATGCGTTTGACGCCTGCAAAATGTTTCGCGCAGGCTCCGCCAACTGGCAACGACTATGCCACAGATTTTGGGAAATTGCAATATAGGTGTTTTCCCTATGCAAATACTTCTTGCAATCTCTCGATATTGGTATATACTTCAATCATCGCAACACAACTGGAGAATGAAAATGACAACTCACACCACAAAGACTGATTCTGAAATCCGTTCCGCTGTCAAAACGATATTTGGCGCCCCAAACGCCAGGGTGACAAAAAACGGAGAAATCCACGTAAAAGGCCGGATGCCCAACACAAATCGAATCGGCTGGTACCTGCTTGGATTTACCGGCTCATCCGACATTGATGCAAAAATTTGGCATCCAGATGGCTCTCTGAACACTGGATTGAGCTCCTAAATTCCAGCGCAAAGCCTGCGGGCTTTCCAGTGGGATTTTTAACCAAGGAGAAATGAAAATGGCAACAACCTATCGCGCAGCTTACATCCCCGCAGAACGCGGCTCAAATGGCGTTGGAACAGTGCTTACCGGGCCACAGCATGCCGATCTTCCAGATGATGAGCTGATGGAGCTGGCATACGACGAAGCTGAGGCAATCGGCGCAGTTGGGAACATTGAGATTGGCGACTGGACGGAGTGACTCCAATGCGGCCAACCCCCACAGAAATCCGCGCCGCCCGCGAAGTCGTGCCCAAAGGTGGTAAACGCCCTGGCGCTGGCCGCCCACCTGCAACAAACCCCGCAAGCAAGATGATCACCGTCAAAGTCACGCCCGAGCAGTACAAGCGCTGGAAAGACTGGGGGTCCAGCCACTGGCTCAAGCGCATGCTTTCACTGCCGCAGAAGCCGGAAATCTAAAGCGCGCCAAAGTGTGGTACTTTCCTCTCAACTGTTCACAAACACAGCACTGCAAATAAAATCAGCTTGTCAAAGTGCCGACACACGACGACAATCTACATGAGGGCTATTTCTCATGCGTTTTCCCCGCAAGGGTGGTGTGTCGGCACCAGAACGCAGCAGAAATAGCCCTTTTGCGTTCTGGGGTCTGAGTCACCCCATGGCGCAAGTTCACGGGCCATGTCTGGGCAGTTCTCATGTACAGATGCCGCTTAACTAACAACCCCGGCGGCGCAGCGTTGCACAGCGACTGCAAAAACGAGCAAGCAAACCGATATTCAGCGCTTGGCCCACGATAGGGCGCTCGACAATTTGAATGTGACCGTCATGCGAGTGCTGGGCGATAGCTGGGCAAGGACTTCCAAATACCTACAGGTCGGGAGTCTCGGGGTTGTCCTATGGGCTTCACAAAACTCCAGCAGCATGCAGTCGCCGCAACAACTCAACCCGGGCCAAACCCAATATCTGCGCCCGCTGCTCCAGATCCTGCGGCAGTCTGGCGCTAGTCCACACGCTACGTCCCGTATGCAGGTTCCTGGCCTGCAATTGGAGGGCTGTCCTATAGGATGGTGGCTCCATGGCCCCAAACCCCCCGCAATCGCCCATTACGGCCAACTGGACAGCCTCCTGGGTCGAGGTGTCTTCCTCTGCAATCTCGTCCAGTGTCTCCCACCCACGATAAGCCTTGAATTCCCGGAATGTCGGGCTTGAATTGATATCCGCGCTGTAGCGATAGCCGGTAGCCCAGCGGTGCCATTGAATCAGCAGATCGTTTAACAGATCGTTTGTGTCGTCTTTCATGCGCGGCCTTTCAGTTAGAATCTGGTCTGCTAGACGTTGGTTCCTCAAAGGCCATCAGGTTGCCGCCTGGTGGCTTTTTTTATTTCCGGCTCAGCATATCTGTACCCCTCTGACGAACACGCTTAGTTTCGTTTCGTGATATTCGCCAGCGAGAAGCTTCTCTACCCCGCCCCAGGTGCTCCAAAGTTCCCAGCCTCCGCAGCGACTGCAAACAAGCCGCACACTTTCGCTCACGTCAAAGGGTCGGAACCGTTTGCCTGCGTACGAAACCTCTACATCGTGATATGACGGTATGATGTATTGAGCGTCCAAATCACGTATGCTCTTTTCGTTGTTAACGATAGCTCCTGCCAGAAATTCTGAATATTTATGCTTTAGAGACGCCCGCATGGTCTCTTGTTCTTTGGCAGATTCCCGCTCAATCTGATCGGTCAGCCGGACAAGTTCTTTGCGCACCACCATACTCTGCCGCTCGCGTATGCGGTTGATGATCTTGGATTTCATTTCACATCCTTCATTTCTATATCTCTCCCTGGAACAATGGCATCGCGCTTACTGCCGTCTGGGTGCTCATAAGTGATAACAATGTATCCATCGTGCCCAAGCATCTTGAACCAAGCCGGTACATTTGGCGCTTTTATTGCATAAACAGGGTCTCCCAGCTTGGCGGCGTTGAATTTGCTTAATTTGCTCCGACTCATAGCCCTCCCAACTGAAAAACACTGTTCACCGCAAACTTTCCGGATAGCTTTGCAATCTTCTTTGGCTGTACTGGCTTTGCTTTCTTGGAGTCAACAATCTGCCGCCAGTTCGGTGCGATTGAATAAATATTGGGCAGATACCTTGTGTGGTTGCCATCGCTAACGGTCAGCAATCCAAGCGACACCGCCCGCTTGCAATAGGTGCGCACGTTTTGAATGCTGCACTGGTCAATGTACACATGCACCTCTGCGCTTGTACTAGGCCCCAGAATCTCCAGTATTTCGCAAATCCTGATGATCCTGCTGCCAACTTGTTGGGCCATAATCGCACTCACTTCAGCAAGCCAGCCAGTTTCATTTCATCGCGCACGATCCGGCGCACGTCTTGCTCTGTCAGCGGTGGCGCTGGCTTGCAACCACCCTCTGCGCTCTGCTGCTTTTGTAGCGCCTTGCAGTAGTGCTGTAGCACGTACACATTCCCGCAGTCTGGACATGTGCGCCATGCTGCGCCGTAGCCGTTGTCAGAGTCCATCATGCACTCCTATCTCTTGGCGGTTCACCCACTCGATCCAGTGCTCTGGCGTCCAGAGTAGCCAGTACTTTGGGTTTTCAAGCATTTGGTCATATTCTGGCAACGCCTCGTAGTGGGTGCGCCAAAGCTCATCATCATTCAGGAATTGAAGACGCACTGCATAGATGCACCTGTTCCTGATCAACATAAAAATGCAGTAGCAATAAGCCACAAAGCACAAAGATGCAACGATAAGAAAGACCTCCATCACACACCGGCCTCTCTGAACTTTTCCATAGCCTCGGAGTGCGCCATGTCGAAGTCGTTGCGGTATGTGGACACTCCACCCATCAGGGTGTTCATGCGAACCGCGCATACATAGGCTTCGTGGCGGTCTGTTGTACGCAAACCCCCAGGCATCACCCACCCGGCGGGCATCCAGCCATGACGCTCTGCCCAGATGACCTTTGCCTCGCCAACCTCTATGTTACGGTGATCTTCAGACGGCTTAGATTTTGCTTCGCCAATTGCGGGGATGGCATCACTCTCCATCATTAGCCTCTGCATCTCGGCTTTCAGGGCTGGTATGCCTATGCATGTTTCGTTCAGTGGGATGATGCCTTTGGCGTTGGCGTCTGTGAATACTATTTGGTTCATGCTTCTCTTTCAAAATGCATTGCTGCGGGGTTGGGTTATCTGACTTCTATGCCAGCGAGCTTGCCGCCATCAAATTGCCAGTGCTCACAAACGAGGCCTGTATCAGTTTTCGTGTCAGTGAAACGGTATTCGATGGAGTCTTCGCCTAGGTCAGCCCATACCACGGACTTGAGGACTTTTGTAGCGATACTGTCAGGCTCTGGGGATCCAGATAGGGCCATAGCCATCCCAGGCGTGCACAGCCTGCGTAACGCAGCAGAATCATCGTTCATGGCCGCTTGCTGTACTTCGTAGAAAAATTGCAGAGGATCAAATTCCATGGTGTCACCTTGGGCGCGCCGTGATGAGCGCAAGTAGAAAAAACAAATACAACCCAGAATGATGACGGCCAATATCAGGAATAACCACAGAATCCCCGCTCCGCTCTGGGTCTGTACCGCCACAACTGGCGCGTATGGCTCGCCGTTAGACATAACGGGTGCAGCCGTTGCAACAGGTGCTGCTACTGGATATCCTCCAGCGGCGTATCCGCCATGAGACTGGGTCAGTGCATTTCCAACCACCGCACCAGCCAGGCCACCGACAAAGGCCCCGCCTGCACCGCTACCAACTCCACCACCTCCGTTATTGTGAATGATGGTGGTTCGGTTGCCGACATATGGTGCTGGTGCAGTCGGGGCGGAATAGCGTGGCGTGCTATATGATGGCGCAGGCCGCGAGAATGATGGCGATGGCGACGAGCGGCCCACGGAAGAGCCGCCGCCAGCGCGGGCATGCGCGGCAACCGCCAGGAAGAACATCAGAAACACAGCCGCAACAAAAATGCAGACGTTTGGAATGGTTAAAAAGCGCTTCATGGTTTTCCTTGGTTAATCGCTGCTGCCGCAGCCGCTGTCACTGGAGCTGCTGGACGAATCGCAAGATGAGCTGCTGGAATCTGACGAGTAACTCGGTCCACTATCAAAGACAGGCACATCCCAAATTGTGGCGTCTGAGCGGGTCACGTCTGACGTATCGCAGCGGCTACAGGTAATGCCGCTGCGTGTTGCAGATGTCTTTTTGCATCCGGGTTGATTGCACTTGTACATACTTACCTTTCATTTACGCCAGGATCTGCTGGCTCAGGGTTACAAAACAATCCCACGCGCTTGGCAGTGCTTGATAAATGGGCCGCGTATTTCTCTTTGGAACTTTTTGGCAGACTCCTCATTGTGATCAAGTTCTGCGCGGCTTTTTACGACGCATATGTTTCTCACAATCTCTGAAGCATCGGACTCATTCTCAATGATGACACTGAAGCTGTCACATAACCATTTTTGAAACTCAACCCGGCCACACCATAGCCCCGCCAGCTTTGACAGCGCGCCGCCCTTTGGCATCTCCGGCTCTGGCGTAGATGCCTCAGCAACAGCCGCATAGCCCTGTTTTAGCGCTGCAATCGCTGCGGGTGTACCTGGGCTAGCAAAAAGCTTGAAGGCATCTTGCGCTTGTGACGGCTCAAAATCAAAGCTGATACGCAGAGTGCCGTCGGCCATTGTTTTCAGCGCGACTGATGAACATGGAATAGCACTCATCTATCGATCCTAAAAATCAACCACAGTAAAAAAGCTGATACAGCAAAAAATCCAAGCATCGCAACCAGTTGACACAAATCATGGAATTGAACATCACTCATGCTGTCTCCTGAAATCCAAACACACTAGACGCCTTACCCCAAGCACTGCGCGGCCAATCTGGGATAGTCTCATTGCCCAATGCAATCAATTTTTTCTCCGGCCTGATTGGCACTGGTTTCCTATTTTCATTGCGCCAAACACTGCGCTCATATTCAGCTATCAATTTTAAATGATCGGCAGTCAAACTGTAGACTTTATAGTTTGCTTTGCAGTCGTATCTAGGTGCTGTAGTAATAAGGCCCATCGATATTAAGAAGTTGCATGTTTTGTATAGATTGCGCCGGTCTATGTCGCCGATGTGTCGCTGCAGTTCTGCCACTTTGCTGGGACCGTGATCTTGCAGGACTTGGCATACTTCGCGCATGCGTTTGCCTAGAACTTTGCGGCCTGGGGTTGTCATGAATTACCCCATTCATCGGAATCAAAAGCTTTTTCGAAAAACTCTGGCATGTCGTGTTGTTTGTATATGCATGCAATTTGGCGCATAACATCATCCAGATTCCTGCGCACCTCGCCATTAGCAGTCAGCGCATACATCCACCCCATGATCTCTGCTTCAGCCAGTGCAGCACGGTCATAGCTCTTGCAAAAACTTGCTGCCTTGAAAAGGGTTTCTTGCAATTCAGCGAACTTGACCCGCAGGTAAATCGCTTTTGCTATTTCGTCGTGTGATGGCTTGATCACGATGCACCTACCTGCGATCTTGTAAACCGCCACTTCCCGACGACATTGCGTTCAATCAAGCCTTTTTTCTGAAACGAAATGAGCATTTCATGGATCTGGTTTGGATATCTGCCAAATTCATTCGCTATGTAATCAACCGGCGGAAGTTGATCGTTTTTTCTGAAAAATTCACGCATGAAGTCAAACACATGCGATTGGAGATTTGTTAGATGCCTTGTGGTGCTCATGCAGAAATCCTTTTTTCAATCCTGTTAGCCCGCTTGCTAATAACCTTCTTAAACCGCTTAAGATATTCAACATCCCAGCGTCCCTCGCCTTGCATGGATTCGATGCGCTCAACAAACTCAATTCCACGTCGCGCAACAAGTCCACGCCGGAACTCGATCACATTGCCACCAAGGTAACGATTGCACTTGACGCACTGCAGAGCGATCTGAGGCAGATAGAAACGCATATGCGGAGCGCTACCAACGCTGCGGAGGTGCCCGCCATCAAATGCACCGCCATAGGCCCCACGGTACGGCGCGCCGCAGGATATGCATCCATAGCCAGCGCGGATATCACGCACCCTGGCGTATCGGTTGGCAACAGCTTGGCAATCCTTGATCCATTCCGCCCGCGTCTTGATAGCCAGCCTGCGCACACCATCATCCCGGCGCTCTGCCTTGGCTTTGGACTTCGCAATCTTCTCCGACTTGGCTGCATGCTTTTGTGCAATGGCAATGGAGCATTCGTAGCCGCAAACAGTCTGTAGCGGCCTAGTACGCTGGAATGGCGCTTTGCAAACCTTGCACTTGGCTGGCTTGGTGGTCACTCAGGCACTCCAGCGGCAGTAAGCGCGGCCAAGATTTCATCCAGAATCTTGTCGCGTGCTGTGAAACCAACCGCCAGTTTATAGGCCAAAACAAGCGCTACGAATTCTGCCTGCGTAACATTTCCGCCTTCAGCAGCTCTGGCAGGTCCGCCAGCCGGTACGGATCCATCGCCGCATACGCCTTTGCAGCAGCCCATGCATATTCTTTCTGAGGTGGCACTTTCCACTTTTCCCCGGTTGCTACGTCGATCAGGTGCTGCAGGTAGTCTTGTGGTGTCATTCATGACTAGCTCCGGTGGCCTTGGCTATAACAGCTGTAGCACGCGCATGGATTTCCTCGAACTTTTGGACACTTTCTGGCGAAAACCATAGACTGCCTGCTGGCTGATCCCATGCGCGAACGTACAATGAGTTCAAGTCATTCAGCGAATTTAACAATTCGTCATAGCAATCAGCCCTGCGCTTTTGCTCTGCTGCGGCAGCGGCCTTCGTAGCACTTGCCTGACGCTCTGCCTCCCACCTCTTCTTGAACTCAGCATCGCGCTGTTTGTTCCTAGCGGCGACAGCGACTGGATCATGAGTTCCGCAGTAATGCTTTCCATCACGTTCAAACTTCGCAGTCTTGCCGCAATCTTTGCGATGCATAAGCGTTCCATAAAAAACTGTTGCGCAGCATTTGTATTTAATCTTTTCCATCACTCACTCCTATAGTTATGCCGCCTGGCAGTGTTCACAAAGCCCCTCATGGACTCTGGTACGGTGATTTTTAAATTGCCCTGTCTAGCCGCTTGCTGCATTGCAAAAACCAATGCAAGGGCCATTTGCCGATCTGCTGGCCTATGCTCGTTGGGGTGTGCTTCTTCTAGGGTGACGTAGGGTGCTTTCATGCCATATGCTCCAACAATGCTTCATGTACAAACTCACCAATAGGAACAAGTCCACGGCTACGCGGCAAGGTGTTGCGCGAGATTCCATGTGTTTTGCAAATTTCTTTTATGAGATTTGCTGCTGGCGATGACTCCATTTCTTCCTCGTCGAAGTCTTTGTAGCAGTCAGAGCCGCTGATTCGGTAAATAGTCCAACCAAGACGGCCTAAGCGCGCATCACGTTGGCGGTCTTTTTCTACGTCCAGGTGATAGGCCTTTCCATCGCATTCGACACCAACCTTTGCGACTGGGTTGGCAAAGTCCAGAAAGCATCCGGCTACTGGATATTGCGGATACATCACAGCATTGGCGTGTCGAATGTCTTGCCAAAACCAGTTTTCAATTGGCGTCATGCGGACAAGGCCGGTATCCCATGCATAAGGATCAATAGCCCACTCGTTCTTTACACCGCGCATGATGCGATGGTTGAACATGTCGTATAACTCTTTTATCAACTGCCAGTTGTTCATTTGCTTAGCCCACAAATCCACGGTTGTTTGATTTCTGCTGCCCGGTTTCTTGATTGATGTTTTCAGTGCTTTCAAACCACGATTGATAGCCTCCGGTGAAGTGCAGGCCAAAAGCTCCAGTGCGACCCTGCCGGTTCTTTTCTATACCAAACCCGATCAGCTTCGCGCCGCCATCAAGATCGCGTACCGGCCATAGAAACATCACCACATCGGCGTCTTGCTCAATGGCTCCAGAATCCCGCAGGTCGGAGAGGTTTGGGCGCTTGTTGGCACGCTCTTCCACCTTGCGGTTGAGCTGCGACAAGGCCAGTACCGCGATACCAAGCTCTTTGGCTAGTGCCTTCAGGCCCCGGCTGATTTGCTCAATCTCACTATTGCGATTGCTGCTATCCCCTGCGCACAATTGAAGGTAGTCAAGAATCAGCATTGACAAACCGGGAACTTGCTTTGCCTTTGCCCGGATATCCGTCAAGGTCAATGCGCCCTGATCGTCAACGTGAAAATTTTTCAGCGAGTCCGCCTCCAGTGCTGTGCTTGCGCGGCTCCACTCATCGTTTGATAAAGCGCCAGACAGTAGGCTTGAATAGCTGATCCTCCCTGAACTGGATACTGCACGGTCTGCCAGCTCTTCGGATGCCATTTCTTGGCTAAGGAATAGCACCTTACGGGCATATTTGGCCTGGGTCATGCCCAGCGCCTGCGAAAAGCTGGATTTACCTACGCTGGGGCGTGCGGCAAGGATGTACAGCCCCCCAGGACGAAATCCGCCGTTCAGCATTTTGTCCATGCTGTGGATGCCGGTTGACCAGCCTGCGATGGCTCTTCCGCTCTGCAAATCCTCGTAGTGCTGAGTACGCATCAGCGCAATTTCAGCCAGCGAACGCGGAGACTTCTGGATCTGCTGGCGCTGCAGGCCCAGGAAAAGGCTGGTGATTTGGTCGATCTTTTGACTCGTCTCGCCCTCACTGGACGCAATCTCCAGCGATTGCCCGGCAGCATCCATCAAAGCACGTTTGCTGGCTTGTTCGCGCAAAATATCGGCATACCTACCAACGCCATAGGAGCCTGCAGACGCGTGGGCCAGTGCGTTCAGGTAGTCAAGCACATCAGGGCCAAGGTCTTTGGATTCCTCGAAAACGGTCACCACATCAACAGGAACCTTGCGCACCATCATGGATTCCATGGTTGCAAAAATGCTGGCGTTGCGCGGGTCATGGAAGTGAGCATGCGATAAAGGCTTAATGCGCTCAAACGCCTTCTGTGCGTCGTTCAAGATAGCGCCCAAAAGGCCTTGCTCGGCGCTCTCGCTCCATGGTAGTTTTTGGGTGGTCATGCTGCCTTGTCCATGTGGTAATTTCCGGCCAGAACCTTCTCAAAGTTCGATTTCGCCATCAGCCAGCCCATGCTGCACCCAGTGAATTTGCCGTTAGCACCGGTCAGGAAATCGGACCCTGCCGCGTAGTCAAAAAACCGGGTAAACCAGTCGATACCATCCTGCTGCGTGACCGCCAAGCGCTCGCCTTTTTTCTTGCCCTTTTCGTGGGTTGCGACCATCACCCACGCCCAGCGCTGGGCAGTAGCCTTGCCGTTGACGCCATCCCGGAACAGTGAACGGGTGACGGATGGCAGGCTTGGCAGTGCCGCCTCGTAGGCATCAATCAAGGAGTCAAACGGGCATGGTGGAATTGCGGACTTTTTTGATTCTGGTTTTTCAGGATTGGGGTTCTGGATGACTGGATCGGTTGGATTCGCAGAATCCGACAAAGAAGGTATTAATTCTTTATCTAATCTATTCTTATCTAGCGTGACATTGCGTGACTCATCGTGACATGTCTTTGGCGCTACAGATTTTGAAGCATTGATCATCGCCTGTTTTTCACGCTCTCTTTGCTCAGCCTTCCTCTGAGCAGCAGACTTTGCGCCGGTCTCATCATCGCCAGAATCCTCGCGTTTTACTTGCCTTTTGTCCCATCCCGATAGGGCCTTTCCGGTCATTACGCGACCATCCATCGCGCTGAAAATTGACTCTATTTGCTTCTCTGTCACGTCTAATGCGCTAGCCAAATCTTCCACCGTGACAGTCACGTGACCTCGCGTGACATTGCGTGACGCATCAACCAAAAGATGCATATAGACTGCGATAACCAGCGAAATAGACTCCCCGCTGATGCGGGAAATAGTCCTCCATTTCGGGTCTGTCGGCATGTCGTGCCAAAGACGCAACCATTGGTTTGCCACTATGAAAGACTCCTGGCGTCAATCTCGCCCATCTGGTCAAAAAAGCACCCAGCGCTGTCGATTTGTCCTGCAGCGCACAGACCAGCCATAGCGCCAAATCCCATACTGAAGCCGGGGACGGCTGTGCCTGGCTGTGTTGGGGTGGGTAAAAAAATAGCGATCATGGCTTCACCAGCACTTCCAGATCAGTCCCGACAAGCTGCACAATCGGCTCTGCCGCCATCTGCTGCACGCTCAGATTGAGGCCCCACGGCGCGACATAATCAGCGCCCAGTGCCCCAGCCGCATCAATCGCCAAACGCTGCCACGCAAGGCGCGTAAACAGGTCTGCATGCGACTCTCCCTGCAACTTGAAGGCCTGGTACACGTAAACGACTTTGCGCGCCCCAAGGGCCTTTAGCTTGCTGATGATGCTGGCCACTTCGCCTACGATGTGGTCTGCGCTGGCTTGGCCTGGTGCGGGAATCGATGGGTAGTAGTCGAAAGCCACTCCATCAACCACATCCATGCACGGGGGCATGATGAAATCTTCGCGCAGGACAGCCTGACCCAATGCCAGAAATGTGACCAGCAGTCGAGTGGCTTTAGTGGCCCGCGCCGCATCACAAAGCTCGGTTGCGTATTGCCCAGGTGTATAGCCAGATTCACCCGACTTGCCAGATCCGTATTCGTCTGGTGAGAGATCAAGACCGATGATATGGGGGCATGCGGCGGCTGCAGCGAGCAAAGCGGGAAAGCGCGCCACGGTGTCGGCGCTTGGGTGTCCTACGGTGATGATCACGGGAGGACCAGGCAGGCTGCATGGCACGCTTACATCGGCGCTGAGGCCGTCCAGCATGGTGTAGACCTGGGCTGCGTAGCCAGCAGGCACTGTAACCGGCGTATGCTCTGGCTGGACGAAAATGCTTTCTGTGGCGCTGGCGCTTAGGGCGGCAATGGATAGGGCTAGGGCGGCGAGTTTCATGATTCACGCACCGTCTTTTTGACCTCGACCACAACAACATCCAACCAGCCTGCTTTACGGGCAAGCTCTGCGCACACATTGGCCGCGTCCTGCAATTCGTAGGGCTTGGCGCGCACCGGGCGTTTTTTGTGGTTGTTGCGCCAGTAGGCCTCATTGAAGGCAACAGGCGGCTTGCCTATGGGGTAGGTCACGTATGCCGCACATTCTTCCTTGCACTTCTTTTCCGCTTCCTCCATGGCGCCGGGCGGGTGGCCTTCAACGCGGAAGCCTTTGTGAAATGAGGCCTCTGGCTTGCGCGGTCGTGACATTTTTTGGCCAGCGCCCTTACGCATTACCTCGCCCTCCGAGACAACCCTGCCGTTCATGATGTAGTCCATATCAGCCTTCCTTTGAAAATCCGCTATGCCAGCCCTGCCTGCTTCATGAGCGCCTGAATTTGCGAAAGCGCCTCCAGCTTCTTGGCATCCGCATGCGCCGCCTTCTGCTCTTTGCCCAGGAACTTTTCTATCAGGTAGAAAATCGGCGTGAAGTCCTTGGACTTCTCCAGATACAGCTCCAAGTCGTCCACCCCAAATTTGCGCTGACTATCGTCAGACAGCTGGTTGCTCAGGTTGCCCGGCGACTCGTTGAGGTCAATTGCGCAAGTGCTCAGGCCGCGCCGGTATATGCCGGTTGATATTACGTCGCGCAGATTGCGATGGCGCTCCACAAGACCCGGCTCAAAGTCGAGGGTCAGCTGGTTTTTGTTTGCACTGATATTCATTGACAAAACCTCTTGTCAGTCGTTGTCACAAGGGTGGAAAAAAATTGATGCATGTCAAACACACACATCCTCACCAGCATCTGCGGCGGCTCTGTATGCATCAGCCCAGGCGGCATAGGCCCGAGTGCCCATATCGAAAGGGTTAGCGCCATCGCCTGCGCCGTCATCTGCAGCGGCGGCAATGGCGTGCTCATGGATGGCCTGGCGCTCGGCAAGCTCTTTGTGCGTGACGGGGCGGATGGATTGATCCATGGCTTAGGCTCCTGTGTAATTGGTGGCCCTGCCGCTTTGGCTTACGATGGAGTTCTGTACACAACCATCAGCAAAGGACAGGACCATGAACTTTTCATTTGTCACCACAGAAATCCACAACAAGCTAATCAACTCCAGCGATCCGCAGATCAGGGAGATTGGAAAGTTGATGCAGAACATGATGAAAGTGATGCAGAGCGAAATGGATACGCTCAAGCACCAGGTTGCAGAGCTTCGGAGCCAGCAGAGGCGGTAAGCTTCTTTTGGGCAGCTAAGTACGCATCGACAACAGCAGCAGCTGCCTGCTCTGGGGTCGCTGGCATCGCGGGGCGTCCATTGACTGCGTATTGCGCAGCGTCTGCTGCTTTGCTGGCGATTTCATGGATTTGGTGTTCAGTCATTTCAGTTTTCCTGGTTGGTTGGGGGAGTTGGTTGGTTAGTGGCTCGTCTACCTGCACAATCCGAACTTGCGTGGCCGACCCTCCTCCTCCTGAGACAGGAACGCCGTCGAGAAGAACAGTCCGGACCCGCTCACTAGGGAAGTACTTGATTTCGCAGTACCCTGCTTTGCTTGCGTTAGGCATTGATGGCTCCTTGGGTGGCTTAGGCGTCTGTCTTGGTGGGTGGAGCGCCTTTGGACTTGATGAGCTCAGACTGCAATTCCTCGTATGCCGCCTGCAAGGCCCGGTAGGTCTTGGACATGACATCCGCGACATCGCCACGCTCAATCTTGCTGATCGTCGGCTGAGGGATTCCGGTGCATTCCTCGATCTGAATTTGTGTCAACCCGCTCTGTTTAAGAGCAAGAACGTAGTCTCTGGCTTCCATTTGCGTATTCCTTTACGACTATTTTAGCAGTCCCAAAAGAATATGCAAGTGCGATTAAATACGGGGATGAAAACTTTTGCTCAAAGAGTCAAGGAGCGGCGCGAGGAGCTTGGACTTACTCAGGGCCAAGTGGCCAAACTTGCCGGGCTGAAACAGCCTGATGTCTCGAAAATTGAACGTGGCGGCATCCAAAAGACAACAGAAATCCTTGGTCTTGCCAAGGCGCTGCAATGCAACCCCGATTGGCTGGCAAATGAGGTTGGTGGGATGTTGCCAACTACGCGCTCTGGAAAACTGTCATTGCCAATAAATTTGGATGGAAACTCTGAATTCCCTGGCGTCCGGCGCGTCCGCATAAAGGCGCAAGCTGGCGCGACTGGCTTTGCAGTGGAGGACTTGCCAGAAGATGGCCCGCCTATCGTATTCCGTGCCGATTGGTATGAGGCCAAGGGCTACCGCCCAGAAAAGATGCTGGCGCTGCGAATTTCAGGCGACAGCATGATCCCCAATCTGTATGAGGGCGATGTGGTGGTGGTCAACACGGATCAAACGACCCCCAGAGAAGGCATTGCTTTTTTGGCGAACCATGAGGGAGAGATCGTGGTGAAGCGGCTGGCGCGCGACATGGGGCAGTGGTGGCTCACCAGCGACAACCCAGACCAAAAGCGTTACCAGCGCAAGGCCTGCCACGAAGGGACGCAGATCATTGGGGAAGTGGTGTACCGACAGACGGAGAGGGTTTGATCTTTAAAAAAAGGGGGGCGGGAGATGAAAAAGACAATGCTTTTTGTTGGTTTTGCAATGGCTGCGCATTGGGCAAACGCTCAGTTCATCGACGGCAACCAACTAAGCATATGGGCGCAAGCTCATGAGCGTTACACACAGAAGAAGATCGCAAATCAAGATGAAGTGTACAGCACCATGTTTTTGGGATACATCATGGGTTCTTATGACGCCAATAGATCCGCTTTTTGTTCTCCCAATGGTCTTACTTCTCGCCAATTAATGGGGGTTGTGAACAACTATTTAAACGCAAATCCGGAAAAATGGCATCGGGCTGCCGACGAAATAATTATTCTTGCAATAAACGAATCGTTCCCTTGTCCAAAGCAAAAAAATGACTTGCCAAAATTTAAGCCAGTGAAATAGGCTGTGTGCCGAGTCACCATCATCCTGCTGGCCTGCCTGCTTTCCACCAGCGCGCAAGCCAAAATCCACCGTGACCACAAGGCCGTGGCGGAATTCAGGAGAGGGCACCCATGCCCAAGTACTGGTCAGCGCCGTGGAGTCTGTCCGGGCTGGATTGTTGACCACCGGCAAGCATTGTGTGTGGGTGGTGCTGATACACCATCCAACCTTCAATGGCAGACCGTGGCAGAGGCCAAAGCCAAGGACCGGTGGGAATGCAAGCCGGGATGGGAAGAGCGGCTAAAAGAAATGGAACACACCACAAAATGACCGCGCCCACGCGGAACGTGGGAGTTTTTCAGGGAGAGTTATATGACGATCAGAGCTCAAGTGAAGTGCATCAACAAAAGCAACAGACTAAACCCACATGAGAGAATTATCAACATTGGCGGGGTAAATCCAGATGGCGGGCGCTGGACGCTTCCACAGCCACAAGCCATCTTGGACATTGAAGCCGGGAAGTACAGCTTTTATGTAAGTGTTGGCGGGCAAAATGTGGATGTCATTGTTTCGCACACTGCACAGGGCCATAAGTATCTCAAAACCGAGAACGATGGCGTGCATCCGAACAACCTGCTCAGTCTTCCTGAGTGCCCTTAGGCGGCGCAGTTTCGATAGACCCAATGCACATTACGCGCTTTTTGTGCGGGTTTGGTCTCCATACGGAATTCTCACCGTGGCATGAGTAGCCCTCGCCCACAGCCTGGGCGTTGGCAACTATCCATACCCACCGCTGCAGCTCTTCCAGTGAGTCTGCCACGATGCCAAATCGATTGTCGTAGGTGACGTGCCACTTGCCAGTGGCTGGGTCTTCTGCTACCTCAACACGGGGAACGACAAACCCATCCAACGTTACCTGTCCGCCTGGTGATCGCGGTGGCATAACAGCAAACATGTGAATTCCTTTGAGCCCGCACCACGCGGGCTTTTTTACGCCCAAAACCGACCGGCGAGAGTGCCTGGCGGCTGGGTGTGGAAATATTTTACTGCGAAATATTCTTTTGCGCTTGACTTCAAATATTCTTTGACGCATACTTCACCCATCACAACAAACAACGCAAAGCACAAGCGCCCCGAGATCGATTGGTAAGACAGGGGCAGACAGCCACAAATCACCATGGCTGGCTTGTACAGGATGTTCCTGGTGTTGTTTGGGGTGGAGAGAGTTGAGAGTGATATGTGTTGGTAGATGTGCGGTCCAAAGCAGTGACCGTAACACACGAATATAGCGTCCCAGCGCGTGAGTACTGGATTGGCATGCAAATGCTGTGGCTGTCGTGGGCTGCAATAGCTGGAGTGGCGATCCAGCCGCCAACACATATCACTCTGTTGTTTAACTTAACCAACTGGAGTAAATCATGGCAGGAAATATTCGTAACGCACGCACAACACATCCACGCAAACAAGCCCGCCGTCAACGCGCAATTTTTCGCTTCAGCATCAAGGAAAGCGGCTCCATTGAATATCTCGCCAGAAAGATGGGGGAAGCGGAATCGCTTGGCATTACTGAACCGCGCTACATCGCCTAACCACCCTGCCCCACTGGGGCATCACCCAATAGCCTTGCGCGCAGGGCTGCTGAGTGAGATTTCAACCAACGAGGATTGATATGAACGCCGTTACAAATGCCGAGCTTGACGCCTTCTACGGCGTGCCGGCCACTCAATTTGAGATCACGCAAGCTATCAACAAGCATGTGTTCGCATTCGACTCTGACGACATGCAGCAGATCGTGATTGAGAGCTTCGATGATATCAACCGGGCACTGCTTGACGGAGACGAAATGGAGGCGGGCCGGATCATCCAAGTGCGCCGCCGTGCACTGATTGCACAACGTGCATCCATGTCCGTCTATGGAAAACCCGATGTGATCACTGCTGATCAAGTGCACGTTTAAACCAAGGAATTGTATGTACACCACGCTCAACAAAATCCGCGCTCACAGCCCGTGCCATAGTGGATGGACAAAGCTGCTGAAAAATCTCGGCAAAACAAAAGCCGATGATGCGCCCATCAAGATCACCTTCATCCTAGACAGCAATGGTCTGGATGATGCGCTATGGTGCCTGCGGGCAGTCGATGGCTATCACCGCGAAATGCGGTTGTTTGCGGTGGATTGTGCACGCAGTGTGCAGTATTTAATGGATGACCCAAGAAGCATAGCCGCACTGGATGTTGCTGAGCGGCATTCAGATGGTCTGGCAAGTGATCAGGAATTGGCCGCTGCCTGGGCCGCTGCCAGGGCCGCTGCCTGGGACGCTGCCAGGGCCGCTGCCTGGGACGCTGCCAGGGCCGCTGCCAGGGACGCTGCCTGGGACGCTGCCAGGGACGCTGCCTGGGACGCTGCCAGGGACGCTGCCTGGGACGCTGCCTGGGACGCTGCC
>Ga0068855_100000317_pt1 | contig 60056 bp, 48 predicted proteins | sample KBSCornC52_FD_66592 | JGI IMG/M metagenome (GOLD analysis project Ga0068855, IMG submission 66592) | Corn rhizosphere microbial communities from Kellogg Biological Station, Michigan, USA - KBS Corn C5-2 | ecosystem: Host-associated > Plants > Roots > Rhizosphere > Soil ... | reverse complement strand
CCTGGAATTGAGCGGACACGGCACCCTGGCGTCCTCACTCGAGAAACCCGACGGCACGGGGTTCAGCGCCAACGAATGGGGCGCCAATTTGGTGCCTTGCGTACGCTTTTCACCGGTCGGCGCGTGCGCGGTGGGCACCCTCAGCTGGCTGCGGGTTCGCGGTCACGGCGTCGATCGGATCGGGGCTCCTTCCGCCGTCTCAATCGGGGTCGGCGCGCGGCTTCAGCTGATTTGGCCGGCACTGGAGCGTTTTGGGGTCATCCTTCAGGGCGAAGCCCTGGCCATGCCCGCCCGACAGGACGTGCTTTTGAACCGAACTGTCGTGTGGTCCACCGCACCGGTCGTTTTTGCGGCTATTCTGGATTTCGCCACAATTTTTCCGTGACAATAGCTCCTCCCTCGCCGCAATCCTCCATGGTGGCTCTCGAGCACTCGGAGAGCACCACGAAGTCTGCAGGGCCAAGCCCTGCTGAGACGCACGATTGCCTTCAGGCATATCAGCAGGAGCTCGGGTATTTGCTCGGCTCGCTGCGGCGCCTCGCTGTTCCCAATTCGGACATCGAGGATGTTCTTCACGAGGTCTTTTTGGTGATGCTGGCACGATGGGATGACTACGATCGAGCACGCCCCCTGCGTCCGTGGCTTTTCGGAATCGCATTTCGGGTCGCGTCGACGCATCGCCGGAAGAGCCGGCGAGAAGTGCTCGACGACGACCACGATGCGCCGGACCTGCGTGAGGGGCCGGACGACAACGTCGCCGCCAAACAGAGTCGGACGCTCTTGCTCAACGCGTTGGCCCAGGTGCCGCTCGAGCGCCGCGCGGTGCTGATCATGCACGAGATCGACGAGACCTCGATGCGGGACGTCGCCCGCCATCTGGAGATTCCGTTGTTTACGGCCTACTCGCGGCTACGCAAAGCCCGGCAAGAGCTGGATGTTGCGCTGATTCGCCTGCAGAAAGGAAGCGCCCGTGCTCGGTGAGCCGCCCCTTTCGAAGCTGGCGCGAGATCTTCTAGCGCGCGAGCGAGGTTGCGAGGAGGACGAGGCCATCAAAGGAAGGGCGCTCGCCCGCGCGCGAGCCGTCGTCGAGCGCGAGCGAACGGCGGGCATCGGCCTGCGTTTGTTCGGCTCGCTGGATCGAGGCGCGAGGCCGCGTCGGGCGTGGAGAACGGTGCTGTTGGTGGCCGCCGCTATCGGCGCAGCTGGCTTGGCCGCGGCCGGGGTGGGCTTCTATGGCCAGCAAGATGCGGAAGAGCCGCGCGCAGTGCCGAGCAAGGTCACCGCACCCCAGTCGGCGCACCTAGCCGTGGGGGGCGCGCTCGTGCCGGTCGAGCGCGCGACCGACGTGCCTCCACCGGCGCCGGCACCCCAACCGCGAACCACGCCCCCGGGTTCGGCCGCACCCGAGAGCGCTCGTTCGCTCAGCCTCAAGCAATATGCCACCGAGCTTTCGTTGCTGGAGCCTGCTCGCAGCAGCATCAGCCGCGGCGACTACGCGGCCGCGCTGTCGGCGCTGAGCCAACACCGCCGTGAATTTCCGAACGGGCAGCTCAGTCAGGAGCGCGAGGCCCTGCGCGTGCGCGCGCTCTGGGGCCTCGGGCAAAAACCGGCGGCGTTGGCGGCGGCCAGCGCATTTCGCAAGCGCTACCCGCGCAGCGCGCTGCTGAGCTGGTTGAAGGCCGAGGGCGAGCCAAGCCCGTGACCCGATGGCGGTTCGCCATCGTGGGCTGTGCGTGTGCCGTGGCCGGTTGCAGCGGGCAGCTCGACGCAGGCTACGACGTTCCACACGGCCCGTTGCCGGTAGACGAGCGCAGCGCGGTCGTGGTCGTGAACGACGGCGCGCGCGACAATTGGCAGGGTGAATATGCAGCGCTGTTGGCGGCGACCGGTGAAATCGACTTCGTTGGTCTCGTCGTGAACTCGACCACCGAATACCCATCGCTGGAAACGAACGTCACCGGCTACCGGCAAATGCTCAGCGCCGCGCGCGACAGCGGCATGCGGCACCTTCCGGAGGCTACCGCCAGCATCGCTCCTGCCTTGACCGAGCCGGCCAGCAGCGCCATCGACGACACCACGCCGAATCGGTCCGAAGGGGCGCAGCTGATCTTGGCCGCCGCCGCCACCTACGGCACCGCGGTTCATCCGTTGGCCATCACGACCGGCGGAGCGCTCACCGACGTCGCGGATGCCTACTTGATGGACCATGGCTTGGCCGAGCGCGCGGTGGTGGTGGCGTCACTCGGCCAAACCGAAGCGGATGGCGCTTCGACCTTCAACCCCAATGGTGGGCGCGACACGTGGGCCACGTTCATCGTCACCTCCCGAATGCGCCTGGTGCAGGTCAACGGCTACTACGACCAGCTGCTGGACGTTCCCGAAGACCGGACGTCGGAGCTACCCCAGAACGCCTTCGGGAGCTGGATAGCGGACAAGCGCTCCGATCTTCTGAACGTCATCTTGGCCTGCGATCAGATCAGCGTGCTGAGCGCGGCCCTGCCCTGGTTTCCATCAGGGGTGACGCATTTGAGCTTGGACCCGACGGATTCCATGCACTTGGTTCCCGACGCTACCGGGCAGATTTGGCACGTGGCCGAGACCAATAGCGCCCGAGCGCGCGGCAAGCTTTGGGCGATGTTGAAAGACCCGAAAACCTTTCAGTGACGCGCGGATTGTCGCTTTGGATACCGGCGTCTGGGTTCCCGTCATCGATTCGTGCTCCGCGTCGGCTGCATTGCACTGCGACCGGCCAAAAACCGCGAGGGCGCTCGCTTTCTGCAAAACTTTGCAAAATTTTCCAAACGCCCCATTTTGTTGATTATTTTGTGATCGCGTTACCCTGACGGCGGTCACAACTCTTCGCATGCAACGTGCGAAAGACACGCCCAACGAGGCGGTTTCGTTCGAGCGCATCTACCAAGATTGGTTCGGCCATGTCTCGCGCTGGGTGCTCGCGCTCGGCGCGCGCCGCTCGGATCAAGAAGACTTGGTGCAAGACGTCTTTACGGTCGCCTATCGCCGCCTGCATCTGTTCGACGGCAACAACATCGCGGGTTGGCTCTACCTGATCGCGCGGCGCAAGGCCCGCGACTATCGTCGGCTGGCTTGGGTCCAGCACCTGTTCACCCCCGAAACGTCGACGCCGTTGGCGGCCACGTCGCAGACGGGCCCAGGGCCTTTGGAGCTGCTCGAGACGAAGCAAAAGTCAGAGGCTTTGTGCCGCCGGCTGGCGAAACTGCCGTCCGACCAGCGTGACGTGTTCACGCTGTTCGAGCTCGAGGGTTTCAGCGGGCAAGAGATCGCGGAGCAGCAGCAGGTGCCGCTCGGCACGGTGTGGGTCAGGCTCTACACGGCAAGGCGCAAGCTGAAATGCCGCGAACGAACGACCGTCAAGCGCTCGCCGGCCAGCCGCCGGAAGAGCGCCGCGCACTGACCACGCGGCGATTTTCGCGCAGCAACTGGCCTGCCGCTGGGGCGAAGCTCGGGCCTCGCGGGAACGCGAGGCCCGCGCCGACTCAGGCCTTCATCGCGTCGTAGGTGCCGGAACCGATGGCGGGCGCCGTCGCCGTCTTGTCGCGCGTGGCGGCAGCCATCAGCGTGTTCAGGACCTTGGCGTTCGCCACACCGGCCGTATCGATGTAAGTGCCCTGCTTCAGGTAGCCGCCGCCGCTACCCCAGATGATCATCGGCACGCCGCGCGTGGAGTGCGAAGGGCCATCCGCCAGGGTGTTGGTCCAAATGATCTGCGCGGTGTCCTGCAGCCCGTGGGCCTTGAAGGCATCCAGGCCGACCGCCAGCGACTGCATGCGAACGGTGTCGATTTCGTGGTGAGCTTTTTCGGCAGTTGGATTGTTGCCCGAGGCGGAATCGGACTGAAGGCGATGACTAACCTGGTGGAACGTCCAGCCACCGCCGCCGAGCGCCATGTTGGAAGGCACGTTGTAGATGGTGCCGTCCGTGCCGTCGCCCCACTGCAGCGTCGCGACGCGGCTGTAGTTGCAGCCAAACGCCACCGCCATGATCTGCAGGTGTAGCTTGACGTAGTCTTCCATCTGCGCGCCCTTGAAGACGAAGCCGTTCTTCAAGGCGGTGTATTTGTCTTCCGGCAGGCCGTCCTTCGAGCAAGCCGCGCCGGTGGGTACCATGCCGTCCATGTTGACTTCGATGTCGCGGATGGCTTGAAAATGCTGATCGAGGCGCTGCTTGTCGGCGCTGCTGAGCACCGACATGTTCATCAAGTCCTTCAGCTCGGCGCGGACCAAGTCGTTGACGCTCTTGCGCCGATTCGCCAACTCTTGCGCGACCGGATCGACGCTGGGCGTCGTCATGCCGGGCGTGGCTGGCGCGGCGCCCGCCAAGCCAACCACCTTCGAGTAAAGAAGGTATGGATTGACGTCGGCGGAGCGGACCTGCCCCGCGCCGGCCGCTTTGAACGAGATGCGCTCGGCGATGAAGCCCTTGGCGCCCGAATAGAGGGCCAAAGGATCGGCGCCCAGGGCCTTGCCAATCAGCGTGTCCGCGGAGGGACCCGCCGCGTACGCGGTATTGCCGTTGGCGGCAGGCGCGAGGCCCGTCAACGTCTGCACGTTTGCTTCCGCGTGGCCGCAGCTCTTCGGACCCGGGTTCGGGTAGTTGATACCCTTGAGGAACAACAGGTTGGCCGCGTGCGCAGACAGGGCGCTGGTGGCGATGTCGGTTGCGCCGGCCAAGCCTGCGGTCGTCAACGCACCAGTAGCGCTGGGGAAGAAATTGCTATTCACCTGACCGTTTTGGGCCACGATGAAGAAGGTGAAGACCGGGGGGCTATCGGCGGCCCACGCCGAGCGGCTGGGCAGCCCTTCCAGGAAGGGCAATCCGACGGCGACGGTTCCGGCCCCGGTGAGAAAAGCTCGACGATTGATGGATCGGCGGTTCATGAAATTGCCTTTGGCGATCACTTCGCACCTCCAGAACGGACCCTGAAAGCGTCTTGCTTGATGAGGTCGAGCATCACCTGTTTGACGGAGCCGTTGCTAGAAGCGCTCGTAGCCGCGAGCTCACCCAAAAGTGGTAGGTCGGCCTCGATCACGTCGCGCTGCAGGCCGAAGCTCGCGAGCTTCTTCGAGTAACAGAGGTGAGTCTGCTCGTCGGTGGCCAGCACCTTCATCAGGTCCGTGGCGTTGTTGTACGTCTTGGTTCCGTCGACGAAGTCGAACGAGCCGCTGGCGTCGATGGGCAGGACATCGGCACCGTTCATCTCGGTCTCGCGGTATTGCCCCATGCCGTCGAAGTTCTCGAAGGCAAAGCCCAGCGGGTTGATCATGTTGTTGTGGCAAACCGTGCCGCAGCCCTTGGTGTGCTCGTCCACGCGCATGCGGTTGGTTTGCCCGGGCTTGGGCGTGGGCAAGGGCGGAATTACCGGCGCGGGGGGCCCCAGTGGCGCGCAGAGCACGTCGAGCGCCATGCTGACGCCGCGGTGAATCGAGTCAGGCTCGGCGTTGTGCGCGTACAGCACCAAGTACGGCAGCTGCGTGAAGTAGCCGATGCGATTGGCTCCCATCGGGCTCTCGACGAAGCCGCTGGCCGGCGCCGTGATGCCCCCGCCGTAGAGCGCGGCCATCTTCGGGCCGACGAAGCCGCTGGTAGACAAGAAGATGTCTTTGACGCCCATTCCCTGGCTGAAAATCTTGTCGAAGAACAGATACGAGGCCTCGGCCAGCTCGGGATTGATGGCCGGGTCGAAATTGGCGACCCCCACCTTGCTGACATCCGCGAACTTGCCGAAGTGCAAGAACTCGCCGTGGAACTTGCGCATCACGGCCTTGGCCGCGGGATCGTCCAACATCTTCTGGGCGATCGTGGCGGCGCCGGCCGCGGTGTCCAGCTTGCCGGAGCCCGCCGCCGCGTCGAGCAAGGCGTCGTCCGGCGTCGTGTTGCGCAGCCAGAGCGAGAGCTTGGCCGCCATTTCGTAACCCGAAAGCGGAGTACCGGCGGCGCCGAGCTCGGTCCGGTACAAGAAGTAGGGCGACTGCAGCATCGCTTCGAGGACGATGCCCGCGCCCTTGGCAAACGCGCTCTGGCTGCCCGAAAAGGAGGGCCCCATGTCGAAGAGCTTTTGGTACGACGCCGTTTCGGCCGCCGTCAGCGGGCGACGGTACACGCGGCGCCCCACCGCGGCGATGAAGCCCGCTCCGTCCGTGCCCGAGTACAGCTTGCTCAGCTGCGCCGGATCCGACGACACCTGTTTGGCGAGCGCCTCGGCAGCCCCTTCGTAGTCGGACCAGCCACGGCTGTCGACGTCGAGAACGAGCTCGTTGTTGGTGAAGTCGGTCGTACCCGAAACCGCGCTTTGGAAGGTCTCGGCCTGCGTCGGCGGCGAGGCCAGCGCCAACACCGCTTGGGTGCTGTTCGTCCACTGCTCGTTCGTCAGCCGAATGACGCGGTAGTAATTCGGTGCGCCTTCTAGCTTCAGCTTGCCAGCCGCGTTCTCGGAGATGACACCGGCCGAACCGGCACCGCCGGGTGTGACCCCGTTGCCGGGCGTCGAACCGGGCCCGGTCTTCCCGTCGGATCCGGAGTCCGCGATGCTGGCCGTGCAGGCTGAAGCGGCCACGGTGAGCGCAAGCGCGCCGAGCTTGAGATATCGCAGCGTCATCAGTTGCTCCTCGTCGACACGAAAGAAATCTGCCTTTTCCTACCGAGCCCTGATGTGCAGATTCCCTACATCCACCCGAGCCATGTAGGGGGCCATCACCCGGCTGGGTGGTTCTACTAATAGCTGTGGCAGCATGAGGAGTTGCCCGTCACTCAAAGCGTGGCCGGCTGCATTTTTGCACGGGTGCGCTCGCTGTAACCGTGTGATGTCGTTTCAATAATCGCTCCTGCACCACTCCTGCGCAGCTGGTCACCACTCGAGACGGCAACCAGGCTCGCTGTGGCAAGCTGCTAGCGAAAGAGAGGCGCACTGGGTGATGGAGGCACAAGTCTCTCCCACCACCTTGCAACCCGCGCTCGCGCACTGAGCAAGGTCCAAATCCTGACAGCGAGAGGGGGTACCAGCACAGCGCTGCTTGGGCTCGCCCCAAGAGCAACCGAGCTCCTGATCGCAAGTGTCGTAGTCACACGCCTCGAATGTAGTGCCGGTGCAACCGTCGGAGGCCCACTCGCACCCCTCCGCGATCACGCAGTCAGGCTCCCAGGTAATGTCTGGGCAGTAGGCGTCCAGCCCCGAGGTCGAGAAGCAATGCCCCACGGCGCAACTGCTGCTCTTCGTGCAGTCGGTGGGCGAGCGTTCGGCGCACGGCACCGGCGTGCCGACACAGCTGTGCTTCTTGAACTTGTAAGAAACTTTCGGAACGCCGTCGGCGTCGCGGCCACCCAGCCAGAGCACGTCTCCTTTCACGCAGTAGTTGGTCGTAACGCCGCCCAGGGTCAGCTGGTTTCCAGCCCGACTCCACTGATAGAAGCCCCCGCCGATGTAGCCGTTCGCCTGCCCCTGGCAGTCGCAAGCGCCGCAGCTGCTGGCGACGCAGCTCGTCTCTGCGCTCGGAGAGAACAGCAGCCCGTCTAGCCACCAGCTCGCGTCCTGGCAGCGGTTGCTCGATTCTATTCCCAAGCACGCCAAAGCCGTCGTCGCGCCTAGCGTCCACTCTTCGGTACCGCGCACGTCGAGGTCGCCACCGTCGAGGATGCGCAGCGTTAGGTCACTGTCGCCAGGCGTTGCACTCAGCCGCTGCTGGCAATGCCCATCGGGAGCGTCGACCACCGCGTCGGCAAAGCAGGCGTCTTCCAGCTTCCATACGCCGAACGGCTCACCGCCGCAGGGCTCGAAACACGGCGCGGCCTCGACCGGGTTGCAGTCGTCCCCCAACGGACAGGTGCAAGCGCCTCCTTCGCCTCCTTCGCCTCCTTCGCCGCTGGAGTCGCCCGCCTGGTTGCCGGCGCCGCCGGCGTCGGTGGTGCCGCCCGTGTTGCCCTTGCCGCCGGTGTTGCCGGTCCCACCGGTAGAGGCAGTTCCGCCGCGTCCTCCGCTAGGTTGCGAGGTGCTGCCTCCGACCGCGACCACGCCGCCAGCCGCAGGAACGCCCCCGTTTTCGATGGGCGAGCCTGAGGTGCCGGCACCGCCAGGCTCGTTCCTTGCCGATTGTCCGCAGCTCGGCAGCAAAAGCGCGCCCAGCAGCCCCACGACTCCGAGCCGCACACTGCCGGCCTTGATCTCGCGTCTCATCGTCTCGATGGAGGCTCGCAGGCGAGGATTCAGATCACCCTTTCTGCCCCGAAAAGACCGCGAAAATTAGCGTGACGGAGTTCGCCCCTACCCGCCACTAAGCAAAAACAGAAGCCGTTCACTGAACGACAACGCGCGTAGCCCGACCGGCGGCGGGCTACGCTTCAGCGAGAGAACGCGGCTCAGAGCGTCTTGAAGAAATCGTACATCGACTTGATGCCGAAGCAGGGGACGCCATGCTGGGTACCGCTGTAGTTCGGATCGTTGTGCGCACACCAGATGGTCGGCACCGAGCAACCGTCGTAGATCTTGCAGCCGGGGTCGACCTGAGTGCTGCCGCTCATGCAGCCCATGATCGGCGTGTACGTCTTGGACGTGTCCATGCACATGTTGGCGGCGCGAAACTTGGCAACGGCGTTCTTGGCCGAGTCGGCGCTGCGCTGGTTGTCCATGATGCCGTCGATGTACAGAACCGGCATCGGCACCGCGACGTTGAACGGATCTGCCGCCACCGGCGAGACACCGCGGAAATTCAGGTGCTGCGCGTCGGACTTGTGAGCCAACACGTTGACCAACATCTGCGCGCCCGAGCTGTGGCCGACACCGAAGACGTGGTTCGTGTCGACGCAGTAGTTGGCGAGCACGTCGTCGTACTGCTTGAGGATGCGCGCGCTGTTGTTGTTGTAGTTGTTCCAACACTGGCCGGTGTCCGACGTGTTGGGCAAGAGGCGCACGTATTCGTTCTCGAACGCGGAGCCCTTGAGCAAGCCCTCCCACTGCGTGTTCGGGTTACCGCAAGCGTGCAGCGCGATCAGCAACGGAAACGGCTTCGTCCCATCGTACGAGGTCGGAAAATCGATGATTTGCTCGTTGGCGACCGTCACTTTGCCGTTGGCAGGGCGCCCGGCGGCTTTGCTGCAGCCAGCGCTCGGCTTCACCATGCCGGTGGAGCCTCCGCCGGAACCGGATCCGGAGGCGCCCGCCATGCCGCTACCGCTGCCGCCCGCGCCGCCCATGGACGAGCCGGCGGAGCTGCCACCGCTGCCGACCGTGCCGCCGGCGCTGGTCCCCGCGCTGCTGCCACCCACGGTGCCACTGCCGCTGGTGCCGGTACTCGTACCGGCGGTGCCGACTGCGGTGCCGGCGGTGCCGGTGGCGGTGCCTGCCGACGTATTGGTCCCGGCCGTGCCCTGCGACGTGCCTGCCGTACCCGGGTCATCACCCGACGGATCGTCGACCGAACACGCGACGAAGGTTGCGACTGCGACGAAGAGAACGGAAGCGTGGGTGTAGTTTCGTGACATGGTCCTCATTGCCTGGGCGTGCGCCGCACACGGGTGCGCGCGGTAGGGACGAGCGCAGAAACGCCGCCGGATCACGCAACCGCTGCAAGCGGTTCCGCAATCCGTAGCTCATCGAAATAGCGCATCGACTCGAAACCGTCCACCTGGTCCGGCGCAGTTAATACGCAATCTGGCTCACGGAAAGCGAGCAATGCTAGATTTATGGACTGCCATTGTCGTTTGGGGCGCGTTGACGATTTGTTGATCCGGTTCTTTCGTGAACGCGCACCGAGGCGAAATCTCGGCCGTTCCGCGGCGGCGAGGAGTGGTCACGAGCCCGCAGGCACCCGCGGCGGCACGAGCGAGAAGGCGATGACCAAGCCAGACACGATGATGCCGTTCAGACGCGCGGCGGGCTCGTGGCTGGCAGCGGCCGCCTGCCAAATCAAGGCCATGCCGCCCATGAAGACGTTGAAGAAACGCGCCGGGCTGGCCCAGATGGCGGCGAAGGCGGTCATGCCCATCATCACCGCCGAGATCCACGCCGCACCGCAGGCGTCACGCGAGTGGGGCCAGGCAAACGCGGACACGAACAGCCACGTGCTCAACAGTAAGTTGGCGTAGCGCGGCCAGGCGTTGGCAAACGAGCTTCGGCTGTCGAAGTGAAACGCGCCCGCGTCTTCCGCCGCATAGGGTGAGTTGGTCATGAGGCAAAGGCGTGCAACCCATGTGCCCAGGCGGGCGTCGGCAAAGATTGCAGGTTTCGCTGGCTACCGCCTTCGGCCGGTGAGGCGATTCACCTCAAGCCGCAAACCCGCCGCAGCTTCGTGAGTCGCGTCCACCTCGAAACCTCCACCGAGACCGCCGCGCGCTCTCAGTCGTCTTCCGGCTCGGCGTCGTTGTTGGCGTCGGCTTTCACCATCCGCTCGAGCATTTTGCGGTGCACGCCGAGCAGGCGCGCCGCCGCGCTCTTGTTGCCTTTGGCGCTGGCCAGCGCTTGCTCGACCATGGCGCGTTGGATGGCGTCGAGCTTGGACGTTTCTTTGGTGGCCAGCGTGAGCAACGTGCGGGCGACGCGGTTCAGCTCGCGCTCGACGATGGCGCCGTCGTTGCCGACCAGCTCTTCCAAGATGGGCACGTCGATGATGTCGCTTTCGCTCAGCAGCGCCAGCCGTTCGATGGCATTGCGCAGCTCACGCACGTTGCCGGGCCAGTGGTGGGAGCGCAGCCAAGCCACGGCGGCGTCGGTGAAGCGCAGCGGGCGGGCCTGCTCGGACGCGAACGTTTGCACCAAATGGGGGATGTCGTCGTCACGCTCGCTCAGCGCGGGCACGTCGATTGTCACGACGTTGAGCCGAAAATAGAGATCTTCACGGAAGGTGCCGTTCTCGATGCGGCGCTCCAAGTCGACGTGGGTGGCGGCGATGATGCGGGCGTCGAGCGTGATTTCTTCTTCGGCGCCGAGCGGGCGAAATTTCCGATCTTCGATCACGCGCAACAGCTTGGCTTGCAGCTCGATCGGCATCTCGGCGATTTCATCCAGCAGGACGGTGCCGGCGCCGGCCAGCTCCAGCTGGCCCCGCACACGCCGATCCGCGCCCGTGAACGCGCCGCGCTGATGACCGAACACCAACGACTCGATCAGCGTGCCGGGCAGGGCCGAGCAATTGACGGCGAGCAGCGGCTCGCTGGCGCGCTTGCCGGCGTAGTGAATGGCGCGCGCGACCATTTCTTTGCCGGAGCCGGTGGCGCCGCGCACCAAAATGGGCGCGTCGGCGTCGGCCACGCGCCGCGCCAGCTTGCGCACGCGCTCGATGGCCGCGGATGCGCCGACCAGCGCCGGCAAGCCCTGGCGCCGATCGACCTGCTCGCGCAGGCGCAACACCTCGCCCTTCAACAAGAAGCGCTCGCGAATGCCGTCGATGATCGGCAGCAACATCTCGGCGCACAGCTCGTCTTTGAGCACGTAGTCCTGCGCGCCCTGGCGCATGGCCTCACGGATTTCGTGCAGCTCGCTCACGCCCGTCACCATCACCGCCGGCATGCTGCGGCCGGTGCCGCGGACCCAGCGTAGAAAATCCAAGCCCCCTCGGTCGGTGGGTGCGTCGCTGAGCCGGATGTCGAGCAGCATGGCGTCGATGTCGAGCGTCTCCACCCGCAGCCGCGCTTCGTCGGCGCTGGCCGCTTCCACCACCTCGATGTCGGGGCGATCTTCGAGCAGCCGCTTGAGCACCTGGCGTGCGCCGCGCTGATCGTCGACGAGCAAAAACCTCACCGAGCCACCCGCGTCAAAGCTCGCGCCGGCACCAGCACCCAGGCTTCGGTGCGCTCCGCCGATCGCCGCAGCTCCAAGTCGAAGCCGTGGGCCCGCGCCGCGCGCAGGGCGACGCTGAGCCCCAAGCCGGCCGCGCACGGGCGCGTCGTCTCGCCCCAGGCCAGCGACCTTTCGGCGCCGAGGGAAAGCCCCGGGCCGTCGTCCCAAACGCAAAAGCCCGCATCGGCGTCGAAGCGCACGCCGGCGCGCGATACTTTCGCCTCCAGCGCATTTTCGCACAGCTCGCGCAAAGCATGTCCGAGCAAGACCGGATCGCACAGCAAAGAGACGTCGTCACCAACGTCGATCTCGAGCTCGGCGCCGAGCTCGTCCAATGCCAGCGCCGTGAGCTCGTGCGGCGTGCAAGCCGACTGCGGCCCCGAAACCCGTGCTAGCTCCCGCAGCCGTCCACTCAGTCGGCTCATGCGCGTAAGCTCTTCGCCCAGCAACGCGAGATCTTCTTGGTCGAGCACTTCACCCTGCGCCAGCCGTTCGGCGCTCAGGCGAAACAGGTTGAGCGGCCCCTGCAGCTCGTGGCCGAGCTCCGCCGCCAGCGCCGCCACCGCCAACCGCCGCGGCGCGTGCCGAGCCGCAGCGGCGCCGCCTGGCTCGGGCGAGCGCTCGGCGCGGCCGTCGTGGCTGGCGTCAGCGATGCGGTCGTTGAGGTCGGCCATTCGTGGAAGCGCCGGTCAGGCTATCATTTGGGCGCCATGGCCCGCGCCACCGTTCGCCTATTCGTTTACGGGTCGCTCAAGCGCGAGGGGCGTCACCACGACGAGCTACAGGCCGCCGGCGCCACCTTCCTGGGCGAAGCCGAGACGGCGCCGGGTTACCGGCTTGTGGCCCTAAATGAAACTGATGACTACCTGGCGCTCGTGCACGCGGGGCCAAACGCGCCAAACGTCGTTTCCGGAGAGTTGTTCGAGCTGCCCGAATCCCGATTGCCGGCGCTCGACGCCTTCGAGGGTGACGCCTACACGCGCGCCGCACTGAAAGTGCAGCTAAAACGGCCAAGTGCGGGCGAACTAAAGGGTAAGGACGCCAGCATGGAATCGCTCGCGTACTTCAGGAAGGCGCGCTAGCTTTGACGATCCCTTCCCGTGTCGGTTTCGTCCTCCGCCTCCGCTGACAACCCGCGTGGCCCGCAGCCACTAGACGCCTTCGAAGTGCTGTCGACCCCCGTCTGGGTCTTCGACCTCGGGCGGCGTCGCATCACCTGGGCCAACGCCGCGGCCGTCCAGTTTTGGCAGGCTGCCTCGCGCGAAGAGCTGCTGGAACGCGACATGGCCAAGGACTTCTCGCTGGCCAGCGAGGGGCGCCTGACGGCCTACGCGCATCGCCTCAAGAGCGAAGCGCGCATCACCGAACAGTGGACATTTTACACCGCCGCCGGCCCCACGACCGTGCTCTGCAGCTTCACGCCGGCCGAGCTCGGCGGCGCGGACGGAACCTTCTTGGTCGAGGCTACGCCCGCCCCCCCCGACAGCGCGGCTGGCGACACGTTGCGCGCGGTCGAAGCCTTCCGCCACACCACCGCTCTGGTCAGCGTCATCGATCTCGACGGCCAGACGCTGATGGAAAACCCGGCCGCCATCCGCACCTACGGCCATCTGCTCAGCGAAGGTGGCAAGCACGCCTTCGCGCTGCGCTTTGCCGACACCGACGACGCCTCGCGCGCGCTGCACCGGGTCAGCAACGGCAAAGAGTTCGTCGAAGAAGTGTGGGTCAGCACGCTGGAGGGCCCGCGCCGGCACGCCATCGAAGCGCGGCCCACGACCGATCCGGTGACGGGTCGGCGAGCCATCCTGCTGAGCGAAATCGACGTCACCTTCCGGCACGAGGCCGAAGAGGTCGTGCGCCGCGTCTATTCCGAGCTCGAGTCGCGCGTGCGCGAGCGCACGCTGGACTTGGAGCGCCTCAATCGCGAGCTGGGCGAAGAGCGGCAATTCGTGTCGGCGGTGGTCGAAACCGTAGGCTCGCTGCTGATCGTGGCCGACGCCTACGGCACGGTGGTGCGCGTCAACCGCGCGCTATGCGAGCTCACGGGCTACCATGCCGAAGAGCTCACCGGGCGCCCGATTTGGGAGACTTTGCTGGCGGAGCCCGAAGCGGAGCTGGTCGAGCGCGCGTTCGCGCAGCATGGCCCGCGCTTTCACGTCGTCATGCCCAAAACCGTAGAGGGCATGATCCGCACCAAGAGCGGCGAGCCGCGCATCGTGTCCTGGACGAACGCGGCGCTGCTCGACGGTAGCGGCCTGACCGAATACGTGATCGGCGCCGGCGTCGACGTCACGGACCGCAAAGAAATCCAACTGCGCCTGCAGATCAGCGACCGCATGGCGTCGATTGGCACCTTGGCCGCGGGCGTGGCGCACGGTATCAACAACCCGCTCGCCTACGTGATCGCCAACCTGGACTACGTGCGCAACAAGCTCGCGCTGCCCTGGAACGAGCTGCCCCCCGGGGAGATTAGGGAGGTGCGCGAGCTTTTGGACGAAAGCTTGGAGGGCGCGGACCGCGTGCGGCGCATCGTCGGGGATTTGCGCTCCTTTTCCCGGCAGGGCGACGACCGGGTGCAGGCGGTCGACTTGGGCAGCGTGATCGAGCGCGCGCTGAACATGGCGATGAACGAAATCCGACATCGCGCGCGCGTCATCTTGATGCTCGATCCGGTGCCGCGCGTGCTCGGCACGGAGTCCAAGCTCGGTCAGGTCGTGCTCAACCTGCTGGTCAACGCCGCGCAGGCCATCGAGGCCGGCAACGTCGAAAACAACTCGATCACGGTGCGCACCTTGCTCGACAAGCACGGCCGCCCACGCTTGGAAATCCAAGACACCGGCGTCGGCATTCCCGAAGAATACCTGCGGCGCGTGTTCGATCCGTTCTTCACCACCAAGCCCGTGGGTGTCGGCACCGGCCTCGGCCTCAGTATTTCGCACCGCATCGTCAGCGAGTTCGGCGGCGAAATCGGCATCGAGAGCGAGAACCGCCAGGGCACTCTGGTCTGGCTCTCGCTCGAGTCCGCGCCGCTCGAGCCACCGCCCCAGCCTCGGCCCCCCACGTTCCCGCCCCCTTCCAACCGCGAGCACGCCGCGCGCATCCTGATCGTCGACGACGAGCCGGCCATCTTGCGCGCGCTCAGCCGCGTGCTCTCTGGGTATCAGGTGACGCGCGCGTTGTCGGGCCGAGAAGCCGTCAACTACATCCAGCACTCCGGCCCGTACGACGTGGTGTTCTGCGACGTGATGATGCCGGAGCTGTCGGGCATCGACGTGTACGAGCGCGCCCGCCAAGTCTGCCCCGGCCAAGAGGAGCGCATCGTGTTCATCACCGGTGGCGCCTTCACCGAGCACGCCGCGAAATTCATCGACTCCATCGACAACCCCAAGCTGGGTAAGCCGTTCGACGCCGGCGAGGTCAGGGCCCTCGTCAAATCGCTCACGCGCGAGCCGATTTAGCCGGGCGGAGCCGGCACCCCCGCCCGCTCTCAGCCGAGGTGGCCCGTACGACGACGTGAACTTGGCCCTCTGGGGGTCCAGCCTCTTACGATTTCGTTTGGAGGTTCTCCGATGCGCCGTTCACCCCTCAAAGCCAATCGCCGCTCCACCCGCCACTCCGTTGGGCTCGTCTGCCAGGTGGTCAGAGAGCGTGATTTTCAGCTGATCGCCGATCGCATCGTCAACCTTTCGGCCACGGGCTTGATGGTGAGCCCGGCCGATCCTGCCCTCACCGGCGAACGACTGATCGTCTCCTTCCAGATCCCGCACTCCGGCCATTGGGTCGACGCCGAGGCCACCGTGGCTCGCGTGGTCCACGGTCGCCGGCCCGGCGAATACACCCGCGGGCTGGCTCTGGAGCTCGACAACGTCGAGGAGATCCCGAAGATGCTGCTGGGCCGCGCCCTCCGCCGCTGCCCTCCGGCTCCGCCCGGGCACCGCTCTGGCCGCCGGGGCATGGTGGCGCTGGCAGCGCTGCTCAGCTAGCTCCGCCGCTCGGCGTCGCCGGGGCTGTCGCAACGCAGCGCGCAACGAAAAATCTAGCTCGAAGCGAGCGAATCTGCGCATGCGGAACCGGTTGCAGGTTCGACTCCGGTCGCGCACAGTAGTTTCGATGTCCGCGTCACCTGCTGCTGCTGCTTCGTGCGTGTTGGTCCTGGGAACGTTGCTGGTCGCTTGCGGTTCGTCCGACCCCGCGCCCGGCACCGGCAGCGCGGGCAACAACGGAGTCGCCGGCAACAACGGAGTCGCCGGCACGACGGCCACGGCGGGCGGCAACGCCGGTACCACCAGCACCGCCGGCACCGCGAACGGCGGTAGCGCCGGTACGGCCGTCGTCGCGGGGGGCGCGGCCGGCATGGGTGGCGCGGGGCCAACCGGCGGCGCGGCTGTCGGAGGAGGCGGCAGCGGCAGCGGCAACGGCGGCGCGAGCGGCGGAACCACCGGCGCCGCGCTGTTTTCCGACGGCTTCGAAGCGGCGGCCATCGACAAAGCCAAGTGGACCGAGCGTATCAACAGCAACGCCATGTTCACGCTCGACACGACGCAGAAGCACTCGGGCACTCAGTCGTTGCACCTGAAGCACTCGGGCTTCTCCACCTACTTGGCGGCCGAAGGCGCGCCCATCTTCCCCGCGCCCATGAACACGTTTTACGCGCGCGTGTGGCTGCGCGTGGCGGGTCCACTGCCCACGGGGCACGTCGCCTGGCTCGAGGCGGGCAACGTCATGAACGACCAAGCGGAGATCCGCGTGGGCATGAATCTCGGGAAATTCCAGTCCAACCTGTGGCCCGGCGACACCGACGTCCGCGATCCGGCCGCGGCCATCAAAGCCGATACCTGGCAGTGCCTGCAGATCAAGTACGGCACTGACGTGCTGGAGGTCTCGCTCGACGGCGTCAAGTCGAGCATCTCGACCACGACTTGGGTCGCGGCCAATCCCGCCGACGGCAGCAACAACACGCCCAAGACCGGCTGGTCTCCGACCTACGCTGCCTTCCGCATCGGCTGGGAGCTGGGCGACGGAGAAATCTGGTTCGACGACGTCGCGCTCGACCACTCCCCCATCGCTTGCCAGTGAGCTAGTGCTGTGTCCCCCGGCTTTGGGTCCGGGCACGCATTCCAGAATTGGGAATCGAGCGTCATCTGCGCGCCTGCCATTAAGGTGTCGGGGCGAGCGAGCGTAGGCACGCGGAGGGAATTTCATGATTCATGCTTCGCAGCTTCAGGCGCATGCGCGGTTCGCCGCCGTGTTGACGTTGACCGTGGCTTTCGCAGCTTGTGGCGACGACACGGGAACCAGCGATCCGGACTCGGCCGGCGGCGGTGGCTCTTCTACGACCGGCGGCAATCCCGACCGTGCAGGCACGTCCAGCTCGGATGCCGGACAGGCCGGCAAGGGCACTGGCGGCGCAGGCACGAGCGGCGGCGGTGGCAAGGCCACGACCGCGGGCAGCGCCGGCACCAGCAGCCAGGCGGGTAGCGGGGGTAGTGGCAACGGTGTCGCCGGCAGTGGTGGCGGCGCCCAAGCCGGCAGCAGCGCCGAAAGCGGCGCAGGCGGCGAAGTGAACGACGGTGGCGCGAGCGGCCAGGATGCCGGCGGCGGCGCGAGCGGCCAGGATGCCGGCGGCGGCGCCGGCGGGCAACCGTCGGTCGAAATCGGCAGCACCGGAACGGGCGACGACGGCAGTCTGAACGTCGACGGCGCGGTGGATCTAACCACCGTCAACAGCGGCGCTCGCAGCTGCGCCGACGGCGGCGACGCCGTGAGCTACTCGGTAGCCGCGCTCGACGTCAGCTCGGCCACGTTGGCCGCCGCGCCCGCCGCCGGCTGCCTCGAAGTAGGCGACGAGGTGCTGTTGATCAACTTGCAGGGCACCGCCGCTCATTTGGGCAACGTCGGCAACTACGAGACGTTGCGAGTGAGCGCCGTGAGCGGCAGCGCCGTCTCCTTCTCCAAGCCCAAGCTGCGCTTCTACGGTGACGCCGTGGACGACGACGCCAATCTGGGCAGCCAGCGCACGAATCAGCGCGTGATGCTGCAGCGCGTGCCCAACTATCAGAACGTGAGCGTCGCGGCCGCGGGCAGCTTGACCGCCGGCGCGTGGGACGGCGTGAAAGGCGGCGTGCTGTTCTTTCGCGCCACCGGTTTGGTGAGCGTCGCGGGCGCGCTGAGCATGTCGGGCAAGGGCTACGCCGGCGGCATTCAAAACACCGTCGTCAACACCAACGGCCAGCAAGGCGAGTCCATCCATGGCCTCGGCACCAACCTGGGAGACGCGAGTCAAGGCGCAGGCGGAGGCGGCATCGGTGATGAGAACGGCTGCGACTCGTTCGGAGCCTCGGGCGGCGGTGGTGGCCACGCCGCGCCGGGAAGTGACGGTACCTCGGCCTGCTCCGGCAAAGGCGGCGCCGCGTACGGTGATGCAACTCTGCTCAGCCGGCTCATGCTCGGCTCGGGTGGAGGCGCGGGCGGCACCGACAACGTGCTCAGTGACAACCCTCCCGGCGGCTTTGGCGGGCGGGGCGGAGGCATCGTCGTCATCACGGCCGCCGAGCTCGAAGTCAGCGGCACCCTGGTGGCCACGGGTAGCGACGGGGAAGGCGATCTCGCCACCGGCTGCGACAACGGCGCCTCGATCACCAGCTGTTGGGACTACTCGGGCCCCGGCGGTGCAGGCTCCGGCGGCTCCATCTTGCTCGACGCGAATACGTCGGCGCTCGGCAGCGAGCTGGTTGCCGCCAGCGGCGGCCTGGGCGGGCTGGGAGATCCGTCGGGCGATGGCGGCGACGGCGGCGACGGCAGAATTGCCGTCCACGCCCTCACGCTCACCGGAACGACCTTGCCGGTCGCGACGGAGAACTGAAACCGCTCGCGGTTACTTGGCCAGCTCGAGCGTCCGCTCGAGCCAGCACCTGACGATGCAGGACGCTACAGGTCTGAGATTTCAAGCGCTGGCTCGAAACGCGCGCCAACCCCCGAATTGGCTGATTTCACGCGCACCCTGCAATGCATAGGATTCGCAGGCAAAGCCTTTGACCAACGAGCCGTCGGCCAGCCGCGTCATGCCGATGGTCATTGGCGCCGGGATTTGCGCCACGAAGGCGCCAAACGCCTCCCGCGTCAGCTCCCAGATCTCGACTTCGATGGCGTAGGCGTTTTCGCCGGGCGCGTGCACCAAGCCGGGCTTGGGCGGCACCGTATCGAGGGCAAACAGCCGGTATTCGGGCGCGGTTTTGGTGGTGCGCACGCGCCGCGCCCCGCGCGACGTCAGCTCGTGATTGAGCGGCTGACCGGAGAGGTGCGCCCCCGCCACGGCCAGCCACACGCAATCGTGGAACGGCCGCGACGGCGCCGCGCTCTCACCCACGAAGCTCCGCCCCAGCTCCAGCAGGCGCTGGTCGTGGAAGGCCGGCGCCATGAACGTGACTCCGAACGGTAGGCCCGACGTCTTGAAGCCGGCCGGCACCGCCAACGCCGACAGGTCGAGCAGATTGACGAAGTTGGTATACGTGCCCAAACGCGCGTTGAGCTCGAGTGGATTGTCGAGCACTTCTTGAATCGTGTAGTGCGAAGGCGCCGTGGGCAGGAGCAGCGCGTCGCAGCTTGCCAGCACCCGCTCGGCGCGCCGCCGCAGCTCACCCAAGCGGTAGAAGGCGCGGAACGTGGCCTCGGCGCCATAGCCGCGTCCGCCCTCGCAAATGCCACGCACCACCGGGTGAATGGCCTCGGGCTTCCGTTCCAGCAGCTCCGCGACCGTCGTGAGGCGCTCCGCGACCCACGGGCCCGCGTACAACAAAGCCGCCGCTTCTCGAAACGGCGCGAGATCGAAGCGCGAGATCTCGGCGCCCAGCTCCCGCGCGCGCTCGACCGCCGCCAAAAACAGCTCGGCGTTCTCGTCGTCGCCGAAAAACTCCAAGTCTTCCGCCCGCGGCACGGCCAGGCGCGGACGGACGTCCCCCAGTGAGCCGACGGCGACGCGCGGGCGCGAAAAGGAGTCGTCCGGGTCGAAGCCGGCGCTGAGATCGAGCAACAGCTCGGCGTCGGCAAGGTTGCGCGTGAAAATGGACACGCAATCGAGCGAGCGACAAGCGGGTACCACGCCGCGCGTGCTGAGCAGGCCGCGCGTCGGCTTCACTCCGACCAAGGCGTTGAACATCGCGGGCACCCGCCCCGAGCCGGCCGTGTCGGTGCCGAGCGAAAACGCCACCTGCCCTTTGGCCAAGGCCACCGCCGAGCCTGAGCTGGAGCCGCCGGAGACGTAGCGGCTGTCGAAAACCGAGCTACAGATGCCGTACGGCGTGCGCGTGCCGACCAGCCCCGTCGCGAATTGATCCAAGTTCGTTTTGCCGAGCACGATGGCGCCGGCCTGCACCAACCGCTCCACCACCGTGGCGTGACGCGCCGGCAGGTAGCTGTAGTCGGGGCAAGCGGCCGTAGTCGGCAAGCCGGCAACGTCGATGTTGTCTTTGACCGCGAACGGCACGCCGTACAACGGGCCCGCGGAGTCCGCGGCCTCCAACTGCGCCAACACCTCGGCCTCGCTGAAGCGCGAGATCCAGATCGGTTGCTCCCCCTCTGCCTCGATCCGCCGCAAACAGCGCAAAATTTCGGTTTTTGGCTGCTTTTCGCCGGTGCGGTAGGCGGCAACCAAGGCCGCAATCGTCCCGCTCACGATTTGACCTCGCTCTTCAGCACCGCCACGCGCTGCCCGGGCGAAACGGGGTGCCCTTCAGCCACCAGCAGCTCGACCACGACGCCGTCGCTCGGTGACTCGACCGTAATCTCCATCTTCATCGATTCAACCACCAGCAGCGTTTGACCGCGCTTCACCAGCTGACCGGCTTTGACTTCCAACTTCCAAACACTGCCCGGCACGTGCGACTCGACCGCTTCGCTGCCCGGCGGTAGCTCGCCGGCGTCAGCGCCGCCCGCTGCGGCCCCGCGCGTGTCGCTGCTGAAGCTGAGCTGCCCATTTTCGATCCAGCGCTGGCGCTCGGCTTCGAAGGCGGTCTGCTGCTGCGCCTTGAAGCTGGTGATGGACGGTTGGTTCTCGTTCAAGAAGCGCTCGTAGTCGCGCAGCTTGAAGGTGCCCTCGTCGATGCGAACGTCGACCTTGCCGTAGGGAAACGCTTCGCGTTGCTCCAGCAGCTCCTGCGCCGACACGGGGTAGAAGCGAATCTGATCGAAGAAGCGGAGGAGCCAAGGCGTGCCGGGCTGGAAGCGCGACGTCGTGCGGAAGCGATTGTAGACCTGCAGGGTCCGACCCACGAATTGGTAGCCGCCCGGGCCTTCCATGCCGTAAATGCACATGTAGGCGCCACCGATGCCGACGGCATTTTCCGGGGTCCAGGTGCGCGCCGGGTTGTATTTGGTGGTCACCAGGCGGTGCCGCGGGTCGACGGGCGTAGCGACGGGCGCGCCCAGGTACACGTCACCCAGCCCCAGCACCAGGTAGCTGGCCCCGAACACGGTGTTGTAGACGTCGTCGATCGACGACAGCCCATTGATGCGGCGGATGAACTCGATGTTGCTGGGGCACCACGGCGCGTCGGGCCGCACGCCGCTCGTGTACTTGGCAATCGCCAGCTGAGTTTGCGGATCGTCCCAGGAGAGCGGCAGGTGCACGGTGCGGGTCGGCACCTCGATGTCGTCGATGCTGGCCAGCTCGCGCTCGGCGCCTTCCAACGCCGACAGCAGCAGTTTGCTCGACAGCACGTGGGGATCGAAATGGATTTGCAGCGAGCGAACGCCGGGCGTCAAATCGACGATGCCGGGCAGCTTGCTCTGCTTGAGCCACGTCATCAGCGCGTGCACCCGGAAGCGCAAGCGCAAGTCGAGCACCAGCGGTCCGTACTCCACGAGCAGGTAGCGGTCGCCGGCGCGCCGGTACACCACCTTGACTCGTCCCGCCGCTTCCGGCAGCTCCGTCACGACGGCGCCGACGGGCGTGACGGCCCGGGGCGAAGCCGCGGGGGCGTCAGCGGTTCGTCGCTCAATTAGCTCATTTTGAGCCACTTCCAAGGCCGTTGCCTGTTCGGCGGACAGCGGCACCAAGCGAACTTTGTCACCGGGCCGCAGCTGCCCCATCTTCCACAGCTCGGCCGTGGCAACCACACCGGGACAGACGAAGCCACCCAAGCTCGGCCCGTCGGGCCCCAGCAAGATGGGCATGTCGCCGGTAAAATCGATGGAGCCGATGGCGTAGGCGACGTCGTGGATGTTCGACGGGTGAAGGCCGGCTTCGCCCCCGTCGGGGCGCGCCCACTCCGGCTTCGGGCCAACGAGGCGCACGCCGGTGCGATTGGAGTTGTAGTGCACCTCCCAGTCGCTCGAAAACAGCATCTGGATGTCGGCGGCCGTGAAGAAGTCGGGCGCGCCGTGCGGACCGTACAGCACGCCGAGCTGCCATGACCGCGTGAGCTGCGGCTGCAGCGCCACCGGCAAGGCGCGCGGCTCGTCTTTCGGGGCGTCGCCACCGATGTGCAGGATGTCTCCGCGACGCAGCACGCGCCCGCCGTGGCCACCGAACAAGCCGAGCGTGAACGTGGTGCGACTGCCCAGGTACGCTGGTACCTCGATGCCGCCGCGCACGGCCAAGTACGCGCGCGCGCCGGCATGGCTGATGGTACCGAGGGCCAACGTTTGACCGGCCTTCACGGAAATCGGCGCAAAAAGCGGGACCTTTTCGCCTTCCAGCCGAGGCTCCATATCGGCGCCGCCCACCGCCACGACCGCGTCGACGGCGAAGCGCAGCGTGGGGCCGGACATGGTGAGCTCGAGCCCGGCCGCGCCCTCGGCGTTGCCGACGACGCGATTGGCCAAACGAAGCGCGAGCGGATCCATCGGTCCCGACGGCGGAATGCCGACGTCCCAATAGCCGAGGCGCCCCGGATGCTCGACGACGATGCTGAAGGTGCCGGGGGTCACGACCTCCAGACTGTTGGTCGTGAAGGCGACGCTCTTCAAGTGCGCGGTCGTGGTTTCACCGGCTACGAACACCGGGTCGCTCACCAGCTGCGCCAAGTAACCGAGGTTCGTTTCGATGCCGCCAATGCGCGTCTCGGCCAGCGCGGCGCGCATGGTGGCAAGGGCCTGCTCGCGGTCTTGGCCGTGAACGATGATTTTGGCTAGCAGCGGATCGTAAAAAGGTGACACCTCGGTGCCACGCTCGACCCAGGTGTCGACCCGCACGTCGGGCAGCACGACTTCGGTGAGCAAGCCCGAGCTGGGCTTGAAGTCGCGCGCCGGATCCTCGGCGTACACGCGCACCTGGATCGAGTGACCTTTGGGGGCAACGGCGCGAAATCGAGCCAAATCCGGCGGCTCCCCCGCGGCCGTGCGCAGCATCCACTCCACGAGATCGACGCCCATGACCAGCTCGGTCACGCCGTGCTCCACCTGCAGGCGCGTATTCACCTCCAGGAAGTAAAATTCACGGCGATCGGCGTCGAACACGAACTCGACGGTGCCGGCGGAGCGGTAGCCGACGCTCTTGCCCAGCACCACCGCGGCTTCGCGCAATGCGTGGCGTAGGCCTGGCTCCAGATTCGGCGCCGGTGTCTCTTCGATCACCTTTTGGTTGCGGCGCTGGGCGGAGCAGTCGCGCTCGCCCAACGCTATCACCTCGCCGCGACCGTCTCCGAACAGCTGCACTTCGATGTGACGCGCGCGCTCCACGAAGCGCTCGAGAAAGACGCTGGCGTCACCGAAGTTGTTTTGGCTGAGCCGCTTGACGGTTTCGTAGGCAACGCGCAGCTCGGTCGCGCTCCGGCAGAGAGACATGCCGATGCCGCCGCCGCCCGCCGAGCTCTTGAGCATCACCGGAAAGCCAATGCGCTCGGCTTCGCGCTCGGCCTCCGCCAAGTCGGCCAAGACGTCGCTGCCCGGTAAGAGCGGCACGCCCGCGGCTTTGGCCAACGCACGCGCCGTGTGCTTCAAGCCGAACTTGGAGATCTGCTCGGAAGTGGGCCCGACGAAGGCGATGCCGGCCGCCTCCGCGGCCTCGGCAAAGCGTGTGTTTTCGCTGAGAAATCCGTAGCCAGGGTGGACGGCCTGGGCGCCACTTTGCCGCGCCGCCTCCAGCACCGCGTCGGCGTTCAGGTAGCTCTGCTTGGCGGCAGGCGGCCCGATGCAAATGGCCTGGTCGGCTTCCAACACGTGCTTGGAATGGCGATCGGCCTCCGAGTACACGGCGACCGAACGGACACCAAGACGCTTCAAGGTGCGGATGACGCGGCAGGCGATCTCGCCGCGGTTGGCAATCAGAACGGTGTCGAACATGGCAAGCAAGGGCGAACGCGAAGAATCAGGAAGCCAGAGGACCCGAACCGCTTCGTAGACACGACCGGGTCAGTGTTGTTGGCAAACCAGGGGCTCAATCCTGATCCTCCAAGATTGGCCCGGGCCCTCGGGCTTCCGGATTCTTCGGGTTGTTGTTTCGTTGTTGTTGATGCGTCGTCTCGGCTCGCGCTCGCTACGCTCGCCATTTTTTCACAGGGAGGACGGGAGGACGGGAGGTATGCGAGGCGAGAATTTCTGGGGTTCGAGCCATGCGGCGGCGAACGGAATCCGCTCAGTCGCCGTCCAATGACGGACGTCTCGCACGATAAGAAACCTCGCGGACCTCCCGTCCTCCCGTCCTCCCTGTAAAATCTCGGGGCGGCACGAGGTCGCTGGTTGTCATTGAAAGCAGGCACCATCAGTGCGCATCCCAAATGAGAACTCGAACCGGCGTCGGGTTGTAGCCGTTGCAGGGGTTATTCAGCTGAGGACAGTTCGAGATGAGGACCCGCACGTCGCGTTCGGCGCGCATTTCGACATAGCGGCCGGGGCCGGAAACGCCGTCTTCGAAGGTGAGCTTGCCTTCGGGCGTGACCGGCACGTTCATGAAGAAATTGACATTGGCGGTGATGTCTTTCTTCGTGAGATCGCGGGTGTGGCAAGCGCACTGCAACAAGAACGTGTCGCGACAGGCGTGCATGTACTTCTTTTCCAGCGCGTAGCGCACCTGGTTCGACTCGGCCGCGCAAGCGCCGCCCAGCGTGTCGTGCCGCCCACAGGTGTCGGCCACGATCGTCATCAACACGTCTCCGTCCAGGGACATCAGCCGGGTACCGGTGGTGAGGTAGATGTTGCCTTGCTCGCGCACGGTGTCGACGGCGCTGTAGCGGTTCTCGGGCGCGTGCGCGTCGTAGAACAACGTGTCGGCGGCCTGATTCCCCTCCAGGTCGACGATGCGAAAGACTTGCCCGCGCTTCACCACGTGGGTGAAGCCGTCACCCGCGAGCACCACCTGGTCGAACACCGCTTGCGCTGGATCGAGCTTGCTCTCTAGCAGCGTCATGCTTGGGCCCTCCCCGCGAAATAGCTCTCGGTGAGCGTGAAACCGCGGCCGTTTTCGGGTCGCGACAACCGACACGGATCTTCCGGCCCGGCGGGAGCGCCGGCGCGCACCGTGAGCGCGACGGGCTTGGGCGCGTAGGTTTTGCTGGGGTCGAGCGGATGCGGCGTGTTGGACAGCACGACCAGCGTGTTCATTTCGGAGCGCAGCTCGACGTAGTCACCGGCCTTGGAGTGACCGGGAACGAAGCCGAGCCCGCCTTGCCCGTCGACCACGACCTTCACGAAAAAGTTCAGGTTGGCCACGATGTCGCGCTTGCCCAAGTCGTACTTGCCGAGCTCGACCAAGAAGTTGTCGCGCGTGTTGCGGTACCAATCGTTGCGCAGCTGCTGGTAGCTACCCTCGCCGAATTTAGCGCGCCCGTGCGCGGCCGTAGCATGACCGGTGATGGTGTCGTGCCAGCCAACACTGTCCTGCGTTACCGAACAGAGCACGCGCCCCATGTCCGAATACAGAACGAAGCCCGCGGTCAGGCGCGCGATGTGCTGCGCCTTCAACGTGTCGGGCATGTTGTAGCGTTCGCTCGGCTCTTCGGCGTTGTAGAAGAGCGCCGCGACGGCCGCTCCACCTTCGACATCCGTGAGGCGCAGGGTGTGACCGCGATGCAGCACGCGGGACCACGTTTGCCCGCCGCGCAGGGGCTCTTCCAAAATCAATGACGATTCGCTCATACGTCGTGCCTTCTCCCCAGGGAGGTCGACGTGGAGCACACTCGCGCCCGGTGCCGTCCGGACCCTGGAAGGAACTTTCAGCGCCGAGTCGTCCCGGCATTGTGGCCCGTCGCGAGCCGGGTCGTCCCGGCTCAGGCTTTGCGAAGTGCCGCGGCGCTAGGCCGCAACGACTCCGAGTTTCCCTGCATCAGGTTTCGGGGACGTTTCGCGATGGTGAATCAATTGCTCGAGGCGCTTTTTGGTCGCAAGAAAGTGCCCCGACAAGAATTGGTCGGTGTGGCGAGGCCGCACCACCGGCACGTCGATGATCTCCAGGATGCGACCGGGGTGCGCGCCCAAGACCACGATGCGGTCCGACAGGTAGATGGCTTCGTCGAGGTCGTGGGTGATGAACAAGATGGTGACGTCGACGGTCTCCCAGATTTTGAGCAGGTGAGCCTGCATGCTGCCGCGCGTCTGCGCGTCCAGCGCCCCGAAGGGCTCGTCCATCAGCAAGATGCGCGGCTCGTTGGCCAGGGCGCGCGCGATGGCCACGCGCTGCTTCATGCCACCGGACAGCTGCGCCGGGTAATGGTTGGCGAAGCTGGTCAGCCCGACGACATCCAGCCAATCCATCGCCATGCGTTCGGCCTTGGGCTTGGGCATGCCCTTCATCTTCAGCCCGAACATCACGTTCTGCTTCACGTTCAGCCACGGAAACAACGTGTAGCCTTGGAACACCATGCCCCGGTCGGCCGCCGGCTCGCCCACTTCCTTGCCGTCGATGGTGATCGAGCCGCCAGTGCAGGTTTCTAGCCCCGCCACGATGCGAATCAACGTCGATTTACCGCAGCCCGACGGCCCGATCACGCTGATGAACTCACGCTTTCGCACGTCGAAGCTGATCTTGGACAACGCCAACACCGGGCCCTGAGCGCTCTCGAATTGCCGAGAAACCGCCGAAAGACGCATGACCACGGGCTGCTTGCGAATCTCGGCGAAGCGCGCAGAAACCTCTTCGCTATGGTGCAAGTAGCTGGGCAGCTCGAGGCGATCTTCAACTGACATGAGCTTCTTCCTCCGGGGCGTCCGTCATGGGAGCAATAGGCATGCGCTCCAGCACTTGAGAGTCGTTGATCGGGTCTGCTTCCGGCGTGGCCGCGCCGCGCGACGAAAGCGCCAGCTTGAGCTGGCCAAACAGGCGGAACAGCGAGTTGTTGCCCGTTTCCCACGGGAACAAGAAGCGGCCGACGAAGTTCAAGGCCTGGTCGGTAACGAGCCCGATGATTCCGATCATCACGATCCCGGCGTACACGTTGTCGAAGTGCCGGTAGCGTTGCTCTTGATACAAGAACGCGCTGATGCCGGACTTTTCGCCGATCAGCTCGGCGACGACCAAATACGTCCAGGCCCAACCGAGCAAGATGCGCATGTCGCGGTACAGCGACGGCAGGGCGGCCGGAATCACGACGCTCTTCATCAACTGAAAACGGTTGGCGCCGAGCGTTTGCGCGGCTTGCAACAGCGCGCCGTCGACCGAGCGCGTGGTGTTGGCGACGATCAGCACCATCTGAAAGAAGGTACCGATGAAGATGATGGTGATCTTCGGCTCGTTGCCGAGCCCCAAAACTGCGACGGCCAGGGCGCCGAACACGGGCGCCGGCATGTAGCGCACGAAGTCGACGAACGGCTCCGAAAGCCGCGAAAATAGGGAAAAAGTTCCGCACAAAATCCCCAGCGGCAAGCCGAGCAACGCCGAATAGACGAAGCCCCAAAAGATGACCTGGCAGCTTTGCAGCAGGCTTTCGTGGAGCCAGAAGTCGCCCTTGCGCAGCGGGGGCGTAGTGAAGGCGGTGTAAAACGCGCGCGCCACTTCGTGCGGCGCGGGCAAGAACACCGGGTTGGCACGCTCACCGGCGAGCGGCTTTGCATGCGCTTTGGCAAGCTCCAGGTTCCGCTTCTCGAACACCTCCAGCTCCACGAGCTGGTCGACCGCCACGTAGCTGTACTCACCCGGCACGTTCACGTCGCCAGCGTCGCGCACGTGCACGAGCGGGTGCCACACGAACGGCACGTAGCTGACGATGCACCAGGCCGCGAACGGCAGCACGAAGGCCAGCACGCCCGCTACCAAGCTTGCGCGCGGCGGCAAGGGAGCACGCACGGCCAACAGGCGGCGGCGCGGACCGGTCGGCTTGGCGCCGGCCGGGGCACGCGCCCCAGCCGACGTCTCTGCCACGGGCTCTCGTTGTGGCCCGTCGTGCGTCACTTGAGCGCTTCCTCCGTGAAGGATGGATCGAGGTAGTCGTCCACCTTCTCGGGCGCCTTGTAGACGGTGTTCTTGACGTTGAACTCGTCCACGATCTTGTTCGAGCCGTAGATGCTCGCGAGGCCGTCGGCCTTGGCCCAGTGCTTCTTGCCCTCGGCCAGGCCCATGATGTGCGTACCCTTCATGATCGCCTTGTATTGGTCAGGCGTGAGCCCGACGCGCGCGCTCATGATTTTGGCGGCTTCGTCCAGGTTTTTGGGGTCGTTGACGAAGGTCGCGACGCGGTCCCAAACCTTGGCGATCTTGATCCAATCCGCCTTGTGCTCGGCCAGGCTCTTGGGGTTGACGGCCAGCATGTCATAGATCAACCCGGGCACGTCCTTGCTGGTGAAGATGGGCTTGGAGCCCGGCACTTCCTTGAGCGCGGCGCCGCTGCTGGGCTGCCAACAGCCGACCGCGTCCACGTCACCCGACTTGAGCGCTTGCGGCGTCTCGTCGGTCTTCACGTTCTTCAGCTTGACGTCCGACTCCTTCAGGTTCGCAGCTTTGAGGGCGTGCAGCAGCAAGAGGTGATCGACGAACCCGACCTCGACGCCGATGGTCTTGCCCTTGAGCTGAGCCACCGTCGTGATGCCGGGCTTGGCCACGATCATGTCGTTGCCGTCGCTGTAGTCGTTGACGATGATGGAGACGCTCTTGCCGCCCGTTGCCCCGGTGACGAGCGCGTCACCGTTGGTCATGCAAACGGCATCGACCTTGCCGGCCGAAAACGCTTCCATCGACGGCACGTAGTCGAACCACTTGAACTCGACGTCGACCCCGGCCTCCTTGAACCAGCCTTTTTGGATCGCAACTTCCCACGCCACCCAACCCGGCCAATCGCTGTAAGCGATTTTCAGCCCGCCGCCGCTGCCGGCCGTGGGCTCGGCCGAAGGGGCCGCCGCCGCAGCGGATGGAGCTACCGCTGCCGCCGAGGCCGCCGCCGCCGGTTTTTCTTCCGCGGCAGGCTTGGGAGCCTCCGTCTTGCTGCACGCCGTGGTCGCTATGAGCGACAGAACCGAGATACCGATGAGCCGAACGATCGGGTTCATTTCGAGACCTTTCGCCCGGTGAGCCTACGAAGCACTGACGAGTATCCAGACCGAAGGTTTCCTCCAGTTTTCGGAGCGGTTTCTCCAGAACGGAGCGCGCCTGAGCAAAAATGAGAGAATTTAGAGCTGGTTCCGGTTGAGCATTGGTGGGTTTAGGGCCAAGAGTTGCGCATGCTCGCTCGCGGCACGGCACTGGCTGCAATTATTTTTGGGCTTTTCTCCTCAGCTTGCGACTCGGGCCGCTCCAGCGCGACGACCCCGCCCCCTCCGGCTGGTGACGCCACGAATGAAGGCAGCGACGAAGACGTCGGTGCCGACGACGGGCTTGCCCCCACCCCGGTCGAGCTGAACGGGCACCTGCAGGTCGTGGGCACGCAGCTCCAGAACGAAAACGGCGAAGCCGTTCAGCTCAAGGGCGTCAGCAGCATGTGGCTCAACTGGGAGAGCCAAGCCTATGCCGAGGATCCGACCGCGCTGCGCTGGATGCGCAACAACTGGAAGCTGAGCGTGATTCGCGCCGCCATGGGCGTCGACGTCAACTCCACGGGCACGCTGCTCAACGACCCGGAGATAGCCAAGGCGCAGGTCTACTCGATCGTGGACAACGCCATCGACGCCGGTGTCTACGTGTTGGTCGACTTTCACTCCCACGAGGCCTACCTACACCTCGACGAATCCCTGGCGTTCTTCTCCGAGATCTCCGCGAAATATTCCGGCGTTCCCAACGTCATTTACGAGACGTACAACGAGCCCACCGGCATCAACTGGCCCGACTTGAAGAAGTATCACGAGGCCGTGGTCGCGGCGATCCGCGAGCAAGATCCGGAAGCCCCGATCGTGCTCGGCACCCCCAACTATTCACAAGGAGTGGACCAAGCCGCGGCCGATCCGGTGGAGGGGACCAACCTGCTTTACACGTTGCACTACTACTCCTGCACCCATCGCGCGGCCTTGCGCCAAAAGGGCGATATCGCGCTCGCGCTGGGTGCGGCTCTGTTCGTCACCGAGTGGGGCGCCACCGACGCCGACGGCGGGCGAGACGGCCTGCTTTGCCTCGACGAAGCTCAGTTGTGGGACGACTGGATGAACGCGCACAAGATCAGCTGGTCGGCTTGGAAGCTCGACGGCTGCGAGCCCGACTCCAGCTGTCTTTTGGTACCGGGCGCGCCAGTGGACGGCGGATGGACCAACGACTACCTCCACGGCCACGCCAAGTTCGTGCGCGGCCGCATCCAGCAGTAGCGTCAGGCGGCTGAACCGCGTGCGCTCGCGCACCGCGCGAGCTAGCACCCCCTCACCCGACCTTGGCCCCAGCAGATCGCGATCCGCGATCGAGAGGAGGCCCGCGACAAACTCGGCGAGGCCGACATCTTGGGCTGCCAATCCGCAGCCTGAATCGCAGAAGCTTCTGTAGCGGCTCCGGGCCACCTCGTGCGATCGAGATTTTTTTTCACGGGGAGGACGGGAGGACGGGAGGGCCAGACAGAGGCGAGAATTTTGGGGTACGCGCTGCCGCCAGCGAGCTCCAGCAGCGTCGCGGGCTCAGCCCCCAGCTTTCTCTCGAGGGAAATATTTTTGGTTTTGGTCCTCCAAAAACAAAATGCGTTCTCGCTTCCCGCACGCCTCCCGTCCTCCCGTCCTCCCTGTGAAAAAATCTCGGGCCCTCGAGAGGGCTCCTGAAGCGCCCCCGTCACTCGCTGCAGCAGTCGAACTTGTTCTGCATGTAGCTTTCGATTTCGATGAGCTCGGCGTCGTCGACAGCGCGGCTGTAGACGAGCAGCTCGGCAATGCTGCCGGGGAACGCCTTGCAGGTCGCGTAGTCGGAATGGCCGATGAAGACGTCGGTGCGCTCCGCGACCGCCGGCAGACCGAAGCTGGTTTCACCGAGGCCGTTGCTGTTGCGGCGCATCTGCACGCCCAAGGTCGTTTGATGCACGACCGCCAGTAGCTCCGGCGCGTTCAGTAGGACGGGTTGGTCCGGGGGATGCAGCTGACTGTTCGCGATTTCGTACTGCATCAGCCCCTCCCAGAACCCCAGGTGAACGTCGTCGATTTCCGGGCCATTGGAGGCCTCGAAGAAGCCGGCGCACCGGCCGTCGTCGCTGTCTTGCTGAGCCATCACGAAGATGGACAGGCCTTGACTGAAATCGCCGGGCAACGCCGGTAGTTTGAGGTAGTCGTCCACGCCGTCGAACACGAGTGCGGCTTTGCCGTTCAGCGCGCTGTGGTCCAGCTTGGGCCGGTAGTTCGCGGCCGTTTGCCGCGCGTCCCGCTGATGCCCCGAACGGTCCTTCCAGACCGTAACGACGCCGTTGGCCTCTGTCACGCCCTCGCTGGCGTCGAACCACAGCTCCAGGCCTTCGAGCGGAACCGGTGGCACTTCCACCACGCTGCCGCCACCGCCGGTACCGCCGGCGTTGACCCCGCCCTTGCCTCCGCCGCTGCCCTTGCCCGCGCTACCAGCGACGCTGCTGACGCCGCCGCGACCGCCGCCACTCGATTTGCCGGCAACGCTGGGGGCGCCGCCCGCGTCGACGCCGCCGTCCGTCCCCGGATCACCGCCTGCCGGCGCGCCTGCCACGGGGGCGCCGCTACCGGCCGAGCCGCCCGCCGCGGGCTCACCCGCGGTGAATTTATCGCCGCAGGCATACACCAGCAGCCCGAACCCCGCGATGGCTGCGACGCGCTGTAGATCCAACACCTTCCTCAACCGCCATGGGTAGCATCCGGCATTTGGCGGGGCAAGCGCTGGGCCGCGTCAGCGGGGAGCCATTTGGCTCGCCTTACGGTAACGCAAAGGACTTGTACGTTTGAGCGCTAGGAAACGACGATTGAAATTGGACACGCTGCCAAAGCCGGTTTCAATCGCGATCTCGGCCACGCTCTTGTCCGTATCGCTCAGCAGCGTGCAGGCTTTTACGACGCGCGCTTCGGCCAGGTATTTCGCAAAAGTGCGTCCAAACAGCTTGGGGAACACGCGGCCCAAGCTGGCCCGGGACATGCCGCTGGCGCGGGCCACCTGGTTGAAGGCCAAGTCGGCGTCCCCCGCGTGTTGGTGGATGTACGTGAGAAGCCTACCTGCCAGCTGCGCCGCGGCGGCGTCCAATGGCGGAAGCGTATCGAGCAACGCCAGCTCCTTGCAATGCTCGCTGTCCGACAGCTCGGTCAGCATGCCGAGCAAGCCGACGTAGCGATCGAGCGAGCGAGTGCGCTCCGTGAACAGCTCGCGCATCACCTCGCTCACGCGGGCGTGAGTGGGGCCGCTGATCAACAGACCACGCTGAGCTCGCTCGAACAACCGCGCGAGCGGGCGGAACGTGGCGGTTTGCGCCAGCGCCGGGCCGATGGATTCGGGCAAAAACTGGATCACGCGGGCGTGCACGGGCGCGCTGTCGCCATGCTCGGTGAGCCAGCAGTGGGGCGTGTTTCCGCCCACCAAGCACAGGTCGCCGTCGCTGAACGGCTCGATGCTGTCGCCCACGTAACGCCGACCTGAGCCGCGCACGATGTGGGTGAGCTCGAGCTCGGGATGAAAGTGCCACGGAAACTTGAGCGCAGTGCAGGTGACGTCGCGAAACAAAATGCCTAGATCGCGGTCATGCTTGACGTGCTCGAACAGGGCGCGACTCTTGCCGCTTTGCATCAGCGTTGCCCAAAGTCTGGAAGTGGCGTGGAGCTGGGTGCGGGCGCGGCTGCCGGGGCCGGCACGGCTGGGGCCGCGTCTGGCGCGGGCGGCACGGCCGAAGCCGACGGCGGCGCAGGCGAGAGCGGCAGCGGGGAGCCGGACAGATCGCTCAAGATGATCTTCGTGCGGAACTCGGGCGAGCCCCAATCTCCACCGTGACAATCACGGCACTTGGGCGGCTTGCCGGCGAGGCTCGAGAAGTCTTCGACCATGTGGGTCGTCATCCATTCGATGGCGACGTCTCGGCGGCGTGGATTGCCCAGCAGCTTGGGCGCGCCGGCGTGGCAATCTTGACACCAGACGTCTCGGCTTCCGTCGCTCGCCGCGACGCGCTTCTGCAGGCGCGGCACCAGCTCGCGCGCCATCCAGTTGGCGATCTGCTTGTTGTGCGTGTCGGCCGCGTAGTCCGGCTCCAGGTGACAGTGCTGGCACTTCACGCCCAAGAAATGGGTGAGGCCGCCCATGATGGTGTACACCGCGCGCTGACAACGCGCGGCCTTGGCCACGCCGTCGTACGGGATGCGCAATGGCTCCGGCGGCGGCTTGCCGGCAACGAGCTCGCAGTCGTCCGGCAGATCGCCGCGGCGTCTCAGGACGGGAGCGGAGGGGGCGGCCGCCGCGGTTTCGGGCGCTTTCTGCGACGGGGGCGCGCCGCAGGAGCCGGCCAGCGCGGAGCACGCCAGCGTCGCCAGAAGCCACCGATGCTCGATCACGCCGCTGACTCTAGCTCATCAATCGCGCACGCGAAGCACTTTTGCCCCAATTCTCCAGGAGGTGTGCCGCCTCCGCGGAGCTGCGCTACGTTGCGGCTCGTGACGATTGAGACGACGGAGCGCATGCCCGCGTCGGGGCGGCCAGGCACCATCTTGTTGGTGGACGACGAGCCTGAGGCCCTGCGCGCGATGGAGCGCATGCTCCGTGGCGTGGGCTACCAAGTCGAAGCGTTCACGTCCGCGCGCGAAGCCATCCGGCGGGTCTCGGGCGGTGGCGTGCACGTCGTGGTCAGCGATATTTCGATGCCGGAGATGACCGGCGTCGAGCTGCTGCGGACCATCCGCGCCCACGACGCAGACCTGCCGGTGGTGCTCGTCACGGGCCTGCCCGCCATCGACAGCGCTACCGACGCCGTCGAATACGGTGCCTTCAAATACATCGTCAAGCCGTTCGAGCCCGAGGTGCTGCGGCTCGCGGTCGAACGGGCCCGCAAGCTGTACCGTTTGGCGCGCATGAAGCGGGAAGCCCTCAAGCTGCTGGGCGCCAACGCGATTTCCGCGGATCGCGCCGGGCTCGAGGCCAGCTTCGACTCGGCGCTCGACTCGTTGTGGATGGCGTTTCAGCCCATCTTGCGCGCCAGCGATCACAGCGTCTTCGGCTACGAGGCGCTCCTGCGCACCGAAGAACCGACGCTGATTCGTCCCGATCTGGTCGTCGACGCCGCGGAGCGGTTGAGCTCGCTGCCGCGCCTCGGTCGCAAAGTTCGAGAGCTGGCCGCGACGGCCATGGCGCGCGCCGACCCGAGCGCGGCCTTGTTCATCAACCTGCACCCGCTCGATCTCGCCGACGAGCAGCTGTTCGACGCCATGGCTCCGCTTTCGAAGATCGCGTCGCGTGTGATCTTGGAAGTGACCGAGCGCGCCGCCATCGAGCAAGTAGACGCGGTCGAGCGCCGCGTCAGCCAGCTCCGCGAGCAAGGCTTTCGCATCGCCGTCGACGACTTGGGCGCCGGCTACGCGGGCCTCTCCAGCTTTGCTCTGCTCGAGCCCGAAATCGTCAAGCTGGACGTCTCCTTGCTGCGCGACATCGACCAGAGCCCGGTCAAACAAAAGCTGGTCGCGTCGATGACCACCCTCTGCAAGGACATGGGCTTCTTGGTCGTAGCCGAAGGCATCGAGACCCCCGCCGAGCGCGACTGCGTGGTCGCCCAAGGCTGCGATCTCTTACAAGGCTTCCTGTTCGCCCGCCCCGGCCGCCCCTTCCCGACCGCTTCCTGGGGGTAGGCCAGGCCATCAGCGCGGCCAGCTGGCCTGCGCCACCAGCCCCACTCGCCGCGACGGCAGCCTAAGTCCCCAGATTTTTTCACAAGAAGGGCAGAAGGACAGAAGGGATTGGGGTTCGAGCCGGGCAAAGACCGACCCGCGCCTGCAACGGCCCCGTGCGTCTTAACGAGGCTCGAACCAACCAATTCTCGGCTCCTGCTCGGCCTTCTGCCCTTCTGCCCTTCCTGTGAAAAAATCTGGGTCCAGACAGCGCCGTTACTGTGCCGGTTAGAGCGAGGTTGCGGGGGCCGGGGCCCTGGACTACTGCAGTTTTTCCCAAAATTTGCTGCCGGAGAACAGAACATGGCGAGAAAAAAGATCGGTCTGATTGGCGCGGGCAACATTGGTGGCGAGCTGGCGAATCTGTGCCTGCAGAAGCAGCTCGGCGACGTCGTGCTGTTCGACATCCCCGCCAAGGAAGGCTTCGCCAAAGGCAAAGCGCTCGACCTCGAGCAATCGTCGGCTTGTTCGGGCGCCGATGCGCGTGTGACCGGCTCTTCCAACTGGGCCGACTTGGCCGGGTCCGACGTCTTGATCATCACCGCCGGCATTCCGCGCAAGCCCGGTCAGTCGCGTGACGACTTGGTCGGCGTCAACTTGCCGATCATCCAGAACGTCGCCGACAACGCCAAGAAACATTGCCCGGACGCGTTCGTCATCGTGATCAGCAATCCGCTCGACGCGATGGTGTACGAGTTCAAGCGCCGCACCGGCGCCCCGCGCGAAAAGGTCGTCGGCATGGCCGGCGTGCTGGACAGCGCCCGTTTCTCGCTGTTCCTGGCGCGCGAGACCGGAGCCAGCATCAAAGACGTGCGCGCGATGGTGCTCGGCGGCCACGGCGACGACATGGTCCCCGCCCTCGGTTACTGCACCATCAACGGCGTGCCGGTCAAGCAGCTGGTCGCGGCCGACAAGCTGTCGGCCATGGTCGACCGCACCCGCAAAGGCGGCGGCGAAATCGTGAATTTGATGGGCACCAGCGCCTACTACGCGCCCGCCTACAGCGCCATCGTGATGGCCGAGGCGTACCTGCTCGACCAAAAGCGCCTGCTCCCTGCCGCCGCCTACCTGGACGGCGAGTACGGCTACAAGGACCTGTACCTGGGCGTGCCGGTGATCATCGGCGCGGGCGGCGTCGAGAAGATCGTGCAGATCGAGCTCTCGGCGGAGGAAAAGGCCATGTTGAAGACCAGCGCCGACAGCGTGCAGAAGGTCGTCGACATCGTGAAAGCAAAGGCCTGAGATGAAGATCCACGAGTATCAGGGCAAACAGCTGTTCGCGAAGTACGGCGTGGCCGTGCCTAAGGGGCAAGCCTGCTTCTCGGTCGACGAGGCCGAGAAGGCCGCCGAGAAGTTGATCGCCGAAGGCAGCCCGGTGGTGGTCGTCAAAGCGCAGATTCACGCTGGCGGCCGCGGCAAGGGCGGCGGCGTCAAGGTCGTGAAGGACGGCGCCAAGGCCGCACGCGCCGCGGCCGAGAAGATCCTCGGCATGCAGCTCGTCACCCACCAGACCGGCCCCGAAGGTCAAAAGGTGAAGTGCCTGTACGTCGAGCAAGGCATCGAGATCGCGCGCGAGCTGTATCTCGGCCTGGTCGTCGATCGCGAGACGCGCAAAATCGCGGTCATGGCCTCGACCGAGGGCGGCGTCGAGATCGAGAAAGTCGCCGAAGAAACCCCGGAAAAAATCCTGATCGAGTTCGTCGATCCGACGACCGGCCTCGGCGGCTACCAGGCGCGCAAGCTCGCCTACGGCCTGCAAGTCGGCAAGGGCACGCCTAGCCCCAAAGATACCATCAACGAGTTCGTGAAGATGGTGACGAAGCTTTCGGACCTGTTCGAGAAGGAAGACTGCTCGCTGTGCGAGGTCAACCCGCTGATCATCACCAAGCAGGGCAAGGTGATCGCCGGTGACTCGAAGATCAACTTCGACGACAACGCCGCCGGCCGCCACAAAGAGTGGGACAGCCTGCTCGACAAAGACGAAGAAGATCCGGTCGAGCTCGAAGCCAAAGACGCAGGCTTGTCGTACGTGTCGCTCGACGGCGACATCGGCTGTTTGGTGAACGGCGCCGGCCTGGCCATGGCCACCATGGACATCATCAAGCACCACGGCGGAAGCCCCGCGAACTTCTTGGACGTCGGTGGCGGTGCCACCAAAGACCAGGTCACCAAAGCCTTCACGATGATTCTGAGCAGCCCCAAGGTGAAGGGCATCTTCGTGAACATCTTCGGCGGCATCATGAAGTGCGACGTAATCGCCGAAGGCGTCGTCGCCGCCACCCGCGAGCTGGGCTTGAAAGTGCCGCTCGTGGTGCGGCTGGAAGGCACCAACGTAGAGCTGGGCAAGAAGATCTTGTCCGAGAGCGGCCTGGCCATTCAGGCCGCCGACAGCATGGCGGACGGCGCCAAGAAGATCGTGGCTGCCACCAAGGCTGCGTGAGGAAGAGGACTTAGACCATGTCGATTCTCGTCAACAAGAACACGAAAGTCCTCGTCCAGGGCATCACCGGCTCCGCCGGCTCTTTCCACGCCAAGCAATGCCTGGCGTACGGCACGCAGGTGGTGGCCGGCTGCACCCCGAACCGCGGCGGCGAAACGTTCGGCGCCGAAGGTCCGGGCGGCAAAGCCGTCAGCATTCCGGTATTCGACACCGTGGTCGAAGCCGTCAAGCAAACCGGCGCCGACACCAGCTGCATCTTCGTGCCCGCGCTGGGCGCGGCCGACGCCATCCTCGAAGCCGTGGACGCGGGCTGCAAGCTGGTGATCTGCATCACCGAAGGCATCCCCGTCACCGACATGATCCGCGTGCGCCGCTCGATCGAGGGCAAATCCGTACGTCTGGTCGGTCCCAATTGCCCGGGCGTCATCACCCCCGGCGAATGCAAGATCGGCATCATGCCCGGTCACATCCACCGCACGGGCAAGATCGGCGTGGTCTCGCGCTCCGGCACCCTGACGTACGAGGCCGTCGGTCAGCTGACGGCGCTCGGCCTCGGCCAGTCGACGTGCGTGGGCATCGGCGGCGATCCGGTCGCGGGGCTCGACTTCGTGGACGTGCTCAAGCTGTTCAACGAAGACGAGGGCACCCAGGCTGTCATGATGATGGGCGAAATCGGCGGCAACGCCGAGGAACGCGCGGCCGAATACATCAAGGCGCACATGAAAAAGCCGGTTGCGGGCTTCATCGCCGGCGCCACGGCGCCACCCGGCAAGCGCATGGGCCACGCCGGCGCGATCATTTCCGGTGGAAAGGGCACGGCGAAAGATAAGATCGCAGCGCTCACAGCCGCTGGTGTACGAATGTCGCCGTCGCCCGCAGAGATGGGCGCGACTTTAAAGAGCCTGCTTTAAGAGGTCCGGTTTGCGCTGGGCCTCACCTCCAGCAACTAGGGAGTTCCCAAGTGCCGCGCTTCGACACGCGGCTCGCATTGATGCGAGCCGCGGAGCAGCTATTTGCGCAACAAGGTGTAGACCGCGTTTCCCTGCGTGAAATTGCGATTGCGGCCGGACAACGCAACGTCTCGGCCGCCACGTACCACTTCGGCAGCAAGCGCGAGTTGATTGAAGCCATCCTGGAGCGGCACACGCTCCCCATCCAAGAGGCGTGGCGCCCGGCGCTGCAGCTCTCACCACCGCTCGAGCTCGAAGCGTTGGTCAACTTGCTGGTCGAGCCGATCGTCGCGAAGGTGGACGACACGGACGGTGGCCGTTGCTACCTCGAGCTGTGCGGCGAGCTCATCTGCAGTCGCTCGTTCCCGCTGATGGGCATGCGCTTCGCGAGCAATCCGATCGCGTTGGAGATCTACCGGCGACTGGCCGCGCTCGGCCCACCGGTTCCGCCCATCATCCAAACCATTCGCAGCACCCGCCTCACCGGCATGGTGTACGGGTCAATCGGCGACTACCTGAGGCTGACGGCGAACGGCGTCGAGATCCAGCGAGCGTCGTTCGTGTCGGACTTGGTGAACGTGGTCGTGGCCGCCATCCGCGCCGAGCCTCCCGCCGCTGACGCTGAATAGACGTTCAGCCGCGGACAAAGGGCGGAAAAGCAGCAATTTCCAAGAGCTGTGCTAAGAGCGGCGGCAGAAAACCTCATGGCCACCGAGCGAACCCTCTGCATCATCAAGCCTGACGCCGTCGCAAAGCGCAAAGCAGGAGCCATCCTGCAGCGCGTGCTCGAGGAGGGTTTCAACGTCCTCGGTCTGCGCCAACAGCACCTGTCCCAGCGCGAAGCCGAAGGCTTCTACGCCGTTCACCGCGAGCGGCCTTTCTTCAAGGATTTGTGCGCGTTCATGACGAGTGGTCCCGTCATCGTCGTCGCGCTCGAGCGTGACAACGCGGTCGCGCACTGGCGCAAGGTCATCGGCGCGACGGATCCGGCCAAGGCCGACGCCGGCACGATTCGCAAGCTGTACGGGGCAAGCCTGGGCGAAAACGCCGTGCACGGCTCCGACTCGGTCGAGAACGGGCGCATCGAGTGCGCCTACTACTTCTCCGGCTCCGAGCTCGGCTGAAGCTCCGCCCCACGTCGCAAAAGAAGACGCGCGAATTGCCTCGAAAACCGCGACGTATGCGGGCGAGTTCGCGCGGCCTGGGCGTGGCTGATACACTGGCGGCGAGGTCATGAAGAGCGGTCTCCCACCGTCATCGCACGCGTTCGTCCGCGGCACCGCCGCGCTCGAAACCGAACGCGGCAACCTGCGCGAGAGCCTGGGAGGGCTGCGCAATCTCGCGCAGCTCCTGCACTCGCTGCGAGTCGGCTCACGGCCGCTCAGCAACGTGATGCCCGACGCGCGCGACGCCTGTGATCCGCTACGTCACGCCATGGGCGAAATCCTCGCCGCCGCGCAGAGCGTGCTGGGCGAAAGCGAAGCCACCAGCAGCCTGCAAGCGTACGTGACGCCACGCCTGGCCGAGCTGGAAGCGGCGCTGACTCAAGCGTCGCAGCGGCCGCTGAGCGTCAAGCTTAGGTTGTCGCTCGAAGAGTGCGTGACCCGGCTGTCGCAAGAGCTGGACACCGCGCGCGGCCTGTTCGACCTCCTCGGCGATTCGATCTCGGGGCGACCCATGCGCCTGGACGTGCTCGAGCTGTCGCGCCAAAGCTTCAGCGGTCCGCCCAGCGGCGGCAGCTGGCCGCGCGAAACGCTGGTGGCCACGTTGGGCCGCACCGCCGCGGGGCTGGAGGTCGAAGTCGACCCGCGCGTGGCCACGGCGCTGATCGCGTTCGGGGTCGAGCTCGTCGCCAACGCCCAAGACGCCACGCAAGTGCCGCGCATCTTGCTTCAGCCCACCGAAGGCGGCTGCCACATCTTGATCGAGCGCGCCGCACCCAGCGAAGGAGAAGACCTGATGCTGCTGCGGCGCGGCATCATCGCGCCCACCTTGCCCTGCGTGGCGGCGGCGGCCCGCGCCAACGGCGCCGTGCTCGACTTCGACCCGAGCGCGAGCCGCTTCTCCCTCACTTTCAACAAGGCTTTCCCGGGCCTGTTGACCGGGCAAGCCGGCTGACTTCTGCGCGCGGGGTTTCCGGCTTGCTGCGGCCGAAAACCCTGGTTAACCAGGCGGGATGGAATACGCAGAACTCCGCGCGAAGGTCGAAGCCGCCTTTGCCGATCGCACGCTGCTCGGCGACGCCGCCACCAAGCAGGCGGTGCTGGATACGGTCGCCCTGCTGGACGCCGGCAAGATTCGCGTCGCCACCTGTGACGCGCCCGGCAAATGGACGACCCACGCCTGGATCAAGCAAGCGGTGCTGCTCTACTTCGGCGTCGTTCCGATGGAGAAGATTCCGGTCGGTCCCTTCGAGTTCTACGACAAGATCCCGTTGAAGAAGAACCTGGACGAAGCCGGCGTACGCGTCGTGCCCCCCGGCACCGTCCGCTACGGCTCGTTCATCGAGAAGGGCGCGATCGTGATGCCCGGCTACGTGAACATCGGCGCCTACGTCGGCGCGGGCACGATGGTCGACACTTGGGCCACCGTCGGCTCTTGCGCGCAGGTCGGCAAAGATTGTCACCTGTCCGGCGGCGTGGGCTTGGGCGGCGTGCTCGAGCCGCCCGGAGCTCAGCCCGTCATCATCGAAGACGGTTGCTTCATCGGCTCGCGCGCCATCATCGTCGAAGGCATGCTGGTCGAGCGCGAAGCGGTGATTGGCGCGGGCGTGGCGCTCACGGCCTCGACCGCGATTTTGGATGTCACGGGACCCGAGGTGGTCGAGCTGCGCGGGCGCATTCCCGCTCGCAGCGTCGTGATTCCGGGCACCCGCACTCGCAAGTTTCCCGCGGGAGAGTTTCAGATTCCGTGCGCCCTCATCATCGGCCAGCGCAAAGAGAGCACCGACAAAAAGACCAGCCTCAATTCGGCGCTGCGCGACTTCGGCGTCTCGGTCTGAGCGCGCGCAATGAACCTGGCCCAGGACCTTTTGTGGCTGTGCTCCATCCCTTCGCTGATCGGCGAAGAGAAAGCATTGTGCGACGCGGTGCAGGCACGTCTCGGGCTTTTGGCGCTGCCCGGGCCGATCCGTCGATACGGCGATTCGATCGTGGTGCCGGTGCGGCGCGGCAGCCGCGGCCCCCACGTGGTCCTGGGCGGACATTTCGACGTGGTGCGCACCGAGCACGAGGGCGTGCCACGCATCGATGGCGACCGGCTGTACGCGCCGGGCGCCGCCGACATGAAGAGCGGGCTCAGCTTGATGCTGGCCTTGGCCGAGCGCCCGCAGCCGTGGCCGTTGGATTTGACGCTGGTCTTCTACGCGCGCGAAGAAGGACCGTATGCCGAAAACGAGCTCGGGCCCGTGCTGGCCGCCGATCCGGAGCTCGGCCGCGCCAGCATCGCGGTCATGCTGGAGCCGAGCGACAACAAGCTGCAGCTCGGCTGCGGCGGCTCGCTGCATGCGGCGGTGAAGTTTCGCGGCCGCACCGCCCACAGCGCGCGCCCCTGGCAGGGCGAAAACGCCATCCACAAGAGTGCGGCGTTGCTAGCCCGCTTGGGCGCCTTCGCGCCCGTCAGCGACGAGCAAGACGGCCTGGTGTGGCAGAACGTGATCAGCGCCACCATGGGCGGCGGCGGGCGCGCTCGCAACATCATCCCCGATCTGTTCGAGCTAAACCTGAATCATCGCTTCGGTCCCAGCACGAGCCTCGAGCGCGCCAAGCAAAACGTGCTCGATTTGGTGCAGGGCGAGGCGGAGGTCACGTTCGTGGACGAATCGCCCTCGGCCCCGCCGCTCCGCCACCACCCGCTGGTGGCGGCCCTGGCCGACAGCGGCGTCACGGCCGTGGAGCCCAAACAAGCCTGGACCGACGTCGCGCGTTTCGCTCAGCTCGGGATCCCGGCGGTGAATTTCGGACCAGGCGTGCAAGCGCAGGCGCATCAAAAGAACGAATGGACTTTGCTACCGCAGCTGGCCGAGGGCCTGGCCGTGCTGGAGCGTTGGCTCGGGCGCATCGGAGGTGCGGCATGAACGGCGCCGCCCGCTATTTGACCGTGTGGCTGGCCGGCTGGGCGGCGCTGGGTTGCGACCAACACGCCGACAAAACCAGCCACAGCCGCACCGACGCGGTGGCCAGCGCCAGCCAAGAGATGAGCGGGCCGTCACTGTTCTCGAGCGAGCGGCTCGGTCCCGCGTTGCAGGCGCTGCGCGCCAAAGCTGGCGGCAAGCTGCTGCGGCTCGAAATCCGTGCCCGGGAGCTGACCTTGCAAGCGGAAGACACCAGCGTCCCCGGCGCCGTGCTCGAGCTGCACTACCGCGACGGCAAGGTGAGCGAGCCCGAGCACGCCACGCTGCGCGGCAAGGGCCAGCTTGCCGACAACTTGTTCGACGCTTCCGAGCTGAAGCTCGAGGCCATTCCCGGGCTCACGCGCGAAGCGGTCCGGCGCGTCGACGCCGAGAACGGCACGGTCGACTTCGTCTTGGTCCGGCGCAACCTGCCCGAGAGCGAAGAAGTGCGGCTGCGCGTGTATGTCGTAAGCCCGCGCAAGAACGGCTACATCGACGCCGACCAGAGCGGCCAACCGCTGTAAGTCCCGACAGCAATTGCACATTTCGGCGCGGCGCCGACGACTGTAAGGGCCCGCCTGGCGGCGCGTTTTCAGTGCATCTCGTTCATCGAAAGGCCCGCCATGACTCGCACCGCAGCGTCTCCCCGCACCGTTCTTCCCTTGTTGGCGCTCAGCGCCCTGCTCGCCACGGCTTGCGGCACCGGCGGAAAGAGCTCTCCGCAAAGCCCGGACGCGACCGCAGCCGAACCGCGCGGCGCCGCCGTCACCGATCCCGGCTCATCGCCCACCCCCGCGCTGGCACCGACCGAAGAGAGCTACCGGCGCGCGGACAAGAGCGCCGCCCCGCCTGCCGCCGCGCGTGGTGAAGCCACTGCCTCCGCCGACGGCGCTTACCGCCCCGCTCCCGCCCCGGAACCGGAGCGCCCCGGCTTGGGCACCGAGTGGGGCGAGACGCGCGACAGCCGCGTGTCGTCGGCTCCTTTCGAGCGTGAGGATTTTTCGACGCCGATCTCCACCGCCAGCTTCTTCTACAACGACGAGTCGGGGGTGAGAGCCATGCTCGGCTCCGGTTATTGGGAGCGGCGCACCGACGGCATCAGCGCCGCTCACGGCGCGATCACGATTCGCGTCGTCGACGACCGCGGCGCGCCGTTGCCGACCTTCGCCACCGGTGGGCGCAGCTACGTGATGGGGCGCGACGGCGCGCGCTACGCCATCCGCATCGAAAACCAAACCGGCGCGCGCTTCGAAGCGGTGGCCACCGTCGACGGGCTCGACGTGATCGACGGCCAGCCCGGCTCGTTCGAGAAGCGCGGATACTTGGTCGCCCCGTGGTCCACGGTCGAGATCGACGGCTTCCGCCGCAGCGAAGAGCAAGTAGCGGCCTTCCGCTTCGGCAAGGTGCGTGATTCGTACGCGGCAAAACGCGGCAATGACCGCAACGTCGGCGTCATCGGCGTCGCGGTGTTCCAGGAGCGCGGCTCGAGCGCACCGTGGTCCCCGCGCGAGCTCGAGCGCCGCGGCGGCGCCGACGCCTTCCCGGGTCGCTTCGCGCCGCCGCCAATGGACCGGTGAAATAGGCCTTACGCTGAGGCCGCGGCTGCGACTAGCATCCTCGCCGTGCTGCGAAGGGATCTCATCTGCAGTTTGGGTGTGCTCGGCGCGGCGCCGCTCTTGGGCGCTGCTTGCAAGAAGGGCGACGGTACCACCGGCTCCGGCTCTGGCCCCGGTTCCGAAAAGAAGCTGCGCATTGCGGTGGTGCCCAAGGGCACGACTCACGAGTTCTGGAAGGCGGTGCACGCCGGCACCGCCAAGGCCGCCAAGGAGCTGAACGTCGAAGTCATCTGGAAGGGGCCACTGAAGGAGGACGATCTCAAGTCCCAGGTCGACCTAGTGCAGAGCTTCACCGCCCAAGGCGTGGCCGGTATGGTCCTGGCGCCCTTGAACGACTCGGCGCTGGTCGCTCCGGTCAGAGCTTCGGTCAAGGCGGGCGTGCCCGTCGTGATCTTCGACTCGGACCTCAAGGGTACCGATCACACCAGCTTCGTCGCCACCGACAACGTGGCGGCGGGGCGGCTGGCGGGCGAAAAGCTCGGCAGCCTGCTCGGCGGCAAGGGCAACGTGGTGTTACTGCGCTACCAAGAAGGCTCCGCCAGCACCCACAACCGCGAGGAAGGCTTCTTGGAAGCCATCCGCAAGTTCCCCGAGATCAAGCTGGTCAGCGACAACCAGTACGGCGGCGCCACGACCGAGAGCGCGTTCGCCGCCAGCGAGAACCTGCTCTTGGCCCAGAACGCGGGCAAAGGGCAGTTGCAAGGCGCGTTCTGTCCGAACGAGTCGACCACCTTCGGCATGCTGTTGGCGCTCGAGAAAGCGGGCCTCGCCGGCAAGCTGCGCTTCATCGGCTTCGACTCCTCGACCAAGCTGATCGAAGGCGTGCGCGCGGGCAAGATTGACGGGCTGGTGCTGCAGAACCCATTCAACATGGGCTACCTGGCCGTCAAGACGTTGGTCGCTCACCTCAAGAAAGAGAAAGTGGAGAGCCGCATCGACACCGGCGCTTCGCTGATCGACAAGGCCAACATGGAACAGCCCGAGATGAAGGCGCTGCTCTCCCCGCCGCTCGCCGAGTGGCTGGGCTCCGCGCCGTGATGCGGCTCGAGCTGCGGGAGCTGTGCAAGTCATTCGGCGCCGCCCGCGCGCTCGACGGCGTGAGCCTGTCGGCTTCGGCCGGGGCCGTCCACGCCGTGCTGGGTGAGAACGGCGCGGGCAAGAGCACGCTGATGAAAATCTTGTCCGGCGCCGAGCGGGCGGACGCGGGCGAGCTCCGCCTGGACGGCGCGCCTTTTCGCGCCGAAAGCCCGGAAGCGGCGCGGCGCGCGGGGGTGTCGATCGTCTACCAAGAGCCGCTTTTCTGCCCAGATTTGAGCGTGCGCGAGAACGTGTTGCTCGGCCACGAGCCGATGCGCGGCCCGTTCGTCGACGTCGAGCGAAGCACGAAAATCGCCGAGCGCGCGCTGGCGCAGGTGGGTGGCAGCTCGTTCGGTCTCGACACGCCGCTCTTACGACTAGCCCCCGCCGATCGACAACTCGTGAGCATTGCCCGCGCGCTTTCGAACGCAAACTGCAAAGTCTTGATCCTGGACGAGCCGACCAGCGCCCTTACCGGCGCCGACACGGAGCGCTTGTTCGACATCGTGCGCAAGCTGGCCCGCCAAGGCGTGACCGTGCTCTACATCTCGCACTTCTTGGAAGAGGTCGAGCGCATCGCCAGCGAGTACACGGTGCTGCGCGACGGCCGCTCGGTCGCGAGCGGGCGAGTCGCCGACGCGACCCGCGGCGCGCTGGTCTCGCTGATGGCGGGGCGCACCGTGACGGAGCTGTTCCCTCGCTCGCCGCGCACGCCGGGAGAGACCGTGCTCGAGCTGCGTGACCTTTCGGGACGCCGTTTGCCACACCAGGTCAGCTTGAGCCTGCGCCGGGGCGAGGTCGTGGGCATCGCGGGCCTGGTCGGCTCCGGGCGCACCGAGCTTTTGCGCGCTATTTATGGCCTCGACGCGCGCGCCGCGGGCCAGGTGCGGGTCAACGGTGCGGAGGTGAAAGCGCTACCGGTCGCGCTTTCAACCCACAAAGTGGGGCTGCTGTCCGAAGACCGCAAAGGCGAAGGCTTGGCCGAGAGTCTGTCGATTGCCGAAAACATCACGCTCTCGGGCAGAGCTGCCCTTGGCCCGTGGGGTTTGGCCTTGCCCGGACGCAGCCGCGCCGCCGCCGCGCGCTGGATCGCCAAGCTGGGCGTGCGCTGCCGCGGTCCCGAGCAGCGAGTCGGGGCCCTTTCCGGCGGCAACCAGCAAAAGGTGGCGCTCGCACGGTTGCTGGAGCAAGACGTCGACGTGCTGCTGCTGGACGAGCCGACGCGCGGCATCGACGTGGGCAGCCGCGCCGACATATATCGCTTGATCGACGAGCTGGCTGCGCGCGGCAAGGCGGTGCTGATGGTGTCCAGCTACATGCCAGAGCTGGTCGGCATCTGTGATCGCATCGCGGTGATGGTGCGTGGCCACTTGGGTCCCGCGCGCCCGGTGAGCGAGCGCAGCGAGCACGCCCTGCTGTTGGAGGCCACGGGATGAAGGCTTTGCTGGGCGGCTGGCTCAGAAAGCCGTGGTTCGGGCCGCTTTTGGCGCTTTTGTGCGTGTACGGGCTGTTCTCCGGCCTGACGCCGGACACGTTCTTGCGCACGCTGAACTTGGTGACGATGCTGCGGCAAACCGCGGTCGTATCCATCGCCGCCATCGGCATGGCGCTGATCATCATTCACGGCGGCATCGATCTTTCGGTCGGCTCGGCGGTGGCGTTCGCCACGGTCGTGGTCGCCAAGGCGCTGCAGGCTGGGGCCAGCCCCGCCACGGCCGTGTTGGCGGCGCTGGCCTTGGGCGCCCTCGCCGGCGCGCTGAACGGCGCGCTGGTAGTGGGGCTGCGCATCACCCCGTTCATCGCCACCTTGGGCACGATGACGGCGCTGCGCGGCATCGCCAAGGGCCTCGCCGACGAGCAGAAGATCGACGCGCCCGCGCGCGGTCTCGACGACTTGATGGCGGTGCTGCCCGGCGAGCGCCTGGTGCCCTACGGGGTTTGGCTCGCGCTCGCGGCCGCCGTCTCGTTCGCGGTCTTGCTCGGCTACACCCGCCTCGGGCGGCACGCGGTCGCCATCGGCTCCAACGAGCACACCGCGCGCTTGTGCGGCGTGCCGGTGGCGAAGGTGCGGCTGGCCGTGTACACGCTGGGCGGGCTCCTGGCGGGTTTGGCCGGAATTCTGGAGTTTTCGACGCTCACGGTGGGTGACCCGACTGACTCGGTCGGCCTGGAGCTGGAGGCGATTGCGGCGGTGGTGATCGGCGGCGGCTCGCTCTCGGGTGGGCAAGGCAGTGTCGCGGGCACCTTGATCGGCGCGCTCTTGCTCACGGTGATCAAAGCGGGCTGCACGCACTTGGGAATGCCGAACTGGATCCAAGAAATCTTGACTGGCGCCATCATCGTCGTCGCCATGACACTCGATCGCGTCCGCCAAGCTAGCCGCGACTAGACGACCACGCCCGCGAAGCGCGGCAACATCTCAGAATCCGTCCGCGAGTGCGCAAAATCCGACGGCGTCAGGAGCGCGCGCCAGCGCTCGCCGCCCAACGCGGCGCCGCGCGGAATCCGTTCGCCCATTCGCGACCAATCTCACTACGCTGCCGTCGATGTTCAGCGTTGAAGGCGACCGACTCATCCGCAAGCACGACTGGGAGACTCTCGTCATCGAGGCGTGGGGAACGAATGCGCTACGCGTGCGCGCCACCAAGCGCCGCGCGCTTTCGGGGAACGACTGGGCATTGCTACCCAAGCCGGCACTAGCGGACGGCGCTGTCGTCATCGCCGTCGACGGTGAAGCGGCAACCATCAGAAATGGCGAGCTGACGTGCCGAATCAACGGCGAAGGTTGGCTTTCCTTTTACGACACCTCCGGACGACTGCTGCTCGAAGAGCACTGGCGCAATCGCCAAAAGATCGATCGCTTTGCGGTGCCCTTGAACCTCAGCGCCCGCGAGCTGAAGCCGCGGCTGGGCGCGGATGCGTTCAGCCTTTGTGCGCGCTTCGAAGCCAACGAAGGAGAGAAGCTGTTCGGGCTCGGACAATACCAAGACCCCTTCTTGGACAAGAAGGGCAGCGTGCTCGAGCTGTGCCATCGCAACACTCAGTCGTCGGTGCCCTTCGCGTTGTCCAATCGAGGCTACGGCTTCTTGTGGAACAACCCCGCCGTCGGTCGAGTCAGCTTCGCGCGCAACGTCACCGAGTGGAGCGTCGCTTCGACCCTCGAGCTCGACTACTGGATCACCGCCGGCAGCAGCCCCGCCGCCATCGAAGAGCAGTACACCGCGGTCACGGGGCGGGTGCCGTTGATGCCAGAGCATGGGCTCGGCTTCACCCAGTGCAAGATGCGCTACCGGAGGCAGGACGAGCTGTTGGCCATGGTGCGCGAGCACAAGCGACGTGAGCTGCCGCTCGACATGGTGGTCGCGGACTTCTTTCACTGGACGATTCAGGGCGATTTCAAGTTCGACCCGACGGATTGGCCCGACGTGGAGGGCATGCTCCAGGAGCTGAAGAGCTACGGCGTGGAGCTGATGGTGTCGATTTGGCCCACCATCGACGCGCGCTCCGAAAACCGCGGCGTGATGGAAGCAAGGGGCCTACTGATCGGCGTCGATCGCGGGCCGGCCATCAACATGAACTGGATGGGCGAAACGATCTTTTTCGACGCGACCAACCCCGAGGCCCGCGCCTTCGTCTGGGAAAAGGCCAAGCAAAACTACTTCGACCGCGGCATCCGCACCTTCTGGCTCGACGAAGCCGAGCCCGAGTTCGGCATCTACGACTTCGACATCTACCGCTACCACGCCGGCCCCGCGCTGCAGGTCAGCAACATCTACCCCGTCATGTACGCCAAAGGCTTCTACGACGGCTTGCGAGAGGCCGGCGTCGAGCACCCGCTGAACCTGGTACGGACGGCGTGGGCGGGCAGCCAACGCTACGGCGCGCTGGTTTGGTCTGGTGACATTTACTCCAGCTTCCGCGCGCTTCGCGAGCAGCTAGCAGCGGGGCTATCCATGGCCATCGCCGGCATTCCGTGGTGGACCACAGACATCGGCGGCTTCATCGGCGGCAGCCCGGTCGATCCCACCTTCCGCGAGCTCTTGGTGCGCTGGTTCGAATGGGGCTGCTTTTGCCCGGTTTTCCGCCTGCACGGCGATCGCATTCCCTATCAGCCTCCCGCCGAGCCGCAGCGACGCGGCATCCAACAGTTCGGCACCGGCGCCGAAAACGAGGTGTGGAGCTTCGGAGAAGAGGCCTACCCAATCCTCAAGAAGTACCTCTTCGTGCGCGAGCGCATGCGGCCCTACCTGCGGGAGCTGATGCGCGCCGCCCACGAGCGCGGCACCCCGATCATCCGTCCCCTCTTCTACGATTTTCCAGAAGACGCACGCGCTTGGGAGATCGAAAGCGAATACATGTTCGGCCCCTCCGTGCTCGTCGCGCCGGTGATGGAGATGGGGCAGCGCAAACGAAAGCTGTATTTACCCGCCGGCGCCAGGTGGACGTGCGCCTGGACCGGCCGTGCGTTTGACGGCGGCTGCGACCTCGAGGTCGACGCCGGCCTCGACACCATTCCGCTCTTCCTGCGCGACGGCGCCAACCTCCCGATTCGCGAGCCGGCAAGCGGCGCCGGCTAAGGACCTTGCCATGTGCGAGTCGGGCACCTGCCCAAACGTTGGCCCCTGACTTGCAGTAATGCGCAGCTCGTCTTCAATCTTCGAAGGAGCGGCAAAATGCAGATCTGGAAGCAGCTGTGTCACAGGCAAGCTTTGCTCGGTTGTGGCGCGTTTGCGCTGGCGTCGCTAGCTGGGTGCGCGTCCGACAAGCCCAAGGTCGTGCAACCAGGCGACTTGGCGCCCACCGCCGCCAGCGAGCCCGCCGCCAGCCAGCAGGTCGGCGAGGGCGGCACCTCCATCCGCCTCTCGCCCGAAATCATGGAAGATTGCCGGTTTCCGGCCAGCCCCGGTGAGCTGCCGCTGTTCGACGTCGATCAAGCATCGCTGCGGCCTCGCGGGCGCGACATCTTGGCGGACGTCGCCAACTGCATGAAAGACGGGCCGCTCCAAAATCGGACCATCACCATCATCGGCCGCACCGACGCGCGCGGCTCCGACGAGCACAACCACGAGCTGGGCGCCAACCGCGCCGAGGCGACGCGCAATTACTTGGTCCACAAGGGCGTCTCCGAGCAGAAGCTGCTCGTCACCTCTCGGGGCGAAGAGGGCGCCACCGGAGACGATGCAGCCAGCATGGCCGTCGATCGCCGCGTCGATCTGGTGTTGGGCGACGCCACCGATCGCACCAACATTTCACAGAACCCACCCGCCAACGCCGCCAAGCCGACCAATACGACCAACGGCTCGAGCTACGCCGATCAGGTCGAAGGCGGCAAAGGCAGCGGGCAGGTCACCGGCAGCTCCGGCCCCGGCACCGCCAGCGGTAAATAGCGCCGACGGCTAGCGGCCTGGCTCGCGCTGAACGCCCGGGCTGGGCTCGGCGTTGCCCAAGTACTTGCCGATCTCTTCGCGCTTGTTCTGCACCGCGTCCAGCAACGTCAAAGCGTGGGCCACGCGTTCGCGCGCGCTAGGATCGGGGTGCGCCAGCCGCACCTTGTCCCAGCGCAATTTCAGCGTGTTCTGTAGCTCGCGCAAATCATAGACGGCGCGCTGATGCGGGTTGCGAAAGGTGCCCGACGGCCAAGCGGCGTCGACCGCAACCGCCAGCGCCGCGAAGCCCGACAGCACGATGGCCAACTTGGACACGCCGAAGCCCGCGGCAATGGCTGCGCCAGCGCCACCCAAGAACGCCAAGCCGCGCAGCACCCAGAAGCGCAATTTCTCGCGGCGATCCCGGGCCAAGTTGCCGAGCGCCCAGCGCTCCAAGTCGGCAATCTGCTCGTCGATGGCAGCGTCCGGCGCAAAGCTGCCGAGCGCGCGCGGCGCCGAGCCTTCACCGCCCTCGTGCTCGAAGCGCGGCACGTCTGGCGGCGCAAAGCCCGAGCGCGGAGCTTCGCCCGACAGAGAGCCTCGCTGCGGAGGCCCGCTGAGCGGCGGAAGAGGACGCGCGGAGTCGGAGACAGCCATGCCTGTCGAGTAACCTCGGATAGGACACGAGTCCAACCAGCAGCAGCGAAGCGCGCTCGTCGGCAGTCACCGGCGGTGGGCCGCGAGAGCACAGCTTTCCATCGCGAACGCATCGCGGCTCGGGGCGCAACGCGCCTCCATTGCATTTTCCAGAGGCTTATCGCCAGCCTACAGACCGTAGCCCACGGCCTCGGGTCTGGCCCCTCCGGCGGCGACGACACCGTGATGCCCCCGAAAACAAAACTCTTATAGTGCCCGGCGTGCAGCTCACCGGCCTCTTCGTCTACCCAATCAAGGCCTGCGGCGGCGTCGCGCTCGAGCAGGCGGAGTTGGTCGAGCGGGGCCTCGCCTTCGACCGCCGTTATCTGTTGGTCGACAGGACCGGCACGTTCGTCAGCCAGCGCGAGGTGCCGCAGCTCTGTTTGGTAACCACGACGATCGCGGGCGAGTCGTTGTTGGTTTCATTCCCCGGCAAGCCCACGCTCGAGCTACCGCTAAGGCCGTCGTCCGAGGACGCCGAGCCACGCCGCCACTACCGCGTGTGGGACGACACGGGCAGCGCGCTCGAGCTAGCCCGCGGTAGTCGCTGGTTTTCCGAGCTGCTCGATGACGAGGTGAGCCTGCTGTACATGCCCGACAGCGAGCGACGCGCGGTGAATCCCAAGCGAGCACGGCCGGGCGACATCGTGAGCTTTGCCGACGCTTACCCGCTCATGCTCATGTCCGAAGACTCGCTGGCGGATCTGAACCGGCGCCTGGATGCGCCCGTCGACATGCGCAGGTTTCGTCCCAATCTGGTGATGGCCGGGGGCGAGCCCTACGCCGAAGACGGCTTCGCCCACGTGCAAATCGGTGGGCTGTCGTTTCGCGGCGTGAAGCGCTGCGAGCGCTGCGTCGTCATCACCGTCGACCCGCGAACGGGCGAGATGGGCAAAGAGCCCTTGCGCACCCTCTCTCGGTATCGCCTCGAAAACGGCGCCGTGTGGCTGGGGATGAACCTGATCCACGACGCTTTCGGCACGCTTCGCCTCGGCGACCGCGTCAGTTACGGGCAGTAGTCGTATTCGGCTTGGGAATTCAGGTGCACCACGAACGGACTGCCCAGCGCGCTCGGGCCGCCGTTCGCGTCGAACGGCGAGCTCAGCGTCTCGACCACTTGATCACCGAACGACGCCGCCTGATTGAAGATACCGGCGACGGTGGCCGAGTGCGAAGGGTGCGCCGCCAACACCACGTCCCAGAGCGGCTTCGTGATCATGCCGCTGTTGTCGCCACCCGCCTGGACTGCCCAGTCGAACGCGGAGCTGTCGTCGGCACGGGCCACGAACAGCGTGCTCGGCCCCGCTTGCCGCAGGGCGCTCTTGATCACGATATTCGGCTGAGCTTGTGGCGCTCCGTCGCCGAAGCCAAGCTTGCTCCAAAAGCTGGTGTGAGCGGTGAACGTCCCCGCCACCGCGTAGAAGCCGGCCGCGTCCAGCTTCAACTGCCAGCCCTGGGTGTCGCCGGCAGCCGCGTCGGCGATCAGGCCGTCGGTCTGCATGACGCCGTCCTTGGCCAGGCTGATGACGTGCGCTTGCAAGCCGGCGGGCGTGAAGTGCAGCTGCTGCGTGTTCTTGCCGTCGCTAGCGTTGGGGGTGCGGCCGCGCGTGTTGCCGAGTAGCAGCGTGCCCCCGCCCTTGATACGCGCGACGTCGCCGGGCACGTCCGCGTCGTCGCCGCCCAGCCGGCCACCCCACAGAATTTTCCCAGATACGTCGAGCTTTTCGTACCAAATGTCGCGCGTGGTCTCGCCCTTCACGACGCTGACCGGAATCTCTCCGTTCGGTCCCAAACCCGCGCTGCCGGTGAAGCCACCGGTGAGCGACGCGCCGCCGTCTTCGTGCGTGGTCACGGCTTGAGCGGAGGCGGCCGAGCCGCGCACCAGCACCGTACCCGCCCACTGCTTCAAGCCGTCGGCGTCGAGGCGCGCCGCCCACACCCCGGGCTTGCCGGCGCTGGCAAAATTCGTCCCCTTGCTGTCGAAGAAATCCAAAGTGCCGCTGTTGGCGCCGATGGCGATGACCGAGCCATCGTCGAACGCCGCCAGCGAATCGGCCGAGTAGGCCAGCCTAATCTGCGGCACGAAGTGCGCGAGCCACGCAAACTCGCCGCTGGCCAGGTAGTGAACGACGAACACGTATGGCCCCTTGGTCGCGTCGAAGGCTACCGTTTTGCCGTTCAGGCCGAACATCCCGGTGCCGGTGATGGTGCCGAGCAGGCTGAAGCTGCCGTCGGGGTGGCCGGCAGCGTGATTGACGGTCAAGGTGCCGCCCTTGGTCACGCCGCCCAGGTTGCCGACCTTCAACACCGCCCCCGCTTCGCTGTAGCGCGCCCAGTAAATGCCGGTCTCTTGGTTGGCGCCGAGCGCGAGCGACGTGGGGGCAGGCGCGTCGATGTCCTTGTCGTTGAAGGCAATTTTGCCCACATAGGTGCCGACCACATGCGAAATTTCGGCCTTGTCGGTGAAGATGTCGACGCTGGTCGGCCCCATCGGAGCCGGCACGGGCCCGCCGACGACGATGGGCGCCCCCGGATCGTCGGCCCAATCTCCATCCGAGTTGACTCGCTTGTTGCCGCCGACGCACACGCCCGTGGCGCAGCGATCGAGCCGCGAGCACGCACTGCCGTCGTCGCAGGCCGAGCCGTTCGGCAGCGTCGCGGAGACGCAGCCCTTGCTGGAGTCGCAGGTGTTGGTGTGACACGTATCGGCGGGCGGCGGGCAGACGACGGCGCTTCCACCTCCGCACACGCCCGAGCCATTGCACACCTCACCCGTGCTGCAAGCGTCCTGATCGCTGCACTTCGTACCGGACGGCGCGAACGGGTTGGAGCAACCCTTCTGGGGATCGCACGTGCCGGCCAAGTGACATTGATCGAGCGCGCTACAGGCGAGCGCGGTGCCGGTGCACACGCCCGACTTACAGGCGTCCCGGTCCGTGCACACGCTGTTGTCGTTGCAGGCCTGCCCGTCTTTCGCGGCAGGGTTGGAGCACGCGCCGGTTTTGGCATTGCAGACGCCCACGTCGTGGCACTCGTCGAGCGCGCTGCACTGCACCGGATTTTGGCCCACGCAGGTCCCGCTCTGGCAGGTGTCGGTTTGGGTGCACTTGTTCCCGTCGTCGCAACTACCTGTTTTGACTGGGTTATCGCAGGTGCCAGTCGCAGGCGCGCAGGTACCGGGGCTATGGCATTGGTCGGGGGTGGGGCAGGTCACGACGCTCGTCGGCGTGCACACACCGGTCTTGCACGACTCCGTCAGCGTGCACTTGTCGTTGTCGTTGCAGGTGGTGCCGTCCGTGGCATTGGGGTTCGAGCAAACGCCCGTCTTCGGGTCACAGCTGCCCACGGCGTGGCATTGGTCACTGGCCGTACACGTCACGAGGCTGGCGCCCACGCACTTGCCGGCCACGCAGCCGTCGCTCTTGGTGCAGGCGTTGTTGTCGTCACAAGCGGTGCCGTTGCTCTTGGGAGCAGCCTTGCAGGCGCCGGTCGCCGAGTCACACGTGCCGGTGTTGCACGCGTCGTCGAAGGCGCTGCAGCTCACGGGGGTGCCGGCCACGCAGCTCAGCGTGCTCAGGTTGCAGGTCTCGACGCCGTTGCAGGCGTTGTTGTCGTTGCAGTCGGCGTCCTTGGCGCAGCCGCACTTGCCGCGATCGAAATTGCAGCCTGACGGCTCGACGCAGCTGTCCACGGTGCAGGCAATTTTGTCGTCGCAGGTCACGGCCGCGCCGCCGCACACGCCGCCCGTGCACTTGTCGCCGCTGGTGCAGGCTTTGCCGTCGGCGCACGGCGTATTGTCGGCTTTGGCGGGATTCGAGCAGGTTCCGTCGCTGGGGTTACAGCTGCCAGCGTCGTGGCATTGGTCGCTGGCCGAGCACGTGACGGGGCTGGCGCCGGTACAGGCCCCGGCCTGACAAGTGTCGGTCTGCGTGCAGGCGTTCTTGTCGTTGCAAGCCGTACCGTCTTTCTTGGTCGGATTCGAGCAAGAGCCCTTGGCCGGATCGCAGGTGCCGGCCACGTGGCATTGGTCGCTGGCCGCGCACACCACTGGGCTCGTGCCCGTGCAGCTGCCGCTCTGACAGGTGTCGGTTTGGGTGCAGCCGTTACCGTCGTTGCAAGCCGTGCCGTCCTTCTTGAGCGGATTGGAGCAAGTGCCCTTCGCCGGATCGCAAGTACCAGCCACGTGACATTGGTCGCTCGCGGAGCAGACTACCGGGCTTCCCCCCGAGCACACGCCGCCTTGGCAGGTGTCGGTCTGGGTGCATAGGCTGCCGTCGTCGCAGGCGGTGCCGTTCTTCTTGATCGGGTCGTCGCAGATGCCGGTCGAGGTGTTGCAAGTCCCGGCCGTGTGACACTGGTCGCTAGCGCTGCACGACACGGGGCTGCTGCCGGTGCACACGCCGCTTTGGCAGGTGTCGACCCGGGTGCAGGCGTTGCCGTCGGTGCAGGCGGTGCCGTTCTTTTTGAGCGGGTTCGTGCACAGGCCGGTGGCTGCGTTGCAGGTGCCGGCGTCGTGACACTGATCGCTCGCCGGGCAAGTTACCGGGTTGGAGCCAACGCACGCGCCGGCCTGACAGCTGTCGCTGGACGTACAAGCGTTGCCGTCGTTGCAGGCCGTGCCGTTGGATTTCGGGCTAGCCACACAAGCGCCGGTGGCCGGATTGCACGTTCCCGAGTTGCAGTCGTCACTCAACCCGGAGCAGTCGAGCGCTTTGCCAGGTAGGCATTGTTTGGCGGCGCTACACGTCTCCACGCCGTTGCACGGGTTGCCGTCGTCGCAATCGGCGGCAGTTTGACAAGCGCAGTTCTTGGAATCGACGGTACAGCCGCCCAACTGCTCCGAGCAGCTGTCGATGGTGCAAGCGATCTTGTCGTCGCAAACGGTGGCGGCTCCGCTGCACACCCCGCCGGCGCACTTATCGGGCCCGGAACAGCTCTTGCCGTCGTTGCACGCGGTGCCGTCGGGCTTCAGCGGCGTGCTGCATTTGCCACTCTTGACGTCGCACGTGCCGACCGCGTGGCAGCTGTCCGCAGCCGTGCAGGTGACCGCGCTGGCCGGCGTGCACACGCCCGCCTGACAGGCGTCGCCGGCGGTGCAGGGGTTGGCGTCGTCACACTTGACGCCGTTGGCCTTGGTCGGCTTCGAGCAGATACCGGTCGCGGTATCGCAGACGCCGACCACGTGGCACTGGTCGAGCGCGCTGCAGCTCACCGGCGCCGAGCCCACGCAAGCCCCGGCTTGGCAGGTGTCGGTGGCGCTACAAGCGTTGCCGTCGTTGCACGGGCTGTTGTTGGCTTTTTGCGGGTTCGTGCAAGCGCCGGTCAGCTTGTCGCAGACGCCCGGACTGTGGCACTGGCTGAGCGCCGCACATACCACGGCGTCGGAGCCCACGCAGACCCCCGCCTGACAGGTGTCACGGCCGGTGCAGGCGTCCAGGTCGTCGCAAGCCGTGCCGTCTTTCACCGGTTCGGGCTCGCAGGCGCCGGTTTCGGCCACGCACGCGAGCGTGGTGCAAGCGTCGCCGCTCGCCGGGCACACCACCGGCGCGCCGGGCTGGCACAGCTTGTTGCTTCCGCAGATCTCTAGGCCATTGCAGGCGTTGCCGTCGTCACAATCGACGTCTTCGACGCAGCTGCACGCCGACATATCGGCCGCGCAAGCCCCGCTCTTTTCGTCGCAGCTGTCGACCGAGCAGCTCAGGCCGTCGTCGCAGGCGACCGCCGCCCCCGCGCAGCTGCCGTCGTGGCAAACGTCGTCGCTGGTGCAGCCTTGGCCGTCGTCGCAGGGCGCGCCGTCATCGGCCTTGGCCTCGCTACACTCGCCGGTCTTGGGGTCGCACTCGCCGTCCACGTGGCAGTCGTCGCTGGCCGCGCAGGTCTTCGGCTCGCTGCCGACGCACGCGCCCGCCTGACAACTGTCCCGCTGCGTGCAGGCGTCGTCGTCGTCGCAAGGCGTGTCGTCCTCGGCCGGCTCGACGACGCAGGCGTCGGTGTCAGGATCGTGAACGGCCTTCAGGCAGGGGCCCAAATCGTGGTCGCAGGTCACGGCCACGCCCGCGCAAATGCCGGAGACGCAGGCGTCCTCGCCCGTCAGCGGGTCAGAGTCGTCGCAGCGGTGGCCGTCGGGTTTGGTGCCGAGCACGCAGCGGTTGTCGTCACAGCTGACGGTGTCGCACACGCCCAGCGTCGAAGCGTCGCAGTCGTCGGCGGACTGACACTCGACCGCGCGCTTCTTGCCGTCACCGCTGCCGCACGCGGCCAAGAGCGCGCTCAGCGTCAGCAAAAGCGCGCCCCGCGCGCGCACGAAGGCCCAGCGCTTGCTCCCCCAGGCCACGAACCCGTCGAGCATCAGCGACAGCTAACACGATTCGCCGCAAGCCGGAGGCCCGATGGGCACGCCGAGCCAGGTCCGATTCACTCGACGCGGACGCGGGCGCGCGCAAGTCCTCGAAAGCCCGTCGACTTTGTGGCGCGCGCCGAGCGAAGCTCAGCCTCCGAGCTTGGCGAGCAAAGCGGCCAGGGCCGGCGCTGCCGTGGCCTTCACCCGCAGTGACAGCGCTTCCGGCGCCGGCGCGCCGCGCTCGATGGTGAACGTGCCCGCGCCGTACAGCTTGTCGAGCAGCGCCGAGACCTCGCTAGAAACCTCGGCAAAGCTGGCGTCGTCGTTGGGCGCGCGCAGCCGATCCGGCAGGCGGATCGAGATCTCGTTCGTGGCAAAGGTGAGCTTGCCGCCCAGCTCGGGCGCGGCCTCGAGCAACACGCAAGCCTTGAGCGCGCGCGCGAAACCTTCGCGCAAACGCCCCTCGGGACCGGAGCCGTGACGTTTGCGGCTGAACAGCAAGCCCGGGCGCCCCTCGCCCTCGTCCAGGAAGTAGTCGTTGGCGTCACCCACCAGCGCGATGCCAGGGCCGTGGTGGACGTGCTTGTAGTCGGCGACGTCGATCATCAGCTCGTCGAAAGCGTGCTCGCGAATGAAGCGATGAAACACCGGCACCACCGCCTCGAGGTCGAAGGCGGCGTTGGGGCGGGCAAAGAACTTGATCTGAAGCTTTTCCGATTTCATCTGAGGCTCGCCCTTACGACGCCGTTCCCGCCAAATTGCCGGTCTTCGTGTAACACTGGTAGGCCGCGTCCACGAACAGCTGGGCTTCTTCCACCAGCATGTGGGCCGCTTCTTTCGACGGATCTTTGACCGGTTCTTCGTAGGCCTTGAAGAAGTACTGCGCGAACTTGCCGTGCGCGTACGTATCCCAGAACAGCTTCGTGTCGACGAAGTGCTTCTTGAACTCGCTCACGACCTCGGGCGCTTGATCGCTCAGGTTCTCGTTCTTTTGCCGGGTCAGGGCGCGCGCCGCCACCAGCATGGCGCTGAAGGCGCGCGAAGCGGCCTCGGCCGGCTTGCCCTCGTCGAGCAAGATCTGCGCCTCGAACACTTCGCGCTCGCTGGCGGCCAGGCCCATTTCGACGAGCGGCACCACCTCACCCGCGCATTCACCGACGCCCTGGTCGCCGATGGTGTACTCGCGCGGGTCACCCCAGTCGGAATAGAAGCTGGGGTCTTGCTCGTAGCTCGGCACCGCGTTCAGCTCGTCGACGATCTTGCGGATCGGCTTTTTGCCCACGCGGTCGATGAAGCCCTTGAAGGTCTCGCCCGGCTGTTTGTCGCGCACGTAAAAGTCGGTGACCATCTTCACCGCCTTGGGCACGTTCTTGGACGGGATGGCGCCGATGGCGAGGCCGTAATTGGCCGCGTTGTTGGTCAGCTCGCCGCCGACCACCAGCTGAAAATGCGGCACGCGCCGGCCGTTGACGTTGCGGCTCACCCCCAAGAAGCCGATGTCGGCCACGTGGTGTTGCGCGCAGCTGTTGAAGCAGCCGCTGGTCTTGATGTGCAGGGCCTTGGTCGCCGGATCCAGCTCGGGCTCGAGCACCTTGAGCTGGCGGCGTAGCTCTCCGGCCAAGCCGCGCGACGACGAGATGCCGAGCTTGCACGTGTCGGTGCCGGGGCACGACGTGATGTCGGTGATGGTGTCGGCGCCGGCCTCGGCCAGCCCGACCGCGGCCAGCTCCGCGTACAGCGCCGGCAGATCGCCGTTCGGCACCCAGCGGAACATCAAGTTCTGATCGACGGTGGTGCGCAGCGTGTCGCCCGTGTACTTGCGCATCAGGTTGGCGACGGCGCGGCCCTGCGCGGGCGAGAAGTCGCCGAGCGGCAGGTTGACCTTGGCGGTGGAATAGCCCGACTGGCTCTGGGGCAAGACGTTGGTCTTGGCCCAGGCGTCGAAACCGGCCGGACGCGCGCCGGACAGCTCGCTGGGCGCTTTGAGCGGCGCTTCGTCGGTGGCGTGCAGCTCGGCCAAGAACGACGTCCAGCGTTCGTCGGTGCGCAGCTTGCCGCGCTCTTCGAACACCAAGCGCTTGAACTCTTCGAGCCCCAGCTTCTTGACCAGGAATTTGATGCGCGCCTTGGAGCGATTCTCGCGCTCACCCAAGCGGGCGAACACGCGCGCCACCGCTTGGCACATCGGCAGCAGCTCTTCTTCGGGGATGAAATCGGCCACGAGCGCGGCCGGATACGGCACCGAGCCCAAGCCCCCGCCGACGTAAAACTCGAAGCCACGCTTGCCGTCGCGCACCTTGGCGATGCCGCCGATGTCGTGGAAATTGACCAACGCGCACGGCTGGTCTTTGCAGCCCGAGAACGCCAGCTTCACCTTGCGGCCGAAGTCCTGGGTGTCGTCGTGGCCCAAAAGAAAGAACGTGGCGGCGTGCGCGTAGGGCGTCACGTCGAACGTCTCCGTGTTGCAGACGCCGGCGTACGGACAGGCCGTCACGTTGCGCACCGAGTTGCCGCAAGCCTCGCGCGT